>ERZ795061.3838-NODE-3838-length-12872-cov-27.322852_pt1 | contig 12872 bp, 10 predicted proteins | sample MGYA00375145_ERZ795061 | MGnify/ENA primary metagenome ERZ795061 (study PRJEB30190, sample SAMN05720144) | anaerobic digester metagenome | isolation source: active sludge of municipal wastewater-treating anaerobic digesters | place: USA | collected 2014-12-22 ... | reverse complement strand
ACGAGCTGCCCGAGGTGCCGGCCGGCACCGACCACACCGTCGTCCTGCTCATGGGTGTCGGTCGCCTCGCCCGCTCGGCACAGGCGCTCATGGATGCCGGCCGCCCGGCATCGTGCCCCGCCGCCATCGTGGAGCGCGGCTTCTCCCCCGACCAGCGGGTCACGACCGGGACGCTGCGCGACATCGCCGAGCGCGCGGCATCCGTGGGTGTCGAGAACCCGGCAGTCGTCGTCGTCGGAGACGTGGTGCGGCTCAGCCCCGACTGGAGCTGAGCCTCTCAGCCGACGTCAGCCGATGAGGATGCCGGCGATGGCGGCACTCATGAGGTTGGCCAGCGTCGCCGCAGCAACGCACCGCACGCCCATCTGGGCGATCTCGGAGCGCCGGCTGGGGGCGAGGCCACCGAGCCCACCGAGGAGGATCGCGAGCGAGCCGAGGTTCGCGAACCCGGTGAGGGCGAAGGTGATGATCGCCTGGGTCTTCTCGGTGAACTCATCGGCGACCGGGCCGAAGTTCGAGAACGCGACGAACTCGTTGACGACGGTCTTCTGGCCGACGAAGCTGCCCGCGCGCACTGCCTCGTCCCACGGCACGCCGATGACGAACATGATCGGCGCGAAGATCCACCCGAGGATCTGCTCGAAGGTCAGCGACTCGACCCCGAACCACCCGGCGACGGTGCCGAGGATGAGGTTGATCAGGGCGATGAGCGAGATGAAGGCCAGCAGCATCGCGCCGATGTTCGCGGCCAGCTTGAGGCCGTCGGCTGCCCCGGCGGCAGCAGCGTCGATGACGTTGACGTGCCGCACCTCCTCCTGCGCCTGCGCCTCGGCCTCCTCGAGCGCCTCCGTGTCGGCAGGGTCGGTGCTGGCGACGGGAACACCATCGGCGTCGACCTCCTCGGACTCGGGGACGATGATCTTGGCCATGAGCAGGGCTCCGGGGGCTGCCATGAAGGCGGCCGCGATGAGCGAGTCGAGGTCGGCGCCGAGCAGGGCGTAGCCGACGAGCACCGAGCCCGCGACCGTGGCGAGGCCGCCGACCATGATGGCGAACAGGCTGGAGCGGGAGACCCGCGCGATGAAGGGGCGGATGACCAGCGGTGACTCGGTCTGCCCGAGGAAGATGTTCGTGGCGGCGTTGACCGACTCGGCGCGCGAGGTGCCGAGCACCCAGCGCAGCCCGGTGCCGAGCCAGCCGACGACCTTCTGCAGGATCCGCCAGTGGTAGAGCACCGACGTCAGCGCCGCGAAGAAGATGATGACCGGCAGCACCTGGAGGGCGAAGATCAGGCCTTCACCCTCCGCCGGGATGAGCGGGCCGAACAGGAAGCTGATGCCGGCACTCGAGGAGTCGATGACGGCCTGCACCCCGCGGGTGATCGCGTCGAGGACGGTTCGACCGGCGGGAACGTAGAGCACGATGACCGCGAAGGCCACCTGCAGGGCGAGCGCCGCACCCACCGTGCGCAGCCGAATTGCCTTGCGGTTCTCCGAGATCGCGACGGCGAGCCCGAGCAGCACGACCATTCCGCCGAGCCCCCAGAGCACGTCGATCATCCGATCCTCCTGGCCTGACACCCGGCTCGCGCTGAGCCGCTGCGTTCAGGCAGGCTACCCAGACTGCACTCGAGAAACGGCGAAAGGCTCCTCATTGACCACGATCATCTCCACCCTGTTCATCAGCCTCGACGGCGTCGCCGAGATCGACTTCGCCTGGCACGGGCCGTACTTCGACGAGGCGATGGGCGAGTGCGTCGCCGCGGACTACGACGGCGTCGACGTGCTGCTGCTGGGCCGGGGCACCTACGAGTCCTTCGCCGGCGCCTGGCCCGAGCGGGAGGCCGCGGGTGGCGAGGACGCCGAGTTCGGCGCGCTCATCGGCGACACCCGCAAGGTCGTCATCACCTCCGGCGAACATGATCTGGGCTGGCGCAACGTCGAGCGCGCCGCTGACCCGGTGGCAGCTGCACAGGCTCTGCGGTCGCAGGGAGTGGGCAAGGTCCTCATCCCCGGGTCGCTGCCGGTCGTGCGGGCGCTGCTCGGCGCGGGCGAGCTCGACGAGCTGCACCTGCTCGTGCACCCGATCGCCGCCCGGTCGGGTGATCGGCTGTTCACCGAGGGTGAGCCGATGGTGCCGATGACGTTGCTGCGCTCCACGGCTCTGCCCACCGGCGTGCTGGCCCTGGCGTATGCCCCGGTGCGCGCCGAAGCCTAGGCAACCCGACGCCGGGCCCTCCCGGCATCCGCCGTCCCCCACAAGCACTCGTGGCCGCACTCTCATCGAGTGCGGCCACGAGTGGTTCCTGCCAGAGGCAGGCTGCGCTCAGACGAGCGAGCGCAGAACGTACTGGAGGATGCCGCCGTTGCGGTAGTAGTCGGCCTCACCCGGGGTGTCGATGCGCAGGACCGCGTCGAAGCTGGTCTGCGAGCCGTCCTCGCGAGTCACGGTCACCGTGAGGGTGCGCGGGCTGCCGCCGTCGTTGAGGGCGGTGACCCCGGAGACCGAGATGGTCTCGGTGCCCGTGAGGCCCAGCGACTCGGCGTTGGTGCCCTTGGCGTACTGCAGGGGCAGCACACCCATGCCGATGAGGTTGGAGCGGTGGATGCGCTCGTAGGACTCGGCGATGACCGCCTTGACCCCGAGCAGGGCCGTGCCCTTGGCCGCCCAGTCACGCGAGGACCCCGAGCCGTACTCCTTGCCGGCGAGGACGACGAGCGGGATGCCGGCCTCCTGGTAGGCGGCGGACGCGTCGTAGATCGTCGTCTGCTCGCCACCCGCGAGGAAGTTGCGGGTGAAGCCACCCTCGACGCCGTCGAGGAGGAGGTTCTTCAGGCGGATGTTCGCGAACGTCCCGCGGATCATCACCTCGTGGTTGCCGCGACGGGAGCCGTAGGAGTTGAAGTCCTTGCGGTCGACCCCGTTGTCAGCCAGGTACTTGCCTGCCGGGCTGTCGGCCTTGATGGAACCGGCCGGGCTGATGTGGTCGGTCGTGACCGAGTCGCCGAGCTTGGCGAGCACGCGGGCACCAGTGATGTCGGTGACCGGCGCCGGCTCCATCTGCATGCCGTCGAAGTACGTGGGCTTGCGCACGTAGGTCGAGGCCGGGTCCCAGGCGAAGGTGTCACCCTCGGGGGTCGGCAGCGACTGCCAGCGCTCGTCACCGGCGAAGACGTCGGCGTAGTCGGCCGTGAACAGGTCACGGGTGATCGACGACGCGATGACGGCCTCGACCTCCTGCGGCGCGGGCCAGATGTCGGCGAGGAAGACGTCGTTGCCGGCCTCGTCCTGACCGAGCGGGTCGGTGTCGAAGTCGAAGTCCATCGTGCCGGCCAGCGCGTAGGCGATGCACAGCGGCGGCGACGCGAGGTAGTTCATCTTGACGTCGGGGTTGATGCGGCCCTCGAAGTTGCGGTTGCCAGAGAGCACCGCAGCCACCGACAGGTCCTCGGCCTGGATCGCCGACGAGACGTACGCCGGCAGCGGGCCGGAGTTGCCGATGCACGTGGCGCAGCCGTAGCCGACGAGGTTGAAGCCGAGCTTGTCGAGGTAGGGCCACAGGCCCGCAGCCTCGTAGTAGCCGGTGACGACCTTGCTACCGGGCGCCATCGAGGTCTTGACCCAGGGCTTGACGGTCAGGCCCCGCTCGACGGCGTTCTTCGCGAGCAGCGCCGCAGCCATCATCACCGACGGGTTCGAGGTGTTGGTGCACGAGGTGATGGAGGCGATGACGACGGCGCCGTCCTTGAGGTCGAACAACGAGGTGCCACCTCGCCCGGTGTCCTCGCCCCCGGCCTGGACCGGCACCGAGCGCAGTTCACCGTCGACGCCGTAGTTCTTCACGTCGAGCGCGAACTGCTGCTTGGAATCGCTGAGGGCGATGCGGTCCTGGGGTCGCTTCGGGCCGGCGATGGAGGGAACGACCGTCGACAGGTCGAGCTCGAGCTTCTCGGAGAACCGCGGCTCGGCCGCCGGGTCGAGCCACATGCCCTGCTCCTTGGCGTAGGCCTCGACGAGAGCGACCTGCTCCTCGTCGCGGCCGGTGAGGCGCAGGTAGTCCAGGGTGATGTCGTCGATGGGGAAGATGGCGCAGGTCGAGCCGAACTCGGGGCTCATGTTGCCGATCGTCGCGCGGTTGGCGAGCGGCAGCGCGGCGACTCCCTCACCGTAGAACTCGACGAACTTCCCGACGACACCGTGCTGGCGAAGCTGCTCGGTGATGGTGAGCACGACGTCGGTGGCGGTGACGCCCGCACGGGCGGCGCCGGTGAGCTTGAAGCCGACGACGCGCGGGATGAGCATCGAGACGGGCTGGCCGAGCATGGCCGCTTCGGCCTCGATGCCGCCGACGCCCCAGCCGAGCACACCGAGGCCGTTGACCATCGTCGTGTGGCTGTCGGTGCCGACGCAGGTGTCGGGGTAGGCGACGCCGTCGCGGACCATGGTGACGCGCGCGAGGCGCTCGATGTTGACCTGGTGGACGATGCCGGTGCCCGGGGGCACGACCTTGAAGTCGTCGAACGCCGTCTGGCCCCAGCGCAGGAACTGGTAGCGCTCGAAGTTGCGCCCGTACTCGAACTCGACGTTGCGCTCGAACGCGTCGGACCGGCCGAAGACGTCGATCTGCACGGAGTGGTCGATGACGAGCTCGGCCGGGGCGAGCGGGTTGATCTTGCTCGGGTCGCCGCCGAGGTCGGCAACGGCCTCGCGCATGGTCGCGAGGTCGACGACGCAGGGCACACCCGTGAAGTCCTGCATGATCACGCGGGCCGGCGTGAACTGGATCTCGGTGTCGGGCTCGGCGTTCTCGTCCCAGCCGGCGAGGGCACGGATGTGCTCGGCCGTGATGTTGGCGCCGTCCTCGGTGCGCAGGAGGTTCTCGAGCAGCACCTTGAGGCTGTACGGGAGCGTGTCGCTCCCCTCGACCGCTGCGAGGCGGTAGATCTCGTAGGACTGCTCACCCACCTCGAGTGTGCCGTGGGCGTCGAAGCTGTTCGTGCTGGCCACCGGGGCTCCCTTCAGGTCGTGCGTCGTCGCGCGATTCCCGTGATTTATCTTGATGTCAAGATATCTAACCACACCGGGTCGGTCGCGTCGAGCCTATGCCGCGGTGTGCCACCCGGCGAGACCCAGAGCCACCGGACTTCTCAAGCCAGCCGTTCCATCCGGTAGTGCAGACGGACGACGAGCGCGCGGCCCAGCCACAGGTGGTGGTCGGCGCGCACGGCGTGAGCGTCGCGGTAGTGCCGAACAGGGCGGTGATGAGGGCACCGTCTGGCAGGAACGGCGCCGACCACTGCGACCACGCATCCATCCGCCACTTCGCCGTGTGCTCGTAGAGGTCGCGCACCCCGGCATCCACCCCGGACGCGTCGAAGTGCGGCCCGCCGAGGGCCGCGAGATCGGGCAGGAGCCCGGCGGCCGGGCATCAGAGCGCTCCACGAGCACGGGCCTCGAGGTAGCGCTCCAGAACCGACCCCGCGATCCGGCCACGGTCGGAGACGGCGATGTCGTGGGCAACTGCCCAGCGCCGCACCTGCGCCGGTGTCGGCGGCGGCGGGGCAAGGGGCGGCGCCGCCTCCAGCCCGCGAACCGCCAAGTCCCCGACCACCTCCTCGGCGAGGCCGACGCGCGCCGCAGCGAGAAAGCGGTAGGTCCATTCCTGGGCGAGTTTGCGGGTCTCGCAGAAGACGATCGGCACGCTCGGGAACCGGATGTGGCACTCGGCGATCCCGTCGGCCACGACGCTCGGGCGCACGTGTTCGAGGGCGAAGACCCGTGAGTACCGGTCCTCGACGACCACCGCCGCGCGAGGGATCGCCGACAGTTCGGTGAGCTGGAACTTCAACGTGCCCGTCGTCAGCGACGACACCAGGTCAGTCAAGGACTTGCGCTCCACACTGGCCTGCAAGACCCCGTCGACGACGAGCCCGTAGTCCCCTGCCCTCAACGGTTCGCGCCGGGTCGTCACCTGACGGTCGGCGAACGTGAACGGGTACCGCTCCCGGATGTCGACGGAGATCTCCACGTCGGCCAGGCCACTGGCTCGAGCTCCGGGCACGGCCACGGCCGGGCGGGCCTGCTTGGCCGTGCGGGAGGTCTGCCAGAAGATCATCTGCCGGCCGCGGGCGGTGGTGATGACCAGTTGCGACCGGTTCTCGCGGCCGCGATCGAGCACGAGGTCGATGGCCGCCCCGCGTCGCACGCACGAGCGCACCGGGACCCTCTCGATGATCTCCGCATCCGCGGGCCACTCATCGAGCCGGTGGCAGTAGACCTTGCCGGTGCGTGGCCAGGTGTCCTTCGCCTTGAGCATGACCCCGTCACCGAGGGGGATCCGCAGCAGGTACGGCAGGGTCGACCCGGGCTCGGTGTTGCGCGCAACCACGAAGTCCTCGGGCACGACTACGCGGGGCCGCTCTTCGTCAGCAGGGCGACGCACTCGACGTGGTGCGTCATCGGGAAGGCGTCGAACGCGCGCAGCGTGTCGAGGCGGTAGCCGAGGTCGGCGAAGTAGGCCGTGTCGCGCGCCAGCGCGGCCGGGTCGCACGCGACGTATACCACCGCACGCGGGGCCATCGCGGCGATCTCGGCACACACGCCCTTGCCCGCGCCCGTTCGCGGCGGGTCGAGAACGACGACGTCGGCGGATGCCGGGACGAGGGTCGAGCGCGACGGCTTGCGTGGGCGTGACCCCCGCTGCGAAGAACTGCCGCGCCGCGACGGACGAGGCACCCCGAACGCGTCGTCGACCCGGGCGGCGAGCACCGCGACCTGCGGGAGGTCGGCGAGGTTGTCGCGAGCATGCGCGCAGGCCGCCGCATCGGACTCGATGGCGATGACCTGCCCGCTCGGGCCGACCGCCCGGGCGAGGGCGGCCGCGAAGAGTCCGACGCCCGCGTAGAGGTCGAGGGCCCGCTCCCCGGCGCGTGGCGCGGCAGCCTCGAGCACGGCATCCACGAAGGTCTGCGCCGCACCGGGGTGCACCTGCCAGAAGCCGCGAGCGGAGAGGGTGAACTCGCGCTCGCCGCCGGCACCGACGACCACGCGCTCGCGCACGAGCGGGGCCTCCCCGCCGGGGACGACGACGGCCACGGCGTCGCCCACCGACGGCGCGACGGCATCCACGGCGTCCGTGCCCGGCCACGTGCGTCCGGTGACCCGCAGGCGGTCGACGCCCGGCGCGGCGATGCGGCAGTGGTCGACGGCGACGATCTCGTGCGAGCGGTGGCGGCGCAGCCCGGCACGGCCGTCGTCACCGACCGCGAACTCGACGCGGGTGCGCCAGTCGAGGCCACCGTCGTCGCCGGGCACCGGCTCGACCGTGACGTCGACGTCGAGGCGGGCCAATCGGGAGAACTGCTCGCGCACCACGTCAGCCTTGAGCTGGCGCTGCCGCGGGAGCGACACGTGCTGGAGGTCGCACCCACCGCAGCGGCCCGGCCCCGACCACGGGCACGGCGGCGTGACCCGGTCCGGTGACGCCGAGAGCACCGCGACGGCATCCGCCCGCACGGAACGCTCCCCGGCACCCGTCTCGGTCACCCGGGCGAGCACCCGCTCGCCGGGCAGGGCGTGCCGAACGAACAGCACCTGCCCCTCGTGGCGGGCGATGCAGTGGCCGCCGTGGGCGATCGTCGTGACGTCGACCTCGACCTCGTCCCCGACGGCGAGGCTGCTCGCGTGAGCGGTGTCGTGGGCGGCCATCAGCCCTCACCTCGGCGCACGTCGCCCGCCGCCGGACCGTCGAGCCGTTCCTCCATGCCCTCCGACGACGCCAGCTGCCACGGCACCGACGACACCATGACGCCCGGGGTGAACAGCAGTCGCGAGCGCAGGCGCAGGGCGCTCTGGTTGTGCAGGATCTGCTCCCACCAGTGGCCGACGACGTACTGCGGGATGTACACGACGACGAGGTCGCGCGGGTTGCCCGAGCGGATCGACTTCACGTAGTCGACCACGGGGCGGGTGATCTCACGGAACGGGCTGTCGAGGGCCTTGAGCGGCACCGGGATGTCGCGGCGCACCCACTCGGCCTGCAGCGCCTTGGTCTCGTCGGGGTCGACGTCGACGGTCAGTGCCTCGAGGATCGTCGGGCGGGTGGCCCGGGCGTAGGCGACGGCCCGCAGGGTCGGCTTGTGGATCTTGGAGACGAGCACGATGGCGTGCACCCGTGACGGCAGCATCTGCGCCTTGGTGTCGTCTTCGCGCACGCTCAACTCGTCGCGCACGTGGTCGTAGTGGCGCCGGATGCGGGTCATCAGCAGGTAGAGGACGGCCATCGCGGCGATGGCGTAGCCCGCTCCGTGCACGAACTTCGTCGCGAGCACGACGAGCAGCACCGTGCCGGACATCGCAGCGCCGACCCCGTTGATGACCCGGCTGCGCAGCATCCGACCGCGCTCGGCCGCGTCGCGCTCCAGACGCAGGTGGCGGGTCCAGTGCCGCACCATCCCGATCTGCGACAGGGTGAACGACACGAACACCCCGACGATGTAGAGCTGGATGAGGGCGGTGACCTTGGCGTCGTAGATGGCGACGAGCAGCGCCGCGGCGGCGGCCAGGATGATGATGCCGTTGGAGAACGCGAGCCGGTCGCCCCGGGTGTGCAGCTGGCGAGGCAGGAAGCCGTCGCGGGCGAGGATCGAGCCCAGCACCGGGAAGCCGTTGAACGCGGTGTTCGCGGCCAGCACGAGGATCAACCCCGTGACGATCGAGACGAGCACCACCCCGGCGTGGAAGCCGGAGAAGACCGACTGGGCCACCTGCACCATCACGGTGTGCTGCTCGTAGTCCTCACCGACGAGCACCCCGTCGCGAGCGAGCTGGACGGCCGGGTCCTCGGCGTACTTCACCCCGGTCCACGTCGCGAGTGCGACCATCGAGAGCATCATCGTCACCGAGATCATGCCCATGAGCAGCAGCGTCGTCGCCGCGTTCTGGCTCTTGGGCTTGCGGAACGCCGGCACCCCGTTGCTGATCGCCTCGACCCCGGTGAGGGCGGCGCACCCAGAGGAGAACGCGCGCAGGAACAGGAAGGCCAGGGCCAGCCCGGTGATGGCATCGTGGCTGGGATCAGGCAGCAGCTCGAGCCCGGCACTCTCGGCCTGGGGCAGGCTGCCGGTCATCTTGCGGACCACCCCGATGAGCGCCATGCCGAGCACGGTCGCCATGAACAGGTAGGTCGGGATCGCGAACGCCGTGCCCGACTCGCGGACCCCCCGCAGGTTCATCGCGGTCAGGGCCGCGATGAGGAGGATGGCAACGAGAACTTCGTGCCCGCGCACGAACCCGAATGCTGCCGCGGCGTTCTGGACGCCGGAGGAGATCGAGACGGCCACCGTCAGCACGTAGTCGACGAGCAGGGCGCTGCCGACCCCGAGCCCGGCCTTGGGCCCGAGGTTGACACTGGCCACCTCGTAGTCGCCGCCGCCCGAGGGGTAGGCGCGCACGTTCTGCCGGTAGCTCGCGATGACCACGGCCATGACGACGACGACCGAAAGGGCGATCTCCCACGAGTGGGTGAGCGCGAGCGCGCCGCCGGCGAGGCCGAGGGTCAGGAAGATCTCGTCCGGGGCGTACGCCACGGAGGACAGGGCGTCACTGGCGAAGACGGGCAGGGCGAGCCGCTTGGGAAGGAGCGTCTCACCGAGGTTGTCGCTGCGCATCGCGCGACCGAGGATGACGCGCTTGACCACGCGCCCAGAATTTGGCACGACACACACTGTATGCCGGTCGCCCACCTCGCCGGGAACCCGTTACCGGACGCCCTCACCGCGCGTGGCCCGTCGGTGTAGCGTCGACTCCGTGCACTTCGTCATCATGGGCTGCGGCCGCGTCGGGGCCTCCCTCGCCAGAGCCATCGAGCGGGCCGGCCACGAGGTCGCCGTCATCGACCAGGACGAGTCGTCGTTCCGCCGGTTGGGCACGACCTTCGAGGGCCGCACGGTCACCGGAGTCGGCTTCGACCGCGACACCCTGCGCGCGGCCGGCATCGAGAACGCCTACGCCTTCGCCGCCGTCTCCAGCGGTGACAACTCCAACATCCTCGCCGCCCGGGTGGCCCGCGAGAAGTACGGCGTCGAGCACGTCGTCGCCCGCATCTACGACCCCGGTCGCGCCGAGATCTACCAGCGCCTCGGCATCCCCACCGTGGCCACCGTCAAGTGGACGAGCGACCAGATGGTCCGCCGCCTGCTGCCGCAGGGCCACGTCCCCGAGTTCACCGATCCGTCAGGAAAGGTCGTCATCGCCGAGATGCCGATCTCCGACGCGTGGATCGGCCGACGGATCAGCGAGATCGAGGGCGCGACGGGTGGGCGCACCGCCTATCTGACCCGGCTCGGCGACGGCCTGCTGCCCGGGCCGGACACCGTGTACCAGGAGGGCGACCTCCTCCACCTCGCGCTGCTGCGTGAGGACCTCGCCACCGCGGAGCGCGTGCTCGACGCCGCTCCCCCGGCCCACTGACCGAAAGGCCCGTCACCCATGCGCGTCGTCATCGCCGGAGCCGGCAGCGTCGGGCGTTCGATCGCCCGCGAGCTGCTGCGCAACGAGCACCACGTGCTCCTCATCGACCGTGACGCCGACGGCGAGCGGGTGGCCAAGGTGCCCGACGCCAGCTGGCTGCAGGCCGACGCCTGCGAGATCGAGGCGCTCAGCGAGGCGGGCCTGGCCGACTGCGAGGTCGTCGTGGCCGCCACGGGTGACGACAAGGTCAACCTCGTGCTCTCCCTGCTCGCCAAGACGGAGTTCGGCGTGCCGCGCACGGTCGCCCGGGTCAACAACCCCAAGAACGAGTGGATGTTCGACGAGGCCTGGGGCGTCGACGTCGCGGTCTCGACGCCGCGGATCATGACCGCCCTGGTCGAGGAGGCCGTGAGCGTCGGTGACCTCGTGCGGATCTTCGAGTTCCAGCAGGGCAAGGCGATGATGGTCGAGATGACCCTGCCCGTGGGCAGCCCCTACGCCGGCTCGCGCGTCGGGGACGTGCCGCTGCCGGGCAACACCGTGCTCACCGGCATCATCCGCGAGGGCCACCCGATCGCCCCCACCCGCGACGACGCGCTCGAGCCGCTCGACGAGCTGCTCTTCCTCACCACCCCTGACGTCGAGGCCGAGCTCGAGACCCTGCTCAGCCCCGGCCAGCGGCACAAGCGCGACTCCGAGGACCCCGACGACGAGCGCTGAGCTCAGGCCTGGTCGGCCTCCTGATCGCGGACGACCTCCGGCTCAGGCTCCAGCGGGGTGTGCCCGGCCACGAGCATCCACCCCATGATCGCGATCGAGGCCACCCACAGCGGCCAGCCGAGCGCGATCTTGGCGACGCCGAGCCAGGCCACCTCGGCGGCGAGGTAGAGCGGCACCATGATGAGCAGCCGGATCGCGTAGACCCCGACGAGCACCCACGTCAGGCGCGAGCACACCGCCACCATGCCGCGGTCCTTGCGCCACCCGAACGGGTCCTCGGCCGCCCGCGGGTCGCCGGCACCGACGAGGAACCCGACCGCCGGCCAGCGGGCCAGGATCGAGAACACCGTGCCGACGAGGTAGGCGGCATTGGTGAGGATGCCGGGCAGGAAGGCCGCTTCGGCGCGCCCCGAGCGCAGGGCGAAGAACGCGGCGATGCCCGTCGCGAAGACGGCGCCGAGCACGTGGGTCAGCGACGACTTCTGCGCGAGCCGAACCGCGGCGAGCACCAGGGCGATGCCCATGGCCGCCCCGGCAGCGAGCCGGATGTCCTGGCGCCACGTCCACAGGGCGACGAAGACCACGGTCGGCAGCGCCGTCTCGATCGACCCGCGCCACCCCCCGAGGGCGGTGGACAGCCGGTGCCGGATCAGCGCCTCGACGGTCTGCGGGGTCGCGGGGGTCACAGCGGCGCTCACGCGGTCGGCACGATCTCGTAGGCCGGGTTGAAGATCGTCGGCACCCCGCGCACCTCAGCCACTCGGCCGCGCGCCCGCAGGAACGTGCCCGGCTCGATGCCGGCGATGCTGCGGCGACCGATCCACACGAGGTTGACCGAGCCGTTGCCGTCCCACACCTCCGCGACCAGGGCGGGCACGCTGCGCCGCGGCGGCAGGGTCACGGTGCGCACGGTGCCGCACACGCAGGCCGGATGCCGGGGCGCCAGGGCCGTGAGGTCGTCACCGCCCGCTGTCTCGGACTGGGTGCGCAGCGCATCGGCCTGGTGCTCGACCGAGGTCTTGCCCAGGTCATGCAGCAGCGCGCGCAGGCCCATCACCGCACCTCGGTGATCTCAGGCCCTCGCGTGAAGGGGTCGAGGGACGAGCGCTCGGCCTCGTCGGCGGCGTCAGCCTCAGCCTCGGCCTCCTCGGCGGCGCGCTCGGCCTCGCGAGGCAGGGCCAACGGGAGCAGCTCGCGCGGGGCCATCGGCTCGGTGCCGCGCACGACGACGGCGGCGCGCAGGACCTCGAGCAGCGGGGCCGCCGCGTCGTCGTCGATGGCGGCGCGACCGGAGAGCACGCCGCGCAGGAACCAGCGTGGCCCGTCGACGCCGAGGAAGGTGGCGGGAGCGAAGACGGTGCGGCCGTTCTCGCCGCGCGACGGCATCCGCGTGCGCAGTTCGGTGCCGAGCGGGCCGACACGCTCCTCGGCGGTGCCGCCCTGCGTCTCGATCGCGGTCACGAGCTCGGCGCGGATCTCGTCCCACAGCCCACCCGAGCGCGGCGCGGCGAACGCCTGCACCTGGAGCGCGGAGTCGCGGATCACGGCCATCGCGGCGTTGACCTGCTGGGTGGTCTGGTCGACCTCGAGGCGCAGCTCCATGCCGGGCACGCCCTGCATCCACAGCGCGCCGAGGTCGACCCGACCCCCACGGCCGTCGACCTCGCTCGCGTCGAACGGGC
>ERZ795061.3836-NODE-3836-length-12876-cov-6.044536_pt1 | contig 12876 bp, 9 predicted proteins | sample MGYA00375145_ERZ795061 | MGnify/ENA primary metagenome ERZ795061 (study PRJEB30190, sample SAMN05720144) | anaerobic digester metagenome | isolation source: active sludge of municipal wastewater-treating anaerobic digesters | place: USA | collected 2014-12-22 ... | reverse complement strand
CTGCTGTGTCGAGGTCAACCACCGGCCACGCGCCGCGGGCCGCTCGAAGTACGGCATCCACAACCGGTTGTGGGTCGGCATCGTCGACCTGTTCGGCGTCGCCTGGCTGCAACGGCGCGCCCGGCTCTCACCGATGAGCGACATCGAATGAGCATCGAAGCAGTGCTGGCACCGATCATCGGCTTCTTTCATCAGAGCGATCCGCTCTGGCTGCTGGTGGGATTCGCCGGCCAACTGCTGTTCTCGATGCGCTTCATCGTGCAGTGGCTGCAGAGCGAACGGGTCAAGCGCAGCGTGGTGCCGACCGCCTTCTGGTACTTCTCGGTCGCCGGCGGCGCCACGCTGCTCGGCTATGCGATTCATCGCCGCGACCCGGTCTTCATTCTCGGCCAGGGCATCGGCCTCTTCATCTATTTTCGCAATCTGCAACTGATCTACCGCCACGGCACAGCGGACACCGACTCCCTGCCCGCCACACCCGGCCAACACCACTGATCGGCTGATTCCCGCTCCACCGTGCAAGAGTTCCGCATGAGCCGCGCGCCCCTCACCCTGCCCGTGATGCTGCTGCTCTGGTCGCTGCTGTGGCTGCTGGGGGTGTCGATTCGCCCGCCGTTCCCGATCGATGAGACCCGCTACCTCACCGTCGCCTGGGAGATGTACCAGCGCAACGACTGGCTGCTGCTGCACTTGAACGGCGCCCCCTACAGCCACAAGCCGCCGCTGCTGTTCTGGCTGATCAACCTCGGCTGGGGAGTGTTCGGCGTCAACGGCTGGTGGCCGCGCCTCGTCGTCTGGCTCTGTGCGCTGCTCGGCCTGCTCGGCACCCATCGACTGGCGCGCCGGCTCTGGCCCGCACGCCCGCAGATCGCCCTGACCAGCACGCTGCTGCTCGGCGGCTGCAGCTACTGGCTGCTGTTTTCCCATCTGCTGATGTTCGATCTGATCCTGTCGGCCTGGGTGGTGCTGGGGCTCAACGCGCTGCTGCGCACGCTGCACGGCGAACGTGCCGGCTGGCTGCTGCTGGCGATCGCGACGGCACTGGGCGGGCTGACCAAGGGGCCGGTGATTCTGCTGCACCTCGGCCTGGCCGCGCTGGTGATGCGGCTGACGCTGCATGAACCGGCTTCGCCACGCCAGTGGCTGCCGAAGGCGCTGGCGACGACCATTGTCGGTCTGCTGCCGCTGCTGCTGGTGGCGCTGCTGGCGGCCCATCGCGGCGGTGATGCCTTTGCACACGAGCTGCTGTTCAAGCAGACCGGCGAGCGGATGGTCTCCTCCTTCGCCCACCGCCGACCGTTCTGGTGGCTGCTGGCGATGCTGCCGCTGCTGCTGCTGCCCTGGACCCTCAGCCTGACCGCCTGGCGCGCGGCCAAAGGGTTGCCACGGCTGTGGTCCGAGCCCGGTCTGCGCTTTGCGGCTCTGTGGAGTCTGGCGGTGCTGGCGGCCTTCTCGCTGATCAGCGGCAAGCAGCCACACTATCTGCTGCCGATCTTTCCGGCGCTGGCGCTGCTGCTGGCCCGCGCGATCGATGAATTGCCGCAGAGCGGTGCCCCGCAACGCGAATGGCTGCTGGCCGGCATGCTGCTGCTCTTCGCGCTGTCGATCATGCTGATCACGACGGGTCGGCTCGCCAATCCACAGCTTCAAGCGCTGGCGCCGCTGCTGCCCGGCTGGCTGGCGGCCGCCTTCGCGCTGCTGGCGCTGCTCTGTCTGCCCGGTCTGGATCGCCACCGCTCCACATTGCGCAACAGCCTGGTCATCGGCGGCATGACCGCCCTGCTCTACCTCGGCCTGCTGCCCGCTCAACTGCCACGCTACCGTGCCGATGATGTCAGCGCACTGCTGCACGAGGCCGAACAGCAGCAGATTCCGGTCGCCTTCATCGACTTCGAATACGACGGCCAGTTCACCTTTCCGGCCCTGCTGCGCCAGCCGCTGGCGGTGGTTCCAGCCGCTCAGGCACACGGCTGGGCGGCACAGCACCCCGACGGCTGGCTGCTGTTCATTCTCGATGAGGCCCGCGCCGCCGACAGCCAGCCGCGCCCGCTGCTGGAGCGCCGCTACCGCGGTTCGATGCTCTACCTCTACTCCGCCCAGGCACTGCTCGAACAGGGCGAATTTCCATCCGACTGACCCGGTGCTGGCAGAGATTGGAGCGAATGAAGAGAATCTGTCATCGATCGACCGAACAATGGCCACTGCCCCATTCACCCCCAGGAGGCACACCATGGCCGGCCACCGCAACCTGCTGATCACACTGACCCTCGCTGCCCTGCCCGCGCTGCCGCTCCAGGCCGCACCGCCGGACCCTGCCGACGACAGCATGATGCAGGGCCGCAACGGTGCCCGGGTCACGCCGCTGTTCACCGTCGGCGAGACGGTCACGCCAGACGATGGCGGAGAGGGTTACCAGCCGGTCGGGGTGCTCGACGGACTGGGCGCCTATCGCCTCGATGCCGACACGGTGCGGCTGTGGGTCAATCATGAACTGGCCGATGACAAGGGCCGGCCCTATCGACTCGCCAACGGCACCCTGCTGCGCGGTGCGCGCATCAGCCAGTTCGACATCGACCGCCACAGCCGCACGCTGCGTCGCGCCGGCATCGCCTACGCCGAGGTGCATGACCGCGCCGGCCAGCCGGTCACCCGCGCGGAGCAGATCAACGGCCCCGGCAGCCACGGCTTCGACCGCTTCTGCTCGGCCGCACTGTTCGAGCCGAACCGCTTCGGCGAGGACCGCGGCTTTCGCGACCGCATCCATTTCGCCGGCGAAGAGCGCAGCCGGTCACCGGGCGGAACGCTCTGGGCCGGCGAGGTCGACCGCGGCCGCCTGTGGGCCGTGCCGATGCTCGGCCGTGGCGCCTGGGAGAATGTCGCCGAGATCGACACCGGCACCCCGGAGCGGATCGCCCTGCTGCTGGGCGATGACCATGTCGGCGCGCCGCTCTATCTCTATGTCGGCATCAAGAACGGTGATCCGCACAGCAGCTTTCTCGACCGCAACGGCCTGCAGCAGGGCCGGCTCTATGCCTGGAAGTCGGCCGGCAACGACGCCGATCCCGCGACCTTCCATGGCATGGCGGCGCAGCGTGACGGCCACTGGGTCGAGCTGCATCCACGTGATCCGGCCCGGGCCGGTCAGCCGGGTCATGACGCCCTGGGCGATGTCGATGCCGAGACCCTGCGCGCCGAGGCCGATCGGCTCGGCGCCTTCAGCTTCTCGCGCCCCGAGGATCTGCATGTCAACCCCCGCAATGGCCGGCAGGCGGTGCTCGCCTCCACCGGACGCGCCGATTTCGCCGGCGGCAGCGACACCCAGGGCGACCTCTACCTGATCGATCTGCAATTCGACGCACAAGGCAACCCCGGCCCGGCCCGCCTGACCCTGCTGTACGATGGCGACGCCGACCCGGCGCTGCGGCTGCGCAGCCCGGACAACCTCAGCTGGAGCAGCGACGGCCGCATCCTGGTGCAGGAGGACGCCGCCTACCCATGGCAACCGCAGCAGAATCCGGCAGAGGCGCGCATCGTCGCCATCGATCCGCTCACCCGAACCCTGACCACCCTGGCCGAGATCCACCGCGCCGCGGTCCGGCCCAGCGGCAGCAGCGATGCCAAAGCGAAGGAGCTGGGCGCCTGGGAGAGTTCGGGCATCATCGAGGTGTCGTCACTGTTCGATGCCCCACCCGGCACGCTCCATCTGTTCGACGTGCAGGCCCACGGCATCCGTGACGGCATGATCGGCGAGCGGGATCTGGTCGAAGGCGGACAGCTGCTCTGGCTCGAGGTGGGCGATCCGGTCAGCCGCCGCTGAAACGCAATCATCCCCGGCGCCTGGCACCATGCCAGCGCGCCAGACCCAACCCCGCCAGCCCGATGCCGAACAGCGAGAGCGTCGGTCCGACCGGCACCCCATGGGTCGACTCATCGCCGGTCACTGACACCCGCAGCGCATCCATGCCCCAGCCCTCGTCCGGCCAGCCCTGCCAGCCGCGACCGGTGGGGGTGATCCGCAGCGTCAGGCTCGGCGCGGTGTGGGCGAGCGTCAACAGCGAGGCGGTCGCCATGTCCACCAGATCATCCGAAAAAAAGCGGTTGGAATCGATCTGGCCGTCGTTCACCAGCAAGGTGCCGCCATCGAAATCGACCACCGTCCCGGAGGCATTGTTGGTGGTCATGCTCAACAGCAGACGCCCATCGATGTAGAGGTTCAGATCATCCCGCGCCACGGTGCCATTGCGGCTGTCCCAGGAGTTGAGAAAGCCGAGCAGCAGATCGACGTTGACCCCGGTGTGTACTGGCAGACCGGTCAGCGTCAGCGTGGCCGAAGCGCCATTGCCATTGAAGTAATTGCCGGCCCAGCTTTTGCCGAGACTGCCGGCATAGGGGCCAGCGGAGACAGCGCCGACGAAGCCCCCGGTCAGGCTGGCCGAGACACCCGCGGCCTTGAAGGCCGGCGTGTCGAAATTGTTCGAATAGATCAGCGCGGCATCGGACTGGACGCTCCAGAGCGCAACCGCCATCATCGAACCCGCCAGATATCGCCGCATGAGAACCTCTTTTGCCATGGTGAAAAAAACGGGCGGCACAATCGCGCAACATGCAGCCGCATGAGCGACCTGCGCCTTCCCGGACTGGCGCAGCCATCGAGCTGCACATGGCTGTAAAACTAGATGGAATTTCAGGTTGTTCCACTCTTCCCACCGCCGCAGTTGCGTCGGCAGCTCGACATTGAGAACACCTTCTCGCCTCTGGCCACTGCTGCTGCTCTGCTGCCTCTGCTCAGCCGCGCTGCGGGCCGAGACCGATCTGCCGGTCCGCGTCGAACTGAGCGGCATCGACACCACCGCACGGGACAACATCCTGGCCACACTGACGATCGCCCAGCAGGGTGATCGCGCGCTCTCGCCGGCACGGGTCAGGCTGCTGCACCGCCGTGCCGGACAGCAGATCATCGATGCGCTGCGTCCACTCGGTTACTACCGCGCCACGGTCGATGGCGCGGTCGAGCGCGACGCCCGGCAGTGGCAGGCCCGCTACCGGATCACCCCCGGCGCGCCGCTGCCGATCGGTCAGGTCGATCTGCGCTTCACCGGCGCGGCCGAACAGGACGAGGCGATGCTGCGTCTGCAACGTGAGCTGCCGCTGAAAAGCGGTGAGCCGCTGCGGCACGACCAGTACGAGGCGGCCAAGAAGCAGATCCAGCGGCTGGCGGCCGAGCGGGGCTACTTCACCGCCCGCTTCACCCGCCACCAGGTGCGGGTCGACCTCGATCGGTATCAGGCTGACATCCAGCTCTGGTTCGACAGCGGTCCACGCCATCGCCTGGGTCCGGTCCGGTTCAGCGATTCGAGAATTTCGCCCGAGCTGCTGCGCCGCTATCTGCGGCAGGCGCCAGGCACCCCCTATCGCCAGTCGGCGCTGCTGCGCCTGCAGGAGCGGCTGGTCGACAGCGGCTACTTCAGTCAGGTCGAGGTGGTCGCACAACCGGAGCGGGCGCAGAACGACGAGGTGCCGGTCGAGGTGAAACTGTTCGACCGCAAACCGGACAGGTTCCAGATCGGTGCCGGCTATGGCACCGACACCGGCGCCCGGATGCGGGGCAGTTACGAATACCAGCCGATCAATCCGCAGGGGCATCGCTTCGACAGCGAGGCGGTGCTGTCGCAACTGAACCAGAAGATCGATGCCCGCCATCTGATTCCACTGGCCCGCCCGGACCGGGATCAGTTCATCACCCATGCCGGCTGGGAGAACGACCAGCCACCCAACGACAGCGAGAGCGCCGCCTTCAAATTCGGCGTGGGCGTGCAGCAGGGTCTGGGGCAGTGGCGCCGGCTGATCGGTCTGGATTATCAGTCCGAACGGTTCCAGATCGGCGACGAAGAGGGACTCTCTCAGCTGCTGATGCCAACGCTCGGCCTGACCCGGATCCAGGCCGACCACCCGATCCATGTGATGCGCGGCAACAGCCTGCAACTGTCGCTGCGCGGCAGCATCGAGGGAACGCTGTCCGATGCCACCTTCGTGCAGGCTTCACTCAAGGGCAAGCGCATCGATCCCCTCGGCGAAGGCCGGCTGCTGAGCCGCCTCGAACTGGGCAGCAGTTGGGTCGATGAGTTCGACCAGCTGCCCCCATCGGTGCGGTTTTTCGCCGGCGGTGACCAGAGCGTGCGCGGCCATGACTACAAGGCGCTGGGACCGGAAGATGCCGATGGCGAGGTGCTGGGCGGCAAGCATCTGCTGGTGGGCAGCGTCGAGTATGAACATCCGTTCAACGACGACTGGCGTGGTGCGATCTTCATCGATGCCGGCAATGCCTTCGACCGCTTCGATCAGCCGTTGCATCGCGGTGTCGGCCTGGGTCTGCGCTGGAAGCTGCCGGTCGGCTGGGTCCGGATCGATCTGGCCCATCCGCACCCCTTTGCCGAGGGCGGCTGGCGACTCCACTTCACGATGGGACCCGATCTGTGAAGCGCCTGCTGCGCTGGGTGTTTTCACTCTCGGCCCTGCTGTCGCTGTGCGCCCTCGGCTGGCTGCTGCTGAGTCCGGCAGCGCCACCGCTGTTGTGGCGCACCCTGCACTGGCTGCTGCCCGGTGAACTGCAGGTGGCACAGAGCGAAGGGGCGCTGCTTGGCACATTGCAACTGCGCGACATCGACTATCGCCTTGCACAGCGCCATGTCAGCCTGCGCCGACTGAGCTGGACGCTGTCGCGCCCGGCGCTGCTGCGCGGTGAACTGCGCTTCGATGCACTGTCGCTCGACGGCCTGCATGTCGATTGGCCGACCGCCGGCAGCAGCAGCGGATTCACCCCGCCCACGCTGAGCCTGCCGCTGCCGATCGAACTGCGCCACGCGCAATTGACCGACCTGCGGATTGGCGACAGCACGCCCGAGCCGCTGACCCTCGACCGCGTCACGCTGGTGGCCCGCGCCTTCGCAGGGCAGATCACGCTGACCCTGCTGGAGGTCGAGCGAACGCCCTGGCGGGCCCGGCTGAGCGGCACCCTCGACCTGCAACGCGCCGCGGCGATGCAGTTGCAGGGCACCCTGCACGGCCAGTGGCGCGACGAACCGGTGACGGTCGATGCCAGCCTGCGGGGCCAGTTCGACGAGCTGCTCGCGTTCTCGCTCGACTCGACCCACCCGGCACAATGGCGAATCGCCGGCACGGCACAGCCGGCCACGGACCGGTTCGACTGGCAGGCGCAGCTCGAACTGATCGCGCTGCCCGGACGGCTGATCGGGCAACCCGCACTGGCACTGAGCGGCACGGCGCAGTTGCAGGGCGAAGGCGCACGCGCCACGGCCGAGCTCGCCATGGCACTCTCCGGCCTGCCGCTCGGACCGGTGCAGTTGCAGGCCAGGACCCGGCTCGACGACGACCTGCTCGACATCGACTCCGCGCGACTGCACTGGGGTGCCGGAGCAAGCGTAGTGACGCTGCGCGGTCGCATCGCCGACCTCTGGAACGACAGCCGCCACCTCGACCTGCACGGCGACTGGCTCGACCTCGGCTGGCCAGTGGCCGCACCGCGCCTGCACAGCCCGGCCGGCCAACTGCATCTGACCGGCGACCTTGATCACTACCAGGCGACCCTTTCCGCACGGTTGCAGGCCGAGCCGATCGGCGACTCCCACTGGCAGCTGCAACTGCAGGGCACGCCGCAAAGGATCGAGCTGACCCGACTCGGCGGCGAACTGCTGCAAGGGCAGATCGACGCCCAGGGCAGCCTCGATCTGGCCGGCAGGCAATTCTCGATGCAGAGCCAGTTGCAACGGCTCGACCTGTCGCCACTGCTGCAACGCAAGGTGATCGGCAGCGGCCTTTTGACACTCTCCGGCCACTATGGCGAAAGCCTCGCCGAGCTGCGCCTGCGTCTGAGTGACGGCCTGCTCGACCATGGTGCGGCGCAACACCAGTTGCTGATCGATGCCGGCTGGCAACCGGGTGCGTGGCAGCTCGATCGGCTGCAACTGCGTGGCGCCAGCAGCCAGTTGAGCGCCCGCGGTCGACTGGGCGAGCAGATCGACCTCGACCTCTCCGCCCACTTCGCCGACCTCGGCCTGTGGCTGGCCGACGGCGCTGGCACCCTGTCGCTGCAAGGCAAGGTGCAGGGCCACCGCCAATCGCCGCGAATCGAGTTCGAAGGTCAGGGCCAGCGGCTGCGGTGGCGCACCTGGTCGGCGCAGCAGGCCGAGACGCGGCTGCGGCTCGACCTCGACCCCGCCGCCGAGAGCCGCATCACCCTGCAGGCCGATACATTGACCGGTCTCGGCCAGCAGTGGCCACGGCTGACACTGCGCGGTCAGGGCCGCGTCGATTCACACCGGTTGCAGCTCGACCTGCTGCGCGATGGCCATCGGAGCGCACTCCAGCTGGAGATGACCGCCGGTTACCGCGACCGGCGTTGGCAGGGAGCGATCGACGCACTGCACCTGGCCGTGCTGCCGGCACGACCTGCCTGGACGCTCGCCGAACCGGTCCGTTTCGATTTCGGCCGCGACCGCCTGTCGCTGGAACAGGCCTGCCTGCTCGGACCGGGCACCGAGCGCGCCTGCGCGGCCCTGCGCGGCCGATTCGGCGGTGAGTTCGAGCTGGCCACGACATTCGAGGCGATCGCACTGGCCCCCTGGACCATGCTACTGATGCCCGACCTCGACCTGTCCGGTACTGCCAGCGGTGAACTGCACGCTCGCCTGTCGGCCGAGCACCTCGAACGAATCGACGGCACACTGCGACTGAGCCCCGGCACCCTCAGCCGTTCGACCGGCCAGCCAATGGCCAACGACACCGACCCTTGGCGCCATCAGGGCGCGCTGCTGAGTCTGGCGAGCGATGGACAGGGGATTGCGGCCAGTGCCAGTCTGCGTCTCTCGGCCACCGAGTCGTTCAATGCCGAGGCGCGCATCACCCCGGCGACGCCCGCCCCCTGGCGCTTCGAGCGGCTGCTCGACAGTCCACTCAGCGGCCATCTCGCCACCCGGCTTGCCGACATCCGCTGGATCGAAGGGGTGATTCCGCAGACGACCACTCTCGGCGGCGCCTTCGACCTGTCGCTGCGGCTGGGCGGTACGGTCACCACCCCCCGGCTCAGCGGCGCGCTGCAACTGCAACGGGGCACGCTCGAAATCGCCCGTCATGGCCTGCGGATGAACGAGATCGGCCTCACCATCAACCTGTTCGAGGAGGGCGACTTTCGCCTGACTGGCCATGGCCGTGCCGGAGGGCAACTGAGACTGCAAGGCAGTGGCCGCTATCGCGCGCCCTGGCGGCTCGACGCCCGACTCGATGGCACCGACCTGCGGGTGAGTGACCTGCCCGAAACCCGGGTGGAGATCGCGCCGGCGCTGCAACTGACACTGCAACCGGGTCAGGCCCGTCTGCACGGGCAGATCAGGGTACCGCGCGCCCATGTCGAGCTGCGCCAGAGCTCCCCGGCCGTGCCCGCCTCGGCCGATGTGGTCATCGTCGGCGCCCAGTCGCCGACGCCGCAACCACGCTGGCATCTCGACAGTGACCTGCTGATCGAGCTGGGCGACCGGGTCGAATTCAAGGGCCATGGCTTCGATGGTCTCGTCAGCGGCAAGCTGCGGCTGATCGACTCCGGCAGCGCTCCCCCCAGCGGCAGCGGCGAACTGCGGGTCGACAAGGGCCGCTTCGCCATCTATGGCAAGCAGCTCGACATCGAGCGGGGACGGCTGCTCTTTGCCCAGTCGCCCCTCGATGATCCGGCCATCGACCTGCTCGCCACCCGCCGCCATGGCGAGCTGACCGTCGGGGTTCAGGGCCGCGGCACCGCCCAGACGCCACGCATCACCCTCTACGCCTCCGAGCCGATGGCGCAGAGCGAAATCCTCTCCTGGCTGGTGGTCGGCAAGCCGCTGTCACAGGTCGGACAGGGCGACTCCGACCTGCTGATGGGTGCCGCCTCCTCGGCCTTTCTGCAGGGCGGCGAGCTGCTGTCGCAGTGGCTGGGGCAGCGCCTGGGCATCGGCAATGTCGCGATCGAGCAGGATGACTTCAGTCAGCAGCCCTGGCTGACGCTCGGCACCCAGCTCTCGCCGCGACTCCACCTCGGCTACTACTTCGGCCTGATGGCCGGTGACAACAAGGTCGTGCTGCGCTATCGGCTCGGCCGCGCCTGGAGCCTGCAGGGCGAGAGCGGCGCCGCCAGCGGTGCCGACCTGCTCTACAGCCCCAGATAGCAACCACCGCAAACCGACGCCAAACCGACCGCCGGTCGCCATTTTTCCGCCGCCGGTCCGCTGCCTTTGCGTGCAGTGTCGCAGCAGGCTAGAGTCCGGCCAGCGCCGTACCGACCCGACCACCCGGAAGCCCCGATGCCGAGCCGCCCGCCTCCACCACCCCATATCCGCGGTTTCACGCTGATCGAACTGCTGGTCGCGCTGCTGGTGCTGGGGGTGGCGCTGCTCGGACTGGCCGGACTGCAATCGGTGGCGGTACAGGAGAACCGCACTGCGCTGCTGCGCACCCAGGCCACGGTGGCAGCGCAGGAGATGCTCGACCGGATGCGCGCCAACCGCACCGAGGCGCTCAAACCCGGCGCTCCCTACCAGACCGCGCTGACACAGCCGGCCAGCACCTACACCCCCTGCAACAGCAACTGCACGACCACTGCGGTGGCCGGCAACGACCTGTACCGCTGGAAGCTCGGCCTGCAGCAGCTGCCCAATGGCCAGGGCGCAATCAGCCGGCCTGCCACCAACCTGTTCGAGGTGACCGTGCAGTGGTCGGAGCAGGATCTCGCCAGCACCGCCAATGGCCCGCAGCGCGAGTTCACCCCGCGCAGCATCGTCCTGCGGAGCGAACTGTGAAGCGGCCGGCGCGTCAGGCCGGTCTCAGTCTGGTCGAGCTGCTGGTGACGTTGACGCTGTCGCTGCTGCTGCTGGCCGGCCTCACCCGCATCGTCATCGGCGGCAAGGAGAGCCAGAAGACCCAGAACGCGCTGGCGTCGCTGCAAGAGAGCGGCCGCCACCTGTTGCAGAGCCTCGGCGATGAGGCACGGATGGCCGGCTATGCCGGCTGCTCGCCGATCATCAACAACCTGCTCGACACCGCTTCAGCCGACTACGACGCCACACTGTTCGACCTCGCCACCGCCGTCGATGGCTGGAACTACAGCGGCACCGCGCCCGGCAACGGCTTCACCCAGACCACCCAGAACCCGAATGGCCTCGCCCTCAACAGTTGGCGCAGCCCGGCCGGCGGCGACCTCGCTGCCGACTTCCAGAACGACGTGGTCCAGGGCAGCGACCTGCTGGTGGTCAAGCGCGCCGACCAGCGCATCGACATCGCGCTGGCCACTGGCGTGACCCGGGTCGACATCACCACGCCGCAGGTCGACCTCGACGAAGCCGGCGAGTGGGACCTCAACCCCGACAATGCGGCACAGAGCTTTGCCGCCTCGACCGCCACGCAGAAAAAAGACCGGCGCAACCTCTTTCTGCTGCTGTCGAGTTGCGCCAGCGCCGACCTGTTCCAGAACTGCGGCGGCGGCGCCAGCGACAGCCGCGACCTCGACCGCAGTGCCGGCTGCAACAACGCCGCCGGCACGGCGCTGACCCCGGGCAACCGCGCCGCTGTCTGGTCGGCCCCGATCACCCAGGCCAGCGAGCTCCATGGCGTCAGGAACACGGTGTTCTACATCGGCCGCAACCCGGCCGATCGGCCAGCGCTCTACCGCAAGATCTACCGTGATGAAGCCGGTGAAACTGCCGAGGAGCTGGCCGAAGGGGTCGAGAGCCTGCAACTGCGCTACGGCATCGACACCGATAACGACGGCGTGGCCAACAGCCTGGTCAGCGCCGATGGCATCGGCACCCACCCGGTGGTGACCATCGAGATCGCGCTGCTGCTGGTCTCGGCCGACGACATCAAGAGCCAGCCGGCGGCCGAGACCTTCGATCTGGCCGGTACCCAGTTCACCAGCCTTGCCGACCGCAAGCTGCGCAAGGTGGTCAGCACCGTCATCAAGCTGCGCAACCGGGGGCGTTTCGATGGCTGACCGACTCCAATCGACCTTCGGCGCGCCAGCGCGCCAGCGCGGCATCATCCTGCTGGTCAGCCTGATTCTGCTGCTGATCCTCACCGTCATGGGGCTGGCCAGCATGGGCGGCAGCCTGCTGGAGGCGCGCATGACCGGCCACTACCGCGACCAGGAGCTGGCGATCCAGTCGGCCGAGGCGGCACTGCGCGAGGGCGAACGCACCATCCACTCCAGCTCTTCCGCCCTGCTGGACGCCCGCATCAAAGCCGGCGGCAACAGCTGCACGGGCGGCTACTGCCAGTCCAGACAGTTCGACACCGGCCATGCCGCCAGCCTCGGCAAGGCCTGTCACCAGGCGGGCCACCTCTACGAACGCTGGGAACTGCCGGTCTGCGACAGCGGCACGCCGGTCGGCAGCGTCGATGTCTGGAACAACGCCGGACGCCACCTCACCTACGGCGCCAACCTGCCCGGCGTCAGGGCACCGGCCCGCTACATCATCGAACTGGCCGGGCTCGCCCGCCCGGCGACGGCGCCACCCGAGGACTGCGCCGGCCATCCGTTCGACCCGGCCAACGCCGGCTGCCAGCGCGTCTACCGCATCACCGCGCTGGCCGGCGGCGGCACCGACCGCGCCCAGGTGATGCTGCAATCCACCTATGTCAAATGACCGGAGCACCCCCATGCCCGCCGCACTGTCACGCCTGCTGACCCTGCTGACCCTGCTGCTGAGCGCACCGCTGTTCGCCGCCCCCACCGGCAACCCCTCGAACTACACCAGCCTGCCGGTCACCGCGGTCGAGGCCACCCCGCCGCTGCTGCTGATCGCGATGTCGCGCGACCACGAGCTGTTCCGCAAG
>ERZ795061.3820-NODE-3820-length-12915-cov-6.391835_pt1 | contig 12915 bp, 11 predicted proteins | sample MGYA00375145_ERZ795061 | MGnify/ENA primary metagenome ERZ795061 (study PRJEB30190, sample SAMN05720144) | anaerobic digester metagenome | isolation source: active sludge of municipal wastewater-treating anaerobic digesters | place: USA | collected 2014-12-22 ... | reverse complement strand
TCTTTTAGCAAAAGACCATAAGCGGCATCGCCCCAGTTGTCTTCAAAAACATTGTTATACATTTTTACACCATGTGTATACATTACAGCAACACCGGCACCATTACCACTGAAAATATTGCAGATGTAGGAATCATTGTGCGAGAACATAAAATGCAAACCATATCGCATATTTGAAAGCGAATTATTTCTCCAGATGATAGAGTTGGTTACAAATTCAAAATAAATGCCATCACGATGACCACGGATTGTATTTCCTATGATCTGCATACTATCACTTTTCCAGCAATGAATACCGTTACCGATTTCCTGTTCTTGTTTTCCGTAGGCAGTAAGTTTATTGTTTTTGATGATGCAGTTCTTCGCATACTGTGCATAGATGCCGAAAAATGTATCATCGATTATATTGTTCTCGATAGTTACATTGTTTGAGTCGTAGATTTTGATTCCGGCAGGATCTTCTAAAGTAGCATACCCGGAATGTTGAATTTTAAAACCATTCAGTGTAACATTTCCGGCTTTGATCGAAACGATCTCATATTTGCCTTCACCATCAATTACCGGAAAATTATTTCCAAGCAATACAAGTTGCTTATCAATAATAAGATTTTTTTCAAAATAAATTCCTTGATCTACTATAATGGTGTCTCCATCGATTGAACTATTAACAGCCCCTTGAATGGTTTTAAAGTTTTTATTTGCTCCAACATGAAGTGTCTTCGCAAGTGCAGCATGGCAAACAAAAATTATTGAAAGAAGGGTTACAGTAAAAAAGATTCTCATTCTTATTATTGCTTAATGATCTCACTCCATGAAATTTCCTGTGCCTGTAAGTTAGTCAGATAGTAATTCAGTGAATCTTTATTTGAGACAGAAGCGATATTGCCGCCCATTGGACTCCTTAGATTTTCTGTCTCGAAAAAAAAGCAATCTTTTACATCTGTCAATTGATGTGTTGAAGAAAAATCTACTGAATAGATAGCACTGATTTTTTCAGCAGCTATGGGATTTTCTTTCAGATCAGAGACCATGCATGAAATATCATCATATTTTAATGCCTTACCTTTTTTTGTCAGAATCTCAGCACCAAAGCGTGGATTACTGATTGTCATTTTGCAGAATGAACAATTGTCAGAACCCAGTTTTAAAGGTTGAGGAGAAATGGAACAAGAGTATAAAGCAAAAGATATCAGTATAAGAGTTAAAGCAGGATTTATTTTTTTAGAAATTTTATAAGCCCTGTGATCAATAATTATACAGAATAATGCAGTTGCGCCTGCAATTATAAATAACCAGCCACCAATATCGGGAATAGAGTAGGCTCCGAAATTCAGTAGTTGCTTAAAGCCGATCAAAGGCGGCTGATATGCCATTCCCGGGACAATTATAGCAGCTTCAGGATTTAAATTGTGACCGTAATCGTATTCCCATTTCCAGAAATCTGCCATAGCGATGACTCCGAACGCAACGAACAGAGCGAACAGAGTGAATAATAGTTTTCTGCTTTTCGTAATTCCTGCCGTTATAAAGAAAAGTCCGAAGAAGGAGATGATGAAAGGTAAAATTTTGAATTCGACAAAATCATCTTCATGCAATGTTTTCATTCCTATATAATGATTCAGACCATTTATGATATCGACATTACCTCCGAGCTTGTCTGCATAAATAAGTAACCGCAATCCTTCCGGATATTGGGGGGCATCAAGATCAATGCGCCACATTGGTACAAACAAGATTACAAAAAGTAAGACTCCGGAAGCAATCAGCAATACACTGATAAGCGAAGACAACTTGGTTTGATTTTTCATTTTGCTATTGATTTAATTTATAAAAAAAGGCGAGTTGAAATTTCCTGTAATCGGTTAACATTCTCATATCTCTCATTTGAGAATGCAATTGGTTAAAGGATTCAACTCGCCACTTTGATTTTTGACCGGGATTTAAAGGATTGCTGGGATTACCTGGATTCTGCACTTGCATTCAAAGAAATCCATTAATCCAATATTCCATTAATCCTGGTCTTCTTTGGCCGGTTGATTTTTACCTGTGCTGAACATCAGCGGTACATTACTTCCTGCAGGAGAAACGCGAACGTATCCTTGCATTTCCTGATGCAATGCACTGCAAAAATCTGTACAATACATTGGATAGATTCCAACTTTTCCCGGGATCCATTTTAGTGTTTGAGTTTCACCCGGCATGATGAGTAATTCTGCATTGTCAGCACCTTTGATTGCAAATCCATGTGGTACATCCCAGTCTTGTTCAAGGTTGGTAACGTGGAAATAAACTTCATCACCCATTCTTATTCCTTCAATATTATCAGGAGCAAAATGTGAACGGATCGCTGTAGCATATACGTGAACTTTATTTCCTTCACGTACAACTTTTGCAGTTGCTTCACCTTTTGATACATAAGGGTTTTGATTTTCTTCTATCTTGAAGATCTTAACAGAGTTGTTTTTAATTTTTTCTGCAGCAATAGCCTGAGCATAATGTGGCTCACCTATAGTTGGAAAGTCAAGGATCAATTGCATCTTATCACCGGAAATATCGAACAGTTGTGCGCTTTGTGCTAGCTCAGGTCCTGTTGGAAGATAGCGGTCTTTAGTGATCTTGTTGTATGCAATAAGATATTTCGGATTTGGTTTTCTGCTATCACCGCCAGGAATACACAAGTGACCAACAGAATAAAATGTACTCGCTCTGTCTAACACTTTCAGGTCTTTAATATTCCATTTTACTATTTCAGATGAAACGAAGAATGAAGTATAAGCATTTCCTTTTCCATCAAACTCTGTATGAAGTGGACCAAGTCCGGGTTTTTTAACTTCACCATAAAGAGCAGATTCATATTTTATAACCGGAATACCTTCAAATTCTCCTGCATAATCTTTCGCTGCAATTGCTTTCTGCATTTTATCAAAACTAAATACAGGAATTAATGCCGCCAGTTTTCCACTACCTACAATATATTCTCCTGAAGGATCAACATCACAACCGTGTGGTGATTTCGGGCATGGAATAAAATAGCAGATGTCTTTCAATTCTTTTGAATCAAGAACAGTTACATCTGTAAGAATTTCAGAAGTGGCAGTATGAGTAACATCGCTATAGGTGTTATGAGCATATCTCACTTTTTGTTTTTTCCCTTTTCCTGCTTTAATATATTCTTCTGCTTTTTTCCAGTTCACAGCCATAATGAAATCTTTATCACGTTGTGATGCATTTACTTCTAGCAAAGTGTTTGCTTGTTCAGTATTATAGCAAGAGAAGAAGAACCAGCCATGAGATTTACCTTTACCTGAGTGACTCAAATCGAAATTCACTCCGGGACATTCTATCTGAAAAGCAATGGCCATTTTTCCATCTGTCTTATCGACACTTATAAAGCTAAGAGTTCCTTTGAAGTTTTTCTTGTAGCTGTTGATCGGAACGTCTCCGTTTTTATCATCCGGTGGAACACTGAATCGCGTTCCTGCAATTACATATTCTGTATTCTCTGTGATGAATGGAGAAGAGTGATTACCGCCTGAATTAGGAAGTTCAATGATTTCAGCAGTTCTGAAAGTTGTAAGATCAATGCGGGCTACACGTGGAGTATTGTTTGCATTTCCAAATAACCAACGACCATCAACCTCACCATTTGTTTGTGAAAGTTCAGGATGGTGAAGATCATCCCATGGAACCATTCCATGAGAAGTATTTAACATAGGCTTTGATTCTTCAGAATAACCATATCCTTTTTCAGGATCGACAGAGAAAACAGGTACAACACGCAGCAATCTTCCTGATGGTAATCCGTAAACAGCCATTTGACCGCTGAAACCTCCGCTAACGAAATTGTAGAATTCATCATACTTGCCGGGAGCAACGTATGCTTTAGCAGCAGCATCGCCACTGATAGCATTTCCTGCGTTCTTAGGTTTGCAGGCAAATAGAGAACCAAGAGCAATGATCACTGCTAATGAAACCACTTTATTGTTTTTCATAATCTTTATTGATTAGTTGTTTTTTTCGTGTGGGATAAATTATTTGACGCCATCATTTTCGCGCATGAACTCAAGTAATGCACGTGCATCTGAGTCGCTCAGACTTTGATTTGGCATTCTAACAAGACAAATTTCAAGTTGAGCCTGCACTTTAGGATCTTTATCGATCATAGCATCAGTATTAGTAATAAAGTTCAGGATCCAATCCGGCTGATGACGTCCTGAAACGCCTTTCCATCCCGGTCCGACAAGTCTTTCATCTGTCAATTTGTGACAAGAGGAGCATTTGATGTCGTATGCTTTTTTTCCATCCGCTGCCATAGCAACATCAAGTTTATCAGCTATCATTACATCTTTGAACTTACCTTCACCTCGGTTCGGGTCGTAAGATGGGTTTGCATTCGTTGCGGATTCAGATCCTGAAGCGGATGTTGTTTCTGTTGTTGCTGAATCTTGTGATTTATTTTCACTGCCACCACAAGCAGCAATAATTGCGATGATTGAAAATGCAATGCAAAGAGAGAGTAGTTTTTTCATGAGGATTTGTTTATATTGTGATTACAAGCGCAATATTACCATGCACTTGGAACGGTATTTTATGAGTTGAATCATAATGATGCAAAGCATAAAAATGATGTCGTGTTTATAGTTTGAATTTTGTTTTATAGTGGTTTTATTTCTGTGAAATTGACGTAAAAACGAATAAAGATCCGCTTGTCGAGTATTTTGTATGATGCAAATCATACAACTCAATGAAAAAGTTCATATTTTGTTTTTTAGATCAATTGTAATTTTCATTTTTAATTATAGTAATGATGATAGATTTGGACATATTGCTTGCTTGGGGTGGGACTTATAAATCATATAAGGCAGGTGAATTGATTTTTGAAGAGGGGGCAATATGCAGTTGCTATCATCAATTAGTAGAAGGAGAAGTAAAATGGATCAATTATAATGATGATGGTAAAGAGTTTATTCAAACCCTGATCGATCCGGGAGAAAGTTTCGGAGAGATTCCACTCTTTGATGATGAACCATATGTGGCAAGTGCAATTGCACTCGAAAATTCACTTATTATAAAATTACCTAAGCATTTGTTTGTCCAGATATTGAAAGAAAACACAGATCTAAGTTTTAAATTTGCTGCCATGCTGGCCAACCGATTAAGATTTAAGTTCATGTTGCTTAAAACAAATGCATTCGAAAGCCCGGAGAACAGAGTCACAGCATTGCTTACGTATTACAAAAAGAAGAAATGTATTCAAGGCGAGAATAGTGTCAGAGTAAATTTGACGCGACAGCAAATTGCAAATATGACCGGACTAAGAGTTGAAACTGTTATCAGAACAATCCGGCATTTGAATGATCTGGGAAGTCTGGATATTAAGAACGGTAAAGTTTTTATTTGATTATGATTGAGGTCATACTGATTGATGCTGTGTAGAGAAGAAATTTGCGTTTCAGAATATCAGATTCAAAATGGTCTCAGAAGTATCCAGATGGTTTCGCATTTCACTTTTAAATTTGGCGATTGTTGCATTCATAGGAGTTTTACTGCGTTACAAAATTGCATTTTCCCTTCCCTTTCTTGATCAGCATTATTTATTGCATGGCCATTCTCATTTTGCATTTGCAGGGTGGATCACTCAGGCGCTAATGACCTTGATGGTTTCTTATCTTTTTGTCAGTGGACAGACTTCTGCATTTAAGAAATATAGAAACCTACTTGTACTCAACCTGATCACTGCGTATGGAATGGTAATTTCATTTCCACTACAGGGGTATGGATTTTTTGCAATTGTATTCTCAACACTTTCTATTTTTGTTTCTTATGGATTTGCATTTTCTTTCTGGAAAGACCTGAATGAACTGAAAGATGAAAGGATCAGTAAATGGTGGTTTAAGGGGTCACTCATATTTAGTGTGATTTCGTCCATCGGACCATTTTCACTTTCATATATGATGGCTTCAGATAATCTGCATGAAAAGTGGTATCTCGCTTCAATATATTTTTTTCTGCATTTCCAGTATAATGGCTGGTTCTTTTTTGCATGTATGGGTTTGCTGGTTCACAGACTGGAGTTGATGGGAATTCATTCAGATATTTTCAAAAAAAGTTTTCTATATTTTTTCGCTGCATGTATTCCTGCTTATTTTTTATCCGTACTATGGATTCCGATACATACTATAATCTATTTGATCGTAATAATTTCAGCACTGGTCCAGATGTATGGATGGATTCTGTTTCTGAAATTGATCAGAGCGAATATTGAAAAGCTGAAAATAAATTTAAGTAAAATATCACGGGTCTTAATGATAACATCAGGACTTGCATTGTCGATCAAGCTTCTTTTACAGACCGGTTCAACACATCCGCAGTTGAGTCAGATTGCTTTCGGATTCAGGCCTATTGTTATTGGATATCTGCATTTAGTTTTACTTGGAATGATAACTTTGTTTATTATAGGATATGCAATTTCTCAAAAGGTAATTACTATTACAAAAAGTGCACAAAACGCAATAATTATTTTTGTTGCAGGAGTTATTGTCAATGAAGTGATACTAATGTTACAGGGAGTACAGGCCATGCAAAATGAAAGCATACCTTTGGTTCATTATTATCTCTTCGGAATTGCTTTAGTTATGTTCACGGGGATTGTGAGTCTGGTAGTGACGCAGTTTTCACGAATGGGATTAAAGGGGTGATGGGAAAATTTTACCGGGATTTAATGGATTTATGGATTACCGGGACAATATCGAATGCAAGAACATATATTTTTATAAATCCATTAAATCCCGGTATTAGACACACAGTACTTAATTATTTTCTCATTCAACATCATTATGACAACACCAATTAAAAGACACAACTCTCTCCAGCCTTTAAGCCGCGATCATCATGATGGTTTATTATTGAAATGGAAGATCAATAAAGGCCTATCAAAAGGAGTTGATGTTAGCCGGATCCAAAAGTATGTTGATTGGTTTTTTAAGGAGCATCTCATTCCACATTTCCGGATTGAAGAGGATCATTTATTTACGATCGACAAAGAAAGCAGTTCTGTTAAACAAGCACTTTTGCAGCACAAAGAGTTGGTTGAAGTTTTTAATATTGAAATTAAGGACGCAGAGACATTAATTAAAATCGGCGACTTACTTGAAGAGCACATTCGTTTTGAAGAACGTGTATTGTTCAATGAACTTCAAACGAAAGCCACAGAATCAGAATTGAAAGAGATCGAAGTTTTGCATTATAAAGGAACTTCGTGCGATCTTGTAGAAGATAAATTTTGGGTTTGATACCTAAGGAATTTTCGGGTATTCTGCGCAACTCTGCGGGAATTAATACTGCTTATTATTTCCCGCAGAGTTGCGCAGAATCCTCAGAAAATCCGCAGATATCTCTTCGAGATGAAAAATTGTTTTTTCAATTAAATTCATTCAAACAAACCACATCAATTACCAATTATTTATTCCATTTAATTCCGCAGGAATTTCTGCGGTTTTTCTGCGTATTCTGCGCTACTCTGCGGGAAATAAAAACCGGATCATATTTCCCGCATATCACTCTCTATTGTCCGGAAAGTCAGATTAACTCTTGGCTTCAAAGTTGATTTAGTCGGAGGAAGTCTATGTAACCAATTTGATTGCGTTTCATCTTTCATCACAAGTAAACTTCCGTGTTCTAAAATTAGTGAAACAACTTCTTTCGTTTCTTTATGTTTGAACGCAAATTTTCTTTCCGCACCGAAACTAAGCGAACCGATAGCTCCGTTTTTTTTCAGATCTTTTTCACCGTCACTATGCCATGCCATTCCTTCTTCGCCGGTGTGATAAAGATTCAGCAAGCACGAATTGAAAGTCTCATTCGTTTTCTCTTCAACAGCATTTTTTAATTCCAGTAATTCTTTTGTCCATGGAAGTGCATGCTTGGTCACATTTGAATATGTATATTCAAATTCAGTGCTTCCATACCAGGCAACTTTACGTTTGGTGACAATAAGTTTTCCGAACATTACTGCTTCATCGTTTTTCCATTCGATCGTTGAAAGTAAGTTTTCTAAATAAAAGTTTGCTTTTTCGGATGTGAATATTTTACCGAAATAATTTACTGTGCCGTCTCCGGGAAGTAAATTAGTTTCTGAATCTCTGAATAGATCGATCATTATTGAATTCTTTCTGAATAGCTCGGGAGGATTATTAAAAGGTAAATTTAGCAATAGAAAAGTTATTATAAAACAAAGAATTAAAAAAGGAGTCATAATATCAAAGATCTTTAGTTCAATTCAATTTACACTAATTCTTTGTTTGCGGCGATTTGTCATAACCCGCTCAGGTCAATTTTTATTTGTATTATTGTAATGTACATTAAATATTCCTTTTGTTAATTGCCTGTTTAACATTCTGATTAAATTAACTGATCAAAAGTAATTTATAAATGAAGCATTACATTAATTTTCTTATTTTAATAGTATTATTTCAGGTTAATGAAGCTACCTCTCAATCAATCTATTTCGAAAGAACTTATGATACGTTAGGATTTTATTATGCTAATTGTATAAAACAACTTCCCGAAGGAGGCTATATTTTTTGTGGAAGCAATTACTCAATTTCAAATGCTCAGGATGCTGCAATAGCAAAAATTGATTCTTCCGGGAATGTTGTATGGGCAAAAGTTTTTGGTGGGCAGAACACTGACGGAGCAATATCGATTGAGTTGTGCAATGATTCAACATATTTTGTATTTGGTATTAGAGACAATATTTCTCCGCAACAATCTGACATATGGGTTTTGAAACTCGATCAAAATGGCGATACATTATATACAAAATCTATTTTATTAGGTGCAGGGACAAACGTAGTAAGAGGGAGTGTTGCAACAAATGACGGAGGTTACGCACTCATCGGCAATACTGACACGAGAGGATATGGTATGAATGATTTTTCACTTATAAAGTTAAATACTATTGGTGATACCAGTTGGATCAAAACATTTGGAAGCACACAATCAGAATTGGGTTGGGCCATTCAACAAACAAATGACTCGGGATATATTCTTGTAGGAGAAACATCAGGATTTAATGCATCGGTTGTTGACATTTATATTGTGAAAACGGATATAAATGGCGACACTCTTTGGACATGGGTCTCAGGAATTCCCAATGCAGATTTTGCCAAATCGGTAAAGCAGACACAAGACGGAGGATTTATTGTTGCAGGAATGTGTTATGACACAGTAGGTGGAAATTATGAGACATTACTTTTGAAATTTGATTCCGAAGGAGATCTGATCTGGGAAAAAAGACTGCACAATTTAAATGAAAACACAGCCAATAGTTTAATGGTCTTACCTGACGGTGGATTTGTAATAGGCGGAACTATTGAAAGCAATTCAAATTTCTATAACATGTATCTGGTGAGAACGGATTCTTTAGGCGATACACTATGGACAAAAGATTTTGGAGGTACAAGTAATTATGAACTTGGATATTCTATTGCCTTAACAGCTGATGGAGGTTATATCATCGCCGGCTCAAGTGATATGAACATGACTAATGCTGCATATATCGTTAAAGTAGATTCGGCAGGAAACTTATCGACTGGTATTCGAAAGGTTAATTCGCAATCTGATTTTATTGTCTTTCCAAATCCGGCAACCTCTCTTCTAAACATTGTAAATAACAGCGGTAAATTCCAAAAGGACCTCGAATATTTCGTTTATAATATTCAAGGCGTTGAGGTTTTGAAGGGAAAGTTAGAAGAGAATTTTTCACAAAGCGTATTGGATCTGGCAAGTTGTTCATCTGGAATCTACTTTATTCAAATTGCTATAAATACTATCCAAATCCAATCATTTAAAATCTGTCTAACACACTAAACTATCAGATTTATCCTCCTTTACGGCAAAAAATGCTGCAATTCAAGGTTAAAAATCACAAAATAAAGTGTAGTTTATTCGGGGTTTAAAAATTTGATTCTAAATTTATCGGAGAGAAGCAAAAACAAATAAATCAAATTAATATCTTTGAAAAAATGACTATTTCAAAGAAACACATACCTGCATTCGATTTCAATAAAAGCCTGCATAAGGATCATCTTTTCGAATTCACAAAGCTTGAAGAGAGTTACAACCCTTATGATGCCAGCCATCCGCATCGCCATAATTATTTTGAAGTATTATTTTTCAATGGTTCGGGTGGAAGTCATGAGATCGATTTTCAATCGTATCCCATTGAGAAAAATTCAATTCATTTTGTATCGCCCGGACAAGTGCACTTACTGAGAAGAGATCCGAAAGTTACAGGATATGTGCTCTCGTTTACTGATGATTTTTTTCTTGATCGCGCAGCAAGTTCGATGTTCATTGAAACGTTGCCGTTTTTTATAAATCCATCATCAACTCCAATTGTTCGTCTGGAAGATTCAGAAAACGTAAACGAAATTATCGATATCATTAAGCGGATTCAGAAAGAATATGCTTCAGAGCATTCAGATAAAATTCAGGTGATCGCTTCCTGGATGTCTTTGTTTTTAATTTCATGCAGGAGATTATATCTGAATCAGGTTCCTTCCGGTGAAAAGCATGGAGTGAAAAATGAAACGACAAGAAAATTCAGAAAGCTCGTGGAAGAAAAATTTGCAGAGAATAAATCTGTCAGCGAGTATGCGGCATTATTAAACATTACTCCCGGACATTTGAATGATACGATGCAAAAGGAACTCGGAAAAACGGCAAGTGAATTGATCCATGAGCGGATCATTCTCGAAGCTAAAAGACTGCTTTATCATTCAGAAAAAAGCATTAAGGAAATTGCTGCAATTTTGAATTACGATGATCCCAGTTATTTTACGAAATTTTTCAAAACGAATACTGATTTCACTCCGGATCAGTTCAGGAAATCCATCCGCGAAAAGTACCATTGATGCCGTAAAATTGACATTGTCGGAATGAACAATATGAAATAATATTGTCATGTAAATTAATCTAAGTTAAAATTTAATTCCTATGAAAAACAAATTACTTCTAACCCTGATCACTATTTTCATTCAGTTGAATGTAAATGCACAAAGTACACCGCTGTGGACGCAAACAATGAATACGCTCCCTGATAGCAGTTATTTACTTCCGATACAAACTAAAGTAGATGTTTTTGGAAATGTTGTTACGCTAAGTACTGACTACTCAATTATGTTTCCAATAACTCAGAAAATTTATCTTAGAAAATTCAATACAGATGGAAATATCATTTGGACAAAAACATTTGATAATTCAGGCATAGGAAATCCCAGAGGTTATGCACTTGAAGTTGATTCTTCTGCCAATGTATATGTTGCAGGTGGTTTAATGGATAGCGATACTCCCTTGCTAATTAAATTAAACAGTTCGGGAAATGTTGTCTGGCAAAGAGATTCCACAACAACGATTTCAGCTGGCTCTTACCAGCAAATGATTATGAAGAACGGATTGTTGTATTTACGCTCAACTGCCGGGATAGCGGTATATGATTATTTTGGGAATGAGCAATGGTCAGTTGGTGGAATCATTCCAATCTACATTGCAGTTGATAATGTTGGCCGTGTAATAGCTTCCGTTGTTGCAGGTGCAACTAATCTTTTTAGATTTAACACCGATGGATCAATTGATTTTAATGCTGTCACAATTGACGCTGCGAACATAGCAATCGATTACCAGAACAATATTTATCTGATAAATAATTACGGCACCTACAATCTGGTTCGGTTTGATAGTTCAGGTACTTTCAGTTGGATGAAGCCGGATATTGCTGTCTGTCCACCGTTTGGTGATATCAGTGTTGAATTGATCGTTGACTGGGATCAGGATATAATTGCAATCGGCTTGAATGATTCTATGTACAAGTATAATTACAATGGTGATTTTGAATGGCAGCGTTCGATGAATGGTCTGGACAGTTACAGGATATCGTCTTCTTTATTTAGTCAGAATTACATTCTTATCGCAGGCGCAATACAAGGACCAATTGATAACAATGTAAGAGTTGCAACATTCGATGTAATGGGAAATCAGAATTGGTTTGGCGATTACAATTCGAATTCGGTTCAGGAATTTCCTGTTGACATGGCTTTTGATGATTCAGGGATTTATATTCTGGAAGACAGTATGTCGAGTTCAGACCTTATCAAGTTTGATTATCCTTTCGTAGCGGGAATGCCTGTTGATTATTCCCTGGTATGTGTAGACAGTGTCTGGTATGATACCTTAAATCCAATCTATATTAATGTAAGGATCTTCAACGGAAATTTCGCACATATGAATTATCCGTCAGTGCAGATCGTCAGTCCGCAAGGCGATACAATTTCAAATAAGATCGGCTGGGTAAATTTCTTTGCTCATATGGGAAATGGTCTTCAGACGTATCAGGATACGATCACTCAGTTCGGCATAACAGATTTTTCACAGTATCATTTTCTGATGAGCGAAAGTTTCAGCGATACAACTGTAGAGATCTTCTGGTGTCTGACGAGTGATATTACTGATCCATATGAAACTCATCTTGGCATCTATCCGAATCCGACATCCGGTTCAATTCATCTGATGCAAATTCCTGATGGGGAAACTGCAACGTTGCAGATCTTTGATTCAAATGGTCGACTCTGTCAAACTACGAAGGTCACTTCCGCTAACAATGAAATCGATCTTGAGAAATTTTCGTCAGGTATATATTTCTTGAGGATGACAAGTAAGAGCAGAGTGCGGATTGGGAAAGTCATAAAGCAATAATCCTCTGCGATAAATCTGCGAGTTATGTGGAGAAAAAAAACACACAAAAATTTCCCGCAGATCTCGCAGATCACGCAGAAAATCCGCAGAGATCTCTGCGAGATCGTAAATGAAATAGATAAAAAATAATTCCGCAGGAATTTCTGCGGATTTTCTGCGTGAT
>ERZ795061.3819-NODE-3819-length-12923-cov-6.817998_pt1 | contig 12923 bp, 13 predicted proteins | sample MGYA00375145_ERZ795061 | MGnify/ENA primary metagenome ERZ795061 (study PRJEB30190, sample SAMN05720144) | anaerobic digester metagenome | isolation source: active sludge of municipal wastewater-treating anaerobic digesters | place: USA | collected 2014-12-22 ... | reverse complement strand
CGAATGCCGAGATAAAGGGAAACGAGCCCGCCGTGCGATGAGCCGATAACGGCCGTGTGCGAGGCATCGACAAGCGTGCGGTAGGTCGAATCGATAAAAGGCTTCACTTCATCGATCAGAAAAGAGGCGTAAAGATCGGCTTTGCCGCCGGTCCGGGTTCGGCGGTCGCCGCGCAGGACCTTGACCATGGTGTATTCATCAACACGGGCAGCGGTGTTGGCAATGCCGACCACGATCGCTGCCGGCAGGGTTCCGCTGGCGATGCCTGCCTCAAAGGTTTCATCGACCTTCCATTCCTGGCCGTTGAAAGAGGTGGCCGCGTCGAAGCAGTTGTTGCCATCCTGCATGTAGATGACCGGGTAGCGCCGCGCCGCTTCCTGATCGTATCCCGGCGGCAGATACACCCACAGGGTTCTGGCTGCGAGGTTGCGGGCAGGGAAATCCTTGTGGACACGCACGTTACCGACAATCGTGGATGAATACTGATCTTTTGGCGCCCCGGACTTGAAGCCCGATACCGCCACCCGCAGTGTTGTCTGGCCACGCGGAACCGGCAAAACCCGGTTTTCGATTTCCGAGCCATCGACGGCCGCTTCCACATGGCCCCAGTCGCCGAGGGTGAACTTGAACTGCAGCACGTAATCCGCCGGCAGTGAAACCGACCAGTTGGCACGGTTGCCGACACGCGGCACTTCGATCAAACCGGGGTCCCAGTCGCCGAGCGCGTGGTGATTGCCGGTGATGAACAGTTTTGCCGACGGCGGCAGGTTATCGGGCAGACGGATTTCGAAATTCAGCTGCGCATCGGCAGCGGCACCCGCGAGGCAAATTCCCGGCCCAAGGCCTGCGATCAGAAGGCAAAGAACGAAAAGAAACGGGCGGTAAGAACAGATCTTCGACCGAAGGCCTGAGTGGATCATGGCGGCTCTCCTTCAATACCAGCAGATGTTTAACATCCAGCATTATAATCGCTCCGTTCGACCTTTGAAAAGTCGTCAAAACAAAACCGGGCGGCGCGTAGTATAATGCTTCGCGATAATGCGGCAAAAACTGCATAAAATCGGCGCTGAGCCGCGGAGTGTTGTAAATGCTGCAGAGCGACTGCCGCAGATGCTGAAGTCAGACAGCAGCTCCGCTCTAACAGGCTGCTGGCAAGGCTGGGCATGACAGAGAAAAATCGTCTCGAACGTTTTGGCGCCGCGCAGATTGTTTCCGCCTGCCGGCTCAGCTGAGAACCAAAAGTTTTCCTACAAAACCCCATACATTCATGAGTTCACAAAATTTCGGCACCACCTGTTCAGATGAAGCCACCGTAGGTCTCCCCGGTAATCTGTTCCGGGGTGTCTTCTGAAATGACTGCCAGCGCATCGTTCTCGCAGAGGTTCGCGGTTTCCTGGTTCTGATAGGCGCTGATGCTCGAAATCATAACGTAATGCGCTGCGGAGCGCAGAACGCCAGCCAGCATCCGCACCTGGCGCGGGAAATAGGCGCAGGTATCGATGACGGCATCCCATTGCTGGCCCGCCGCGAGGTCGATGCGGCGCGGCTCATTTCGATCACCGGTAATGGTCTTCAGCTGCGGAAAAATGTTGTTGTTGCCACGATTCAGCATGGTCAGGTCGTGCCTGCGATCGATCAGTTCTTCAACCAGATGCCTGCGACAAACCTGGTTCCGCCAATTATCAATATCTTCATAAGTTCCTCCGTCTGCTCTGAGGGACCAGCTGTCAGCGAAAACGCGTGCTGCAAACAACGGCCAGCTGCAAATCTTTCAGAAAGTCAAAATTCAGGTATACGGCGCGGGCGGCTCTTTAAAAGCCTTTGCTGGCGCCGGCGGGAAAACTGCGGCACAGTCTACCGTCAGGCCAGGCAGGGTTTTTACCGCGATTTTTGCGGTGTCGTCATAAATTTCAGTCAGGGCCAGGCGGTTTTTATGAAGGTGATAAACAAAAACCAGGCGCTCGGCCGGGCTGATGATCCAGTATTCTTTAACGTGCGCCTGTTCATATAACCGCCGTTTGAGAATCTGGTCACGACTGGCGGTTGAAGGTGAAAGCACTTCGATTATCCAGTCCGGGGCGCCTCGGCAGCCGCGCTGCGTAATTTTTTCAGGTTCGCAGACGACAAAGGCATCTGGCTGCAGAACGGTCTGGACCTCTTCATCAGCCTCGGCAGCGGTCGGCAGAAGCAGGTCGAACGGCGCCTGAAACAGCTCGCACCTGTTTCCCTTTAGAAAAACATTGATCTGCGTGCACAGATCGCGCAGGACTCTCTGATGGTCAGCATCCGGCCCCGGCACCATTGCCCAGGCTTCTCCGCCGATGATCTCCCAGCGGTCTGGGCCTGGCCAGCCAAGATAGTCGCGATAGCAAAAAAATCGCGTTCCCTTTTTCTGCGAACTCCCAGCCATGTTCATCTCCTGCGCCGACTCATTCGACCATAATATCACAAAACCGCTCTGACTGTCGCAGCCCCGTAATAACCGCGGCTCATTTTATTTGCAGATAAACGGTAATTAAAAAACCGCCGGTAGAGCCATGTGGCACGACCGGCGGTCTGTTGTTTCTGCGGAAAAAAATCAGAAGTTGGAGTTGCTGTCGGGAAGAGCCGGATCGGCGGGAGCGACCGGGTCAGCCTGAGGAGCTGATTCAGTCTGGGTGGCTGGATCGGCCTTGGGTGACGGAACCTGGCCCTGCGGCGGGTTCGAGATTTTGCCGCGGGCGCCGATGCTGATGCGGGGGTTGCTGGCGGCGGCGGCCTTTTTGCCGGTGAAGTCGGCTTCGTGTTCGTCGAGAATGTTGATCATCACTTCGAGCTCAGTGTCGCCGTTGGTGACGAAAACTTTCAGGAAAGTCGCTCTCAGTTTGAGCAGTTGCACGGCGGTGAGCGCCACGTCAACCGAGATTTTGTCGCTGTTGTAGAGGTTGGTGATCACGGCGAGAGCGGTCGCCACGCCTTTGGCGCCTTCGATGCCGCGAATCAGCAGCTCGAGCTGCTGGTTGACCTTTTCGGCCTTCAGCCAGACGAAGTCTTTGCCATTCTGCGCCGGAGCGCCCTTGTCGCCTGAACCCTTCGCAGGCATGCCCTTTTCGACCGAGCCGGCAACCGGCGGTAACGAAACGCGGCTGAAAGATTCAAGTGCCGATCTGAATTTATCTTCGTCAAAAGCCATGGCCTGAACACCACATGCCAGACCACCAGCCACAAGAAGGCCCACAAGTTTATTCATGACAAAACCTCCGCTCGCAGAGACATACATTAATCATACGAACAAACTCGCCTCTTGTAAAGTATCTGCCGCACAATTTGCCTGTATCTGAATCAGACGTTCAGAAGTTTCAGAAGGGTGCGGTAGGCGGAATTGATGCGCGCGAATTCGGTGTGATCGACGGGGTTGATGTCGGGGTGCAGGGTGCGGGCCAGGTGCCGAAAGCGTTTGCGCAAAAGGTCGAGACTGACGCCCTCGGGCAGGCCCATTACCGCAAGACAGCGGCGGTATTCTTCCTGGTGGTGCAGCAGATTCCAGGCGCCGCTGATGAATTTTTCGGCATTCTCAGCCGCCAGGGCTGAAAAGTTTGCCGGGTCGAGATAGAAATAACGCTCGGAAAGCATATCGACAGACAGATCATCGCCGCGACGACCGTGGAAAGCACAGAACTGCGCGCCGGCATCACAACCGGCGCCACAAAACGCAGCCGAATCTTCGTCGAAATAATGGCAGCAGCCGACGGTCGGCAGGTCTCTGACGCAGGTGCGCATGAAATGCACGAACAGATAGCGGCCGCGCCCGGCAAAATGTGACTGCAGGCCGTAAAGCGCATGAAACAGCACAAAATGCCAGCGATACATTTCGAGAGCCGCACCGTTGACCAGATCGGCCGCAGGCAAAGCCACGCGCATCAGTTCGCATTCCCAGACCGGCTCGTGCAGAGTCTCAAGATATGCCAGCAGCGCATCGCTCTGCAGCTCAGCGCAATACCTGAAAAAGTCCGCGTGCTGTTCACAACCGCTCTGCTTCATTTTTTCTCCACCTGCACCAGCGCCGGCAAAACCGCCTCAAAAAAACCGCCTGCGGCAACAGACGGTTTCTGTGATTTTAAATTACACTAATCATCCGGCAGAATCAGCCGAGCATGCTCTGCAGATCTTCGGCCATCAGGCGGGCAATTTTGGTGAGATCGCCCTTTTTTTTCTTGAGAAAGGCCGGTGCTTCGGCTTTGCTGATTTTTGGCATGGCCGCTACCTGCTCGACAAGCTCACGCAGAGTGGTTGAACTGCTGATGGCGGCTTTCGGAATTTCGACAAGCGAGTCCATTTCAAACTTTACGGTCGCGAGCCTGAAATCGAGCTCGTCAAGAATTTCGCCAAACTGCTGTGCGATCGGAACATCAGGGTCGAAGCCCTGGTCGCCATAAATTTCCTCGTCGAGAAAGCGCAGATAATTTTGCAGAAGTTCTTCCATGTGGTCTCCTGTTTACAGATTCGTTGAGAATTCTAGAGTTCGTAGGGAGTTATGCTCTCGTAACCTTTTTCGGTAACGACAATCGTCTGTTCAAACTGGGCCGAAAGCGACCCATCGCGGGTGACTGCGGTCCATTCATCGTCGAGAACCCGCAGAAAGCGCTTGCCGATATTGATCATCGGCTCAACCGTGAACACCATACCGGGCACGAGAGTCACGCCAGAACCGCGCCGGCCAAAATGCGGCACATCGGGCGGCTCATGAAAACTTTTGCCAATGCCATGCCCGATAAATTCGCGCACGACCGAGCAGCCCATTCCCTCAGCATATTCTTGAATTGCCCAGCCGATATCGCCGATCGTGTTGTCGGGCTTGACCATCGCCAGGCCGCGTTTGAGCGACTCGCGGGCGACGTTGACGATCTTGTGCGCCTCTTCTGAGCAATTGCCGACAAAGAAAGTCATGTTGGCATCGGCGTAAAAACCGTTGAGAATCGAGGTGACATCGACGTTGATGATATCGCCTTCGATGAGGCGGCGATCAGACGGAATGCCGTGGCAGATGACCTCGTTGATCGATGTGCAGACGCTCTTCGGGAAACCACGGTAATTGAGCGGCGCCGGCACCGCGCCGTTTTTAATCGTGTAATCATGCACAAAGCGGTTGATATCGTTGGTGGTAATGCCGGGTTTGATTAATTCTTCAACTTTGCGCAGCGTATCGATGACGAGGCGCCCGGCGACTTTCATGCCGGCGATTTCCTGGGTGGTCTTGAGTTTGATGCGGTAATTGCGCAGATACAACTCGGCAACATCAGGGGCAACGCCCTGTTGCGCTTTATTCATGCAACATCTCTTGAATTTGAGGCCGCTGCCGCAGGGGCAGTCATCATTGCGGCCAACGCTGCCATCGTCACTAGCCATCTTCAACTCCAGCTTTCTATTGTTTATCCATGTCACAAGCCTGCCCAGTATACTCCCGCCCGCCCGCTAAAACAAGCGCAAAAAAACTTGCTAACGCGGCGATTTCCATCTAATATATACGCTTCTAAATCAATATTTTTCCGGAGGTTTGCGATGCGAAAATGGCGTGTAGAAGATTCTGCTGAACTCTATAACATCGAAGGCTGGGGAATAGGCTATTTCGGAGTTAATAAAGCCGGCAATGTCAAGGTCATGCCACATCGTAACCCCAAAATCGCGGTAGACATCAAAGACATTCTCGACGAACTGAGTCTTAAAGACGTATCTTGCCCGGTGCTGCTGAGGTTTCCCGACATTCTCGACAATCGCATCGAAACCATTTCGAGCTGTTTCAGAAGCGCATCTGAAGAATATAATTTTACCGGTAATTACTACACTGTATACCCGGTTAAAGTGAACCAGCAGCGCCCGGTCGTCGAAGAAATCGTGCAGTATGGCCAGAAATTCAATATCGGCCTCGAAGCCGGCTCAAAGCCCGAGCTGCATGCGGTGCTTGCAATCATGGACAACCCCGACGCTCTGCTCATCTGCAACGGCTACAAAGATGAAGAATTCATCGAACTTGCACTGCTGGCGCAGAAAATGGGCAAACGCATTTTCATCGTCGCCGAAAAATTCAACGAACTGAAGCTGATTGTCAAACTTTCAAAGGTTCACAAGGTTAACCCCAACGTCGGCATCAGAATCAAGCTCGCGGCCTTCGGCAGCGGCAAATGGGAAGACTCGGGCGGCGACAAGAGCAAATTTGGCCTGACCCCGACCGAGCTCATCGAAGCCGTCGAATTCATGAAATCCGAAGATATGATCGACTGCGTCAAGTTGATTCACTGCCACCTCGGCAGCCAGATCACCAATATCCGCAAGATCAAACGCGGCCTCAAAGAAGCCTCGCAGTTCTACGTGCAGCTGCGCAAACTCGGTTGCAACCTCGAATACGTCGATATCGGCGGCGGCCTCGGCGTCGACTACGACGGCACCCGCACCACGATCAGCAGCAGCATCAACTACTCGATTCAGGAATACGCCAACGACGCGGTTTCAGCCCTGCAGGATGCCGCCGACAAGAACGGTTTCCCGCACCCGCACCTGATCACCGAATCGGGCCGCGCCCTGACCGCGCACCACTCGGTGCTGGTATTCAACGTTCTCGAAACCACCCTGCCGCCCAAAACCCCCTACGAAGAATTCAAGATCGACAAAAAAGATCACGAACTGGTCGTCGATATGCACACCATTCTCGATTCACTCACCGACCTGACGATGATCGAAGCCTGGCATGACGCCCAGCAGCTGCGTGAAGAATCGCTCGACCTGTTCAACCTCGGCATGCTCGACCTCAAGAGCCGCGCCAAAGCCGAAAAGCTCTTCTGGGCCATCGCTCACGAAGTGCGCGAACTCGCCCAGCAGGCCAAACATACCTCTGACGAAATCAGGCAGCTCGACAAGATTCTCGCCGAAAAGTATTTCTGCAACTTCTCGCTGTTCCAGTCGCTGCCGGATGCCTGGGCCGTCGATCAGCTGTTTCCGATCATGCCGCTGCACCGCCTCGGTGAAAAACCCACCCAGAGTGCGACACTGCAGGATATCACCTGCGATTCAGACGGCAAAATCGACCGGTTCATCGGCAACCGCAACTTCAACCCCTGCCTGCCGCTGCACAACCTGAAGACCTACGAGCCTTACTATCTCGGCGTTTTCATGGTCGGCGCCTATCAGGAAATCCTCGGCGACCTGCACAACCTGTTCGGTGACACCAACGCGGTGCACATCACCGTTAACGAAGACAGTACCTTTACCATCGACAAGGTTATCGACGGCGAAACCGTTGCCGACGTTCTCGATTACGTGCAGTTCAGCGCCAAAAAGCTGGTGCGCACCATGGAAACCTGGGTGTCGGCATCGGTCAAAGAAGGCCGCATCACCGTCAACGAAGGCAAAGAATTTCTCGCCATCTACCGCTCAGGCCTCTACGGCTATACTTACCTCGAATAAGCCTTTAACTGCATAAAAAAGCTCCGGTGCGCCGCAAGGCGGACACCGGAGTTTTTTTATCGCTCAATTACTGCTGGGTTTACCGCTCAAAGAGCTGCCTGATCGCGGAACTCCTGAAAAGCCTTTTCGATAGCTTCGCCGGCCGCACCAAAAAACGTCAGCCTGACGGGCGAGTCGAAAATGATAACGGTCGTGCGACGGCCTGTGAATCCACCGCTGGTAATTTCAAGATCTTCGACCGATTCCCATGGGATGAACAGGGCTGGGCTGCGAAACCGCAACAGCAGAAACACCTGCAGCAGGAAACCTTCTTCATTCACATATACCGTCAGACAGCCTTTGTAGCTGCCTTTCCCCCACCAGAACCGGTGTATCAGGGCACTGACGAAACCGATTTTTTTGCCGGAGACCTGCCGGTCACCGGCGGCAAACCTTCGCAGCAGCAGACGCCAGCCCGAAAGTTCTGCCAGAAACGCACCGGCAAACATCCAGACCAGCGCAAAAAAAGCTGCGAAAATTATAACCGCCAGATACCACGGAAAATCAGCATTCGGCATCAAGCTTGTCCTTTCATAATCAGAGTGCAGTATTTAATAATAAAAGGCCGCTAAAATTTGATCAGATTTGACTTTTTTATCCTGACGCCGTTTTCAGAAATAACCGAAAAAGCATTGGCGACTTCGTCCTGGTGCTCCAACAAAAAAGAAGCAACAATCGAAGCCTTTTCCAGGGGCCTTTTGCCCTCGAGTCGAATTAGAATTACCCCATTGTTTATAAGGTTTCTTCTGAATACCAGTTCGCCAAAATCCTTATCAACAGTTACAAGAACCGCCTTTTTTTCATTTGCAAGTTCCAGAACTTTTACGTCTGAGGCTCCCGGCATTTCATGTGCAATATAAAAAGAGCAGAAACCTTCAGAAATCAATCTGTCAGCGATTTGCTTATCAACACCCTCATCTATAACCAGACAAATCATGCTGATTTTTTAATTGGAAAAACCTTGTCAGCGCGAAGAGCCTCTGAGGCAAACTTGAGTGCAGCTGCAATTGCGCCTTTTGTCAGTTGTGGATGTGCCTCGATAATATCGTCGTAAGATTCTCCGCATGAAAGTTTTTCAAGAATCAGCTCTACGGTTATTCTTGTACCGGAAATAACGGGCTTTCCCATCATGATGTCAGGATCGCAGATAATTTGAGCTTTCATGTTTCCTCCATTTTGCACACAACGCCAGTTTATCATCATGGCATCAACAGGTCAAACCACCTCAAACCATTAAATCAACAGGTAAAAAAAAGCCCGACAATCTATATCGGGCTTTCCTTTTTACCTGTTGATTAACTCAGTCCTGTTTTTTCTGTTCTTTGGCCCAGCCGTCTTTCAGCGAGATGGTGCGGTTGAACACCAGTCGATCGGGGGCTGAATCCTTGTCTTTGCAGAAGTAGCCCATGCGCAGGAACTGCATCGGCACGCCGACCTTGACTTCGGCAAGTGCCGGTTCGACGATGCAGTCTTTCAGCACTTCAAGGGAATCGGGGTTGATATTGTCGAGGAAATCGGTGCCCTCTTCGACTTTGTCGGGGTTTTCCTGTTTGAACAGGTGGTCGTAGAGTCTGACTTCGGCTTTGAGGCCTTCGCTGGCCGATACCCAGTGCAAAGTGCCCTTGACTCTTCTGCCGTCGGGAGTTGAGCCACCGCGGCTTTCGGGATCGAGCTCGCAGCGCAGTTCGACGACATTGCCCTGTGCGTCTTTGATCACTTCTTTGCAGGTGATGTAATAGGCGTGCTTGAGGCGGATTTCAGCGCCCGGTGCCAGTCGGAAGAATTTCTTCGGCGGGTTTTCCATGAAATCTTCCTGTTCGATGTAGATTTCACGGGTGAATTTTACTTTGCGGGTGCCGGCGTTCGGGTCTTCAGGGTTGTTTTCGGCGTCGAAATATTCGCTCTGGCCTTCGTGGTAATTGGTGATCACCACTTTCAGCGGCTTGATGACAGCCATAAAGCGCAGAGCATTGCGGTTCAACTCGTCACGGACACAGTTTTCGAGAAGGGCGAATTCAACGGTGCTGTTGGCTTTGGCAACGCCGATGCGTTCGCAGAATTCGCGCAGAGCCGAGGCGGGGTAACCGCGCCGACGCATGCCGGAGATAGTGGGCATGCGCGGGTCATCCCAGCCCAGAACCTTCTTTTCCTGCACCAGGCGCAGCAGCTTGCGCTTGCTCATGACGGTATAGGTCAGGTTGAGGCGGGCAAATTCATACTGATGCGGTTTTGCGGGCACCGGCAGGTTGTCGATGAACCAGTCGTAGAGTGGCCGGTGATCCTGGAATTCGAGGGTGCAGATCGAATGGGTGATATGTTCGAGCGCGTCAGACTGCCCGTGCGTGAAGTCATACATCGGGTAGATGCACCACTGGTTGCCGGTGCGCGGATGATGCGCATGCAGAATGCGGTAGAGAACCGGGTCACGCATATTGATATTCGGCGAAGCCATGTCGATTTTGGCGCGTAGCACGCGTTCGCCGTTCTTGAATTCGCCGTTTTTCATGCGGGTGAACAGGTCGAGGTTCTCTTCGACGCTGCGATTGCGATAGGGCGAATTTTTGCCGGGTTCGGTCAGGGTGCCGCGGGTATTTCTGATTTCATCGGCATTCTGATCGTCGACATAGGCTTTGCCATCTTTGATGAGCAGCACGGCCCAGTCATAAAGCTGCTGGAAATAGTCAGAAGCGTAATATTCATGTTTGCCCCAGTCGAAACCGAGCCATTTTACGTCTTCTTTGATCGAGTCGATGTATTCCTGCTCTTCTTTCACCGGGTTGGTGTCGTCGAAACGCAGGTGGCAGCGGCCCTTGTAATCGCGCGCCAGGCCGAAGTTGAGGCAGATCGACTTGGCGTGCCCGACATGCAGATAGCCATTCGGTTCGGGTGGGAAACGGGTAACGACCCCGGTGTGTTTGCCTGATTTCAGGTCTTCATCAATGATATCGCGAATAAAATTCGAACCACGGGTGGTTTCTTCAACGCTCATCTACATACCCCATTTTTACTGGTTTGGCATTTAAAACACCGCGATTCTACCACAACCCCACCCCTGTTTCCATACTCTGACGCGATTTTGTCAGCAAAAAATGGACATTGCGGGCGAATGCCTTTATAATGCGGCAGAATCTCAATACTGGTGAAGGCTATGAAAAACGAAATCAACTGGCAATGTGGCGAAAATGGCGGGTTGCCGATGAAGCTTGCGGAAAAGGGCCTCGATTTCAAGGGGCGCACCGCGTTTTTCTTCTGGTTTTCCGGCCTGGTTGCTGTGCTGTCGATGGTCTGGGTCATTATTCTATCGCTCAAGCTGCTGCAGTTCTCGCGCACCGACCCCACCCTGCCCTCTTATTATGTAACCGTCGCTTTTCTCTGCATTGCCGTCAGTGCCGCCAGTCTGTACAGCTTCTACCGCCTGTTCAAGACCAGACGGGCCTTCAGCAAAAATATCGAAATTGCCGATGGCACCGTCACCTACTGCGAAACCACCGACAAGGGCAAAAACGAATGGCAGGAAAAACTGCGCAAATTCGAAGGCATTGCCCTGCGGCATTACGACTACCGTGGCGTCGATTCGTGGTACATTGCCCTGATTCACAAAGACCGCGAGCGCTGCTTCCCCGTATTTGCGCCTGATTACGACTCACGCCTCGCACCCGAGACCGAAAAACGTGAACTGCTGGCCCGCTATGGCAGCATGTTCGGCCTGGTAACCAGCTACGAGAAAAAAGAAGAGAAAAAAGAAGCATGAAAGCAAAAGCAGATAAACGCCATTCGGCCAACCCCGGCAAGATCACCTGGCAGCCCGGAACCGTTCTTTCACCGGTACCGGCGGTCATGGTCACCACCGTCGGCAATGAAGGTCGCCCGAATATCCTCACCATCAGCTGGGCCGGAACCATCTGTTCTGAACCACCGATGCTTTCGATCTCGGTTCGCCCGGAACGCCACTCATTTAAACTGCTGCGCGAGAACGGCGAATTTGTCGTCAATATCCCTGACCGCAAAGTTGTGCGAGAAACTGATTACTGCGGTGTTGCCTCGGGCCGTGACCACGACAAGTTTCACGAAACCGGCCTGACAAAAGGGCGCAGCGAAACGATCAAAGCGCCAATCATCATTGAGTGCCCGATAAACATTGAATGCAAAGTCGAGCGCGAAATCGAGCTCGGTTCACACAGCCTGTTTCTTGCACGCATTACCAACGTTCAGATATCGGCCGATCTCATCGACGACAAGGGCACTCTGAACGCCGAAAAAGCGGCAATCGTCGGCTATGCCCACGGGCATTATTACCAGCTTGGCAGGCAGCTTGGCCATTTCGGCTTCAGCGTGAAAAAGAATTGAAAAGCACCGACCTTCTGATAATTGGCGCCGGCCCGGCCGGTCTGATGGCGGCGATTCGCGCCGCCGATCTCGGGCTGCAGGTCACGATTCTCGAATCGATGCCGAAGCCGGCCCGCAAACTCGGCATTTCGGGCAAAGGCCGCGGCAATCTGACCAACACCGAACCGTTCAATACGTTTTTAAAACATTTCAACAATGAAGGCCGGTTTTTGAAGTCTGCATTCAAAGCCTTTTTCAATACCGACCTGGTCGAATTTTTCAATAAAGAAGGCCTGCCGACCGTCGAAGAACGCGGTGGCCGCGTTTTTGTCGCTTCCGGCCGTGCTGTTGAAGCGGTCGCCTGTCTGCACAAAGCCATCGAACGCCGGCGGGTGCAGCTGGTGGTCAACCGCCCGGTCACCGGCCTGATCGTCGAAAAAGGGCAATGCCTTGGCGCCATCGCCGGCGGAAAACCCTGGCTGGCTGCGGCAACTCTGCTCGCCACCGGCGGCCTGTCATACCCCGCCACCGGCTCGACCGGCGACGGACTTAAATTTGCGCAGGCATGCGGGCACGAGATCGTCACCCCCCTGCCCTCGCTCGTCGCGCTGAAGACGCCCGAACCCATGCCTGACTATCTTAAAGATGTCGCTCTGCGCAACGCCTCAGCCGAACTGCGGGTGAACGGCAAAAAGGTCGCCGCCGAATTCGGCGAAATGACCTTTCTCGATGGCAACCTCTCAGGGCCGATAATCATTACCCTGAGTCGCCAGGCAGTGCCTGCGGTTCACGCCGGCCATCTCTGCGAAATATTCGTCGACCTCAAACCGGCACTCGACCACGCCAAACTCGATCGCCGCATTCTGCGCGACTTTGAAGAAAACCACAATGCGCGCCTCGATGAAGTGATCGCCAAACTTCTGCCGGCCGGCATGCGCCAGTTTTGCCTGCAGCAGCTCGAACTGAGTCCTTCGCTGAAAATAGCCCAGGTCACCGCCGCTCAGCGCCGGCTGCTGCGAAACTGGCTCAAAGAGCTGAAATTCACGATAACCGGCAGTGCCCCCTGGGAACAGGCGATCGTTACCGCCGGCGGCGTTTCGACGCGCCAGATCAACCCGGCA
>ERZ795061.3818-NODE-3818-length-12928-cov-5.744038_pt1 | contig 12928 bp, 10 predicted proteins | sample MGYA00375145_ERZ795061 | MGnify/ENA primary metagenome ERZ795061 (study PRJEB30190, sample SAMN05720144) | anaerobic digester metagenome | isolation source: active sludge of municipal wastewater-treating anaerobic digesters | place: USA | collected 2014-12-22 ... | reverse complement strand
TTTTCCTTGATATCCCAGTACTTGACAAGTTTTGGACCCGACGTTTTGCTGTAGGTCATATAATGTGCAGGCGGCAGTTTGAAGCAACCTTCAAACATGCTTTCGTTGCCCGATATCCATATATAGTTCAAACAACTTACCAGCGATTTTGCATTGATCTTTTTATTGAATCCGGGGATGGTTACCAGGGTTTTCAATTCAGAACTGAATGCAAATGCGCCGTTGATCTGTGTATAGAACAACGGTTTGATGCCAAAATGATCCCGGGCTATAAATAATTCATGCGTATTCTTATCATACACGGCAAAGGCAAACATGCCGAGAAAATAATTCAGGCATTCCGGGCCATAGTGTCTGTACATCTCCAGCACCACTTCTGTATCGGAAGCTGTTTGAAACACTACCTGTTTTTCGCTGCTGAGTTTTGCCTGCAGTTCTTTATAATTATATATCTCGCCATTGAATATAACGGCATAGCTGTGCTTATGCAACGGCTGGTTTGCCGCTTCGCTCAGGTCGATGATCGACAGGCGCTGGTGGGCAAAAGCAAGATAATCATCGTGCCATACCGTTTGGTTGTCTGGCCCACGATGCTGCTGAACTTTGTTGGCTTTCGCCGCCAGTTCGGCATTATCTTTAAACCCGATAAATCCGGCTAATCCGCACATGGTTTATTATTTACGGTTTCAATGTTTTAAAATACGGCAGCAGGTTGCCCACGATCCGGTCGGCTGTGAATTTTTCGGCCAGGGCTAAATTATTCACTCTCATCTTCTCCTGCAACGATTTATTATTTACCAGGGCAAGTATTTGTTCATATACCTGCCTGGGATTTTTTTTCTCTACCCAAAGGCAATGCTCATTTTCCAGCATATAATCAGCTGCCGCCCTTATTTTAGTTGTAATAACTGGCCTGCCTGCCCCTACCGCCTGGAAAACCGCCATCGGGAAGCCTTCCTCGTGGTAAGTTGGCAAGATAAGCACATCACAATTAGCATAATAACGTCTGGTTTCGCTTTCAGGTATATGACCGGGCAATTTAATATTATCTTTTAACCCATATTTACTGATAAGGCTGTTAACCTCTTCCAGTAAGGGGCCGTTGCCCAGGCAAAACAGGCAGAAATTTACCCCATTGTCTTTTAAAAGCCTGCAGGCTTCCACCAGGTCGATAATACCTTTTTCATGCATAAAGCGGCCAACAAACAAAAGCACGTTCGTTTCTCCGGAAAGACCTGCCTTTTTTTTGAATTCCGGATCGGGTATATACAGGTCTTTCTGAATTACATTGGCAGTAACCTGTACTTTTTCGGGTGAAACTCCTATGCCCAGGAAGTTATTTCTTTCCTCCTGCGATAAGGTTAACAGCAGGCTGGCTTTTCGCAACACATAATTCTTCAGCAGGTTCTTCGAGAATACCACTTTGCTTTCAGAACCATGAAACTTGAGTACGATCTTAAGGTTCCGGTTGTATCTTTTTAAGATGAACATCGTGATGGAATCCCTTACCAGCGTTTTATTGTCAAAGGCGGTGTTCAGGTATACGATATCTGTTTTCTGAATGCCGGCCTTTCTTTTCAGGTCACGGGCATTTTGAAAAACAAGTTTCAGGCTGTTGATCATTCCATTGGCCGTACCCCAGTTGCCATAAGCGCATGCTTCTGTTTCGGCGCCTGCTTTGCGGAAAGCATCAATCTCAGATTGTGCGATCTCGGTATGCGTGGTTCCGTGTAAGCCAAATAATATTTTCATCTTGTACGATCTTGTTTTAAATGGAATTGAAAATGGACAACAACTCCATACTTATCTTATCCGAATCAAAATTGGTTTCGGCTGTTCTTCTTGCAGCGGCGCCTAATGTATTTATCTTCTCCGGGTTATTAATAAAAGTTGACAAAGCCTGTACGATCTCTGAAACCGAATCGGGATTTATCAGCAAAGAATTCTCCCCGTTGTGCAGGTATTTGGGAACGTCACCAACCCTGGTGGCGATCACGCCCTTACCCGAAGCCAGGAATTCACCCAGCTTGAAAGGGAAGCCTGCATTGGCAAATTTTGAATTTACCCTTGTCATACAAAAGATATCGCAGCTGTTCAGCACTGCATAATATTCGTCGGTAGCCAGGAACCCTTTAAAGAGTATCCGTTCCTTTGCTGCAGACCCGGAGATCTTTTCCTTTATCTTATCAACATCAGCAGGATTACCCAGGCCCGTCAATACCAGTTTGATGTTATTGTCTTTTTTACTTACTTCTTCAAATGCGTCGAGCAGGTAACTCAATCCATCCTTGGGTGCAAAAGAACCTCCGTAAAATATCTTCAGTTCATTCTTATTTACCTGGTGCCCGTTGATCTTAAAATAATCCAGGTTCACCGTTATAGGTATCAGATGTACCGGTATCTTTCCTTTGGCATTTTCCTCCGCTCTTTTGTACAGGTGATCGGAAATAGCAATATAGGCTTTGGTGAAATATCTTGATAGCTTGAAAAGAACCAGCGATGTTTTGATCCGTACTTTATTGACAAAACCAACATGCGCTTCAAAACGGTTATCTTCTATAATATCAAACACGATCTTATAGCCGATCATTCTTCCGTACATTAAAAAAACGATGTTCTTCAGATCGGGGTAATTGTAATTATAGATGATATTCTTACTGCCGGCCTGTTTATTCTTTCTTAAGAACGACATTCCCCTGCCCCAAAAGCTGAAAATTGAAAAAGGATTACCAAGCCTGAACCCGATTATGCGGAAGTTAATGTCGTTGAGTCTTCCTTCCTTTCCTATTGGTACTTTATTATCGGTTTCGTAAATAAGATTGCTTGCCTTCAATAACCCTTTACCGATCAGTGGCGCAAACAGGTTCCGCACACGGGTAGAGCCGGCCATCCCGTCAAAGATGGAAACACCCATTACCATTATATTCAAACCCAGGTTGCTCATTTTATTTTGCGGTCATGGAAGCGATCACTTCCCTGAACCGGTTTCTTACTTTTTCTGAATTATAGTTTGTTTCGGCAATACTTATCGCCTTTTCTGCAATTTGTTTTCTAAGACCCATATCTTTCACCAGGGCTGCAACAGCTTCTGCCAACCGGTCAACATTATTCTCCGTTACCGTCATGGCCCATTTGTTCTGCACAGCGTCTTCCACCAGGGCTGTTTCACCAGGACCAAAAACAATAACCGGCGTTCCGCTGATCATGTATTCCGGCGCCTTGGTAGGCATAGAGTATTTGATGAAGCGGATTGATTCCGCAGAAAAATCATACGGCAGGTAAAGAAAATCCGCTTCTGCAAAAACTTTCGGCAGTTCATTATAAGCTACCATTGCCTTATGCCTTACACATTTATACTTTTCGATCCAGGTTGGCTGGTCTTTTGTTTGCAGAACAAACTGTACCGATGTTTTCAATTCTTCATTTACTTTGTCAACCGCCTGTGCCAATGATTCAAGGCTGGTTTGAATACCTGTACCGATCCTTCCTGCATAAAGTATGGTTGGAGTGGTGCCCAGTTCATAGTTTGAGCGCTGATGACTTTTCCAGAAATCGATTTCAATGGGATTATGAAACGTTATAAAATCTTTTCCATACCGCTTCTTATATTCCCTGGCCATGGCATGACTGATGCTTAAGAGCACGGTTGCCTTGTCCATCATTGCTCTTAACTCCCGGTCGATCCTTTTATGCCAGTAATTTTTAAAGGGGCCTTTCTGGCTGATGGTAGATGGCCAGTCGTCCATCACGTGATAGATCATCGGCTTCTTTGCATATTCCTGGATGGCTTTACAAAACAACAAGCCTTCCCGGCTGGATGCCTGTGCATAGATGCAATCGGGATTGTATTCGTCGATCCATTTGCAAAGCCTGTCAGATAACTGAATACGCGACAGAGAATGAAACAATCCAGCATATTCCAGGAATGGATAAAAGTAATTATCGATCAGTTTCGTTCTGAAACCCGGTTTGGCTGCAACAGGAGCCTGCTTACTTGTTTCTGTTCTCACTTTTCTTTCTCCCGATTCTACTTTGCGTTGCAAAAGACTGAAGGGGAACATCCATTTGTATTCTTCACTACCCAGTATATAATAGGTTTCGCAGGCTTCTGCGTTGATATTATTGAATATGTGATCGGTGCATACTACTGCAATCTTATCCTTAGTCCAGCCTGCAAACAGGTTTGCCTGGGTAATACCCCCGCCGAAATTATTATTGAACGGCTGACCTACTATGAGTGTTTTTGGCAATGACATGCTGGATTCAAAGATTTTATTGCAAGTGTGTTTTAATTGTTTCGTCAGAAAGGTTACGGATCTTATCCGAATAACAGATACCCACAGCCACCCATACCAGTATATAGTTCATGGAAAAAACAATACCGCCAGACGGGTAGAGATATATGATCCACAGGAATATCCATAAAGCCGCCGCTTTTGATAACACATTCCGTGATTTAAAAAGGCCTTTATACACCGCCGGAAAAAACATCAGCAGGTGCAGGGCAAGACTTATTATCCCTCCTTTCAGGATGATCTGCAGGTAGCCGGTTTCAATATTATCACGGTATCCCAGCCCCTCTGCATCGTTTACATTATCTACAATAGGGCAGTAGTATTTTCCTTTTATTCCTTTGCCGATCACCCAGTCGGCCGACGACATATCGGCATACATCCACACTTCCACACCCGATCTCGTATCTTCTTCACCCCGTTCCATAAGAAAATTAAAGGCAGAGTGTTCTTTCATGCTTGCAATGAAAGCCCCTCCGATAAGGACCATAATAGAAGCCATTACAATGATCAGCATCTTCTTTTTGGTACTCAGGATAGCTACCATTGCCACACAAAGGAAGGTGGTGGCGCACATGAATATGAGGCCCCGCCTTGCCCGGAATATGGCAAAGAACAAAGTGACCATGAACATGAATACCATGAACGCATTTTTTTTACCAATGCCAAAGAAATCCTTTTTGCCCTTTGTATGGTAAGGGTAGCTGATGAGCATATAGCCAACGGGCAGGGCCAGGAAAACAGACAGGTTTTCAACAAGTCCTTGTGCCACCAGGTTCAAGCGGTCGTAATCGTGTAATGTATTATAGAATGTAAATGCAAAAACAAGATAGGCAGCGCCAAAAATGAGCAATATGTTGAACAATTTCTTATATGCCTTGATATTCCTTGGCAACAGTACAAATACAGAACAGAGGTAGGGCAGTACACCGAACCAGGGATCGAACAGCATTTGCTTTATGGCATCCTTATCAAACTGTGCTCCCCGCATGATGATAGTGACCGAATAAAGCAGGTTAATAATGAACAGGTTTTTCAGGTAGCCGTCGTCGAATTTAAATGTCATCAGTCCGGCTCCACCGGCGATCATCAATAAAAGCCCGATGGCCTGAATACCTTGTGCACTGGCTGCAGTAAGAAACGGCGCTTCGGCGGCCGCCAGTACAAAAAAGATCATGTATACAACCAGCCCGTACCAGAAGAGATTCAGGCTCATATCCTGCTTCTTTGAAACAGTGAGCAGGTTATCTCCGGTGGGTCTTTTTCTCTGTATCACGAAATTTAAAAATTGAAAGGCAATGTCGGCCTGGTAAAAGCAGTTGTCTTATTTTGAAGCCTTTTGCTTAAAGTCGGTTTGATTCTTTTCTTTGATGCGGTCCAGCAGGTATTTACTGAGCAGGTGCCCGGCTTTGATATGTCCGCTGTTATGCCAGTGTCCGCCGTCAATGGTCAGGTAATCTTCGGTGGTCAGCTGGTCAATGGGATCAACATATTTTATTGACAGTTCTTTAAATAATTTTAACGCATTGAAATAATGTTCGTCTTTTTTCTTCACATCATTCAGCGATGGAATGATCAGTACGATCAGTTCTGCATTATTCGCTTTTACATACTCATCCAGTTCTTTCAGGTAATCCCTGGTTAATTTATATTCCAGTTCCCTGGCTTTTTCCTTGCTGCCGCTTACCCGGTTCTGAACCTTGGTCATCAGTTCAGAGGTAAAAGCAATAAAGCGGCTTCGGGCAAGTATCTTCTGGAAGAAATTCAGTTCTTCCAACGGATACGAACCGGTTGCAATCTTATACGCTTCCCGGTTGCTGATCTTAACCGGGTGCATATTCTTGTCAAAGTCGTACTGGCTGTAACAGCTTGCCAGTTTATTGAATACAATGCGGTCGTAAGGAAGCAGGTTGTCGCCAAAATCATTTCCGGCATAAAAGCCCAGCACTACATAGTTGGAATGCTGAACGGGCAGGTATTTTTTGGTGGTGAAAATGGCATGGTTTGTTCCGGTTGCGGGGATACCCGTGTTCCATACAAGGGCGGGATGTACTTTATTCACATCGCTTTCGAGTATGTCGATGAATGAACTGCCGATGTCGGAAGAAGCGCCCCAGGTAAAACTGTCGCCTGCAGCCAGTATTTTTATAGAATCGCTTTCGGGAGAGATGGCGGTGAAATTATCTTTATCGTGATAACCATCGTTGTTGATCATCATCAGCCTTTTGTAATACCATATCTCTCTTAAGAAATAAACCGAATCTTCCAGGGTGGCCTGGTGGGCCACATAACGGGGGCCGGAGACAGAATCGCATGTCCACCATTTTGCCTGCGTGTACGATACTTTCTTCATCTTATCGTAGCTGGACGGGTATTTCATGAATGCCAGGACGATCTCTGATAGCACGATGATGATCACCGCCAAAAACAGCAGGGTGAATAAAGCGAATTTTATCTTTTTCCCTTTTGAAACATTTTTTTTATCGTCCTTGTCCGGCATAGAAAATAAAATTAGTCCAGTTTGAATTCTTCTTTCCAGTTTGTATCGTTCACCAGTTCCTTCTGGTTTGTTTTATCAAAAACAAAATTACCCACTACCAGGAAGTCCATTTCTGTACGCATAAAGCAGCGGAAGGCATCATCGGGCGTACATACAATGGGTTCGCCACGTACGTTAAAGCTGGAGTTCACCAGCAAACCGTATCCTGTTTGATTCTTGAATTCATTGATGAGGTTCCAGTAACGTGGGTTGGTCTTTTTACTTACACTCTGTATCCTGGCAGAATAATCCACATGGGTTACTGCAGGAATATCTGAACGCAGGTGATAAAGCCTGTCGTACATTTCCATGCTGTTATAATTAGCGGGCAAAGGTTTTATATGTTTCTCCTGTACCGGCATTACCACCAGCATATACGGAGATGTTCCCTCTAATTTAAAATACTCTTTTACATCTTCTTCCAAAACAGAAGGTGCAAAAGGACGGAAGCCTTCCCGGTATTTGATCTTAAGGTTCATCTTCTTCTGCATCTCCGGGTTCCTGGCGTCGCCCAATATACTGCGGCCGCCCAGGGCTCTCGGGCCATATTCCATTCTTCCCTGGAACCAGCCCACCACATTGCCTTCATTCAGTTTGGATGCAACCAGCCTGGTGAGGTCATTAAAATCTTCGAAGTGTGTATAGGTTGCGCCGTACTTTCTTATCATGCCCATGATATTCTTTTCGTCGAATTCGGGGCCCAGGTATGCGCCTTTCATTTCATCGGCTACGTTCGGATTCACTGTTCTTTTTTCTCCCTTCCATAAGTACCATCCTAAGTATGCTGCACCCAATGCGCCACCGGCATCACCGGATGCAGGCTGTATCCAGATATTCTTGAACATCCCGGTCTCGATCAGTTTCCCGTTTGCCACACAGTTTAACGCCACACCGCCGGCCATTACCAGGTTATCGCTGTTGGTTAACTGCTTTGCAGTAGCCGCCAGTTTTATAACGATCTCTTCGGTTATCTGCTGAATGGCCAGGGCCATATTCATATAATCCTGTGAGATCTCTGATTCCGGGTTGCGGGGAGGAAGGCCGAACAACTCTGTCCATTTTGCATTATTGGTCATCTTTAATCCAGTGGCATAATTAAAGTATTTCATGTTCAGCAGGATCGATCCGTCTTCCCGTACATCTATCAGCGTGTTCAGCGTTTTTTCCTTGAACTCTTTTGTTTGTGCTGAATCGGGATTACCATAAGGCGCCAGTCCCATCAGTTTATACTCACCACTGTTCACCGTAAAGCCGGTATAATAAGTAAAAGCAGAGTATAGCAAACCAAGAGAATGCGGGAAGTGTAATTCCTTCAGTATTTTTATTTCGTTGCCAACACCATGGCAAATGGTGGTGGTTGCCCATTCACCCACGCCATCAACGGTTAAGATAGCCGCATCCTGGAAAGGACTTGGATAAAATGCGCTGGCTGCATGAGACAGGTGATGCTCGGGAAATAAAACCGGGATCTTTTTATCACTGAATTTTTTAAACTCATCGTTCAGCATCTTTTTCATGAACAGCTTTTCCTTTATCCATACGGGTACAGAGGAAAGAAAACTGGTAAGCCCTTTTGGCGCAAAAGCATGATAGGTTTCGATCAGGCGTTCAAACTTGATGAAAGGCTTATCATAAAAAGCGATTGCAGCGAGGTCTTTGAATTCAATGCCGGCTTCCTGCAGTACATAACGTACGGCGTTTTCGGGAAAAGAGGGGTCGTGTTTTTTCCGGGTAAAGCGTTCCTCATGGGCAGCTGCTATGATCTCTCCATCGCAAACAATGGCGGCAGCGCTATCATGATAATAGGCAGAAATTCCTAAAATAAATGTTGCCAAAGCGTTAGTCTTTTAAATTAAAACAATGTATAAATGAACGGCGCTATTGCAGATCCTGCAGAAAGCACGATCAAAACGCCAAATACCAAAAGCACAATAATGAGGGGCAAGAGCCAGAATTTCTTCCTGACTTTTAAAAAGGCCCACAGTTCACGTAAAAATTCCATGATGCTGATTTTTTAATTTTTTAATATGGATGTTCAATATCTTTTGATACAAAAAGATGGTCTCTTGTAACCATCACTGACTTATTGCTTTTCTTGAATGTCTTCAGGTCTAATGTATCTTTTCCCATCAACTGACGGATGATACTAACCGGGAATAATATCACAAAGTATATCACCGATAAAAGCACTTTCGATACCACTTCGCCCAGCAGGGTGGTTAATCCGAGCCATATGGAGGCTATAAAGGTTATGGAAAAGAACATAGGCGCTGCCATGGTAAGTACCAGTACCGGGATAGCCAGCTTGTAATAGATGACCTGTTGGGTAAAATATCCAACCAGCAGCAGGATAAGCGTCATTGCCATGCCGGTATCGGAAGCCTGTTTCTTTGAAATATCAACAGGAAAGTACTTTTTCAGAATGTTGTCAGCCATGTATAAATAATTACATTTTAAATTGATAATATGCCTTAAATATATGATTTTACAAAAAATCCATATGTAAAAGACCTTAACGCTCCAAGCAGGCATCTTATTTTACAGGCGCCCTTTAGGAAAAAAATAAATATGTCGTTTTACATACCGGGGCAAAAGTAAAATCAATTCCCTTTACCCTGTATTATTATTTGCTTACCTGGTCAATCAGCTCCAGGTGTTTCTTTAATGTAAGTTCCGGCTCAATATCGGCCGGCAAATAACCTTTTACGCCGCTACTGATGCAATACCTGATGCCTTCTGCCAGGTCTTCGGCATCTTTATACTTAGCCAGGTAACCGTTTTCTTTATGTTTCACCATATCGGGTATGCCGCCCACATCAAAGCCTACCACCGGCGTACCGCAGCTTAATGCCTCCATCACCACATAACCAAATGCTTCGGCAAGCGAAGGCGCTATGAAAACATCCGCAGCATTATAAACAAGGGCTGTTGAATACTCGTCTTTCAGGTAACCCATGAATTTAACCGGGAAGGGTATGGCATCGGCGATCTCTTTTTTATAGCTGCTGCCGAATATTAAAACAGAAATGTTTTCGGCCGGAGAAGCCTGCATCAGCAATGCAAGCGCTTTTTGCAAATAAGCCCATCCTTTATACGGACTGTCTACCGTAATGGCTCCAAATGCGATCACGGTCTCGTTACTGTCGATATTCAATATTTGCCGGGCCGTTTTTTTATCGGTTGGCTTAAAGATGTTTTTATCCAGCAGGTTGGGAATATAGAAAGCAGGCTTGTCCTTTGTAAGCAGCGACTCCTTTGCACAATTATACAACCACCTGCCCGGCGATACAAAATATAAATTACTGTACCGGGAATATATCCGCATTTTTTTCCTGAACTCCTTTGCTGCCAGGTCATTCTTATTCTCTCCCGGGAACATGGGGCAGTTGTTACAACCTTCTGTTTTATATTTCACGCAATCGAAACTGTGGTGACAGCCGCCGGTGATATTCCACATATCGTGCAGGAAGATGACCACCGGTTTATTCAGCCTTGCGATCTGTTCAATACTCCTGAAGTTGAGCATTCCCTTTAAGGCCCAATGAATATAAATAACATCGGCATCCTGTACTTCGGCAAGTTTTGCCACATTACTTCCCAATACCGGGTAAGAGAACGAACCCAGTTTCCGGTTGACCTTCCTTGTTAAATACGATTGTATCCTGTCTTCCAGTCTTGTGATCATTCGTGCAGCGGTACTCATATACTTTACGCCCTGGCTTTCCTGCATGCTGTGTTCAAGCGATACAATGGTTGAAGTAATATCGGTATGCTGAAACGCCCGTTGCAGCCTGAGAGCTGCCCGGCCGGCCGACTCCATGGAATATTGTATGTGTACAATTTTCTTCATTACCTGTACCAGATCTTTGCTGATGATTTTTTGTAAAAGATATTATAGTACTGTATGGGCGCTATCACATAACCGAATACATTGGAAACAATGGTAGAGACAACAACCGCCTCCACACCCATGTTGAAATATTTGATCAGCAACACTGATAAACCGATAAAAACAACAGAAGCAGCGATGGCAGCAAAAAACTGGATATGCAATGCCCCGATGCCATTGATAACACTTACAAAAATACTGGCGAACATGGTTGTTGAAAAGAACAAGAGACAGAAGGCCGATATCCTGAAACTGATATGACCGGCCACTTCTTTCCCCACCCAAAGCGTATATACCTTATCGGAGAACAGCAACATGATCAGTCCTGCCAAAACAAAGGGCACCAGGATGTATAGATATTTCTTCACTGCATTTTTTATCCAGCCCGATTCACCCCGGTTGTATGCATCTGTTACACTGCTCCACAACGGACTCAGCAATATGGTGAAGCCCATGAGCAGTACCGAAAAATATTTATATGCTATGCTGTAATAGGTAACATTCTCTGTCTTAAAATAGTGGGCTATCAGAAAAAGCGATGTCTCAAACTGGATGATGGCAGCCACCTGCAGTACAAAGAATTTTACGCCCAGCTGCATGATGTCTTTTGCATATTCCTTTCTCACAAACTTAAGCGAGGGCGTATAGCGCCTGAACTTTGTTTTAAAGAAATAAATATTTGCCGCCAGTAAGATCAAAACAGGCGCAATACCAACAGACAGGCCCAGGTATAAAAGCGAGCCTGTGGTGAATTGGGTCAATAAGAAGATCAGTACCAATGATAACAACTGTCCGAGCATATCCAATAAAGATGCTTTTGCCGTCTGCTGATCGGCAGTAAGGACAGTGCTGATGATCCGGAAAATGAATTGAAAACAGAAATAGGTGAAAACAAGCATAGCCAGTTGAGACACTTCTTTCTCCATAGCCGGGGGCAGGCTTAATAAACTATGCCAGGTGATGAACTGGTTGATAAAGAGAAGGACCAACCAGAGTGCAATAAAAATAAGGCTTACATAATAATAAGTGGTGCTGATGTAACTCCGCACCGCTTCATCGTTGCCTTTGGCTTTGGCCTCCGCAAATTTATTGCGCAGGCCATGTGTGAACCCAATATCGAAAAAAGAGATCCAGGCGATCATTGAACTCAATGTAAGCCAGATCCCGTATTGGGAAGGATTGATATAATGGATTGTTAGCGGGACAAGAACCAGGCCTATTGCAATACTCAGGCCTTTTACCAGCAAAGAGCCAATGATGTTTTTTTTTGCCTTAAGGCTTCGTTGATTGCCTTTGGTAAAAAAATTGATTGCATATTGCCATAAAGCTCCCATATGTTTACCGATCAGTATCATTTCAAGCGTTTCTCCGCCAGTTTAAAAAAGCGGTCAGGTAAGAAAGTAAGCAGTTCTAAAAAAACACCGGGTTACCGGCTATCATTAAACCTTGTTCTGCGCCAGGGTTCTCTTTACATTTTGTACATCACTTGCCACCATCTCTTTTACCAATGATGCAAGATCGTGTTTTGGTTTCCAGCCAAGTTTCTGATTTGCTTTAGTGGCATCGCCGAGCAACAGGTCTACTTCTGTAGGACGGAAGTATTCAGGATCCACCGCCACTACTTCCTTTCCAACAGGCAGCTGGTAATCGGGATTGCTGCAAGATGCAACAGCGGCTTTTTCATTTATTCCTTCGCCGGAGAATTTGAGTTCAATGCCGAGCTCCCGGAATGTCATGATCACAAAATCACGAACCGTGGTGGTAACGCCGGTGGCGATCACAAAATCTTCTGCTGTTTCCTGTTGCAGGATCAGCCACATGGCTTCTACATAATCTTTTGCATGGCCCCAGTCACGTTTTGCATCCAGGTTACCTAAATATAATTTGTCCTGCATGCCGTGTGCAATAGCAGCAGCAGCCATGGTTATTTTTCTTGTTACAAATGTTTCGCCACGGCGTGGACTTTCATGATTAAAAAGAATACCGTTGCAGGCAAACATGTTGTATGCTTCCCGGTAGTTTACCACGATCCAGAAGCCATACATTTTAGCAACGGCATACGGACTTCTTGGATAGAAAGGTGTTTTTTCGCTTTGAGGCACTTCCTGTACCAGCCCGTATAGTTCTGATGTGGATGCCTGGTAGATCTTTGTCTTCTTCTCCATTCCCAGTATGCGAATGGCTTCCATCAGCCGCAGTGTTCCTATA
>ERZ795061.3811-NODE-3811-length-12952-cov-5.706754_pt1 | contig 12952 bp, 12 predicted proteins | sample MGYA00375145_ERZ795061 | MGnify/ENA primary metagenome ERZ795061 (study PRJEB30190, sample SAMN05720144) | anaerobic digester metagenome | isolation source: active sludge of municipal wastewater-treating anaerobic digesters | place: USA | collected 2014-12-22 ... | reverse complement strand
CTGGGTCGGCGACGGTGCGCCGCAGGCGCCCTTCGGCGCCTGGATCGCCGGGCGCGGCGACACCGAGGCCTACGCGGGCCGCGTCCACGTGGCGCTCGACGAGGGCGTGAAGCACGAGGACCGCGAGGCCGAGCGCATCGCCGCGCTGCGCGCCCAGGCGGCCGCGCTGCAGCGCACGCCGCGGCGCGCGAAGGCGGGCCTCAACGTCACGCAGATGCACTACGCCAGGCGCGGCATCGTCACCCCCGAGATGGAGTACGTGGCGCTGCGCGAGAACGGCCGGCGCGAGTGGATGGCCGAGTACCTGGCCGACGCCGGGCGCGAGCAGCGCCTGGCCGGCGACGGCCGGGGCGCGGCGATCCCGAAGATCATCACGCCCGAGTTCGTGCGCGACGAGGTGGCGCGCGGCCGCGCGATCATCCCGGCGAACATCAACCACCCCGAGGTCGAGCCGATGGCGATCGGCCGCAACTTCAAGGTCAAGATCAACGCCAACATCGGCAACTCGGCGGTCACCTCGAGCATCGAGGAAGAGGTCGAGAAGCTCGTCTGGGCGATCCGCTGGGGCGCGGACAACGTGATGGACCTGTCCACCGGCAAGAACATCCACACCACGCGCGACTGGATCGTGCGCAACTCGCCGGTGCCCATCGGCACGGTGCCGATCTACCAGGCGCTCGAGAAGGTCGGCGGCATCGCCGAGGACCTGACCTGGGAGATCTACCGCGACACGCTGATCGAGCAGGCCGAGCAGGGCGTCGACTACTTCACCATCCATGCCGGCGTGCGCCTGCCCTTCATCCACCTCACCGCGAACCGCCGCACCGGCATCGTCTCGCGCGGCGGCTCGATCATGGCCAAGTGGTGCATCACGCACCACCGCGAGAGCTTCCTGTACACGCACTTCGACGAGATCTGCGAGATCATGAAGGCCTACGACGTGAGCTTCTCGCTCGGCGACGGCCTGCGCCCCGGCTCGGGCGCCGACGCCAACGACGAGGCGCAGTTCGCCGAACTGCGCACGCTCGGCGAGCTGACCCAGGTCGCGTGGAAGCACGACGTGCAGACCATGATCGAAGGCCCGGGCCACGTGCCGATGCACATGATCCAGGCGAACATGACCGAGCAGCTGAAGCACTGCCACGAGGCGCCGTTCTACACGCTGGGGCCGCTGACGATCGACATCGCGCCCGGCTACGACCACATCGCCAGCGCGATCGGCGCGGCGATGATCGGCTGGATGGGCACCGCGATGCTGTGCTACGTGACGCCCAAGGAGCACCTGGGCCTGCCCGACCGCGACGACGTCAAGCAGGGCATCATCGCCTACAAGATCGCCGCCCACGCGGCCGACGTCGCCAAGGGCCACCCCGGCGCGCGCGCCCGCGACGACGCGCTGTCGAAGGCGCGCTTCGAGTTCCGCTGGACCGACCAGTTCAACCTCGGGCTCGACCCCGAGACCGCACGCGACTTCCACGACGAGACCCTGCCCAAGGACAGCAGCAAGGTGGCGCACTTCTGCTCGATGTGCGGGCCGAAGTTCTGCTCGATGAAGATCACGCAGGACGTGCGCGACTACGCGGCGCGCAAAGGCCTGGACGAGGCCCAGGCGCTGGACGCGGCGATGGCCGAGAAGTCGGCCGAGTTCAAGGCCGCGGGCGGCGAGCTCTACATCCCGATCGCCAAGGCCTGAGCGTGGACACGATCGGCATCGCCGGCGCCGGCCTGCTGGGCCGGCTGCTGGCCTGGCGCCTGTCGCGCGCCGGCCACGCGGTCGAGGTGTTCGACCCGGGCGACGCCGCGCCCACCTTCGACGGCCGGGGTGCGGCCGCGTTCACCGCGGCGGGCATGCTCAGCCCGGTGGCCGAGCTCGACAATGCCGGGCCCGAGGTCGCGCGGCTCGGGCTGCGCTCGATCGGCCTGTGGCGCGAGATCGTCGCGGCCCTGCCGGGCGCGCCCTTCTTCAGCGAGCGCGGCAGCCTGCTGCTCGCGCACCGCGCCGACCTGGGCGCGGCGCAGCGCGTGCTCGCGCGGCTGCGGACCGACGCGGTCGAGGGCCTGGCCACGCCGCAGCCGCTCGACGACGCGCAGCTGCGCGACCTCGAGCCGGCGCTGTTCGGCATCGCGCACGCCTGGCTCCTCGGCGGCGAGGCGCAGATCGACACGCCGGCGGTGATGGCGGCGCTGCACCAGGGCGCCCGCGGCGTGCACTGGCACTGGGGCGAGCCGGTCGTCGCGCTCACGCCCGGTGTGCTGCACCTGGCGCGCGGGCGGGCGCGCCACTTCGACCTCGTGTTCGACGTGCGCGGCGTCGGCGCCCGGCCGCTGCGCGACGCGGACCGCGGACCGACACCGCCGCTGCGCGGCGAGGACCTCGGGTTCACGACGCAGCTGCGCGGCGAGGACCTCGGATTCACGCCGCAAATTCGCGGCGTGAGGGGCGAAACCGTCTGGCTGCATGCGCCCGGCCTGGGCCTGACGCGCCCGTTGCGCCTGCTGCACCCGCGGCATCGCGTCTACATCGTGCCGCGGCCGGGCGACGTGGTGATCGTCGGCGCCAGCGAGGTCGAGAGCGAGGACCGCTCGCCGGTGTCGCTGAAGAGCGCGGTCGAGCTGATGGCCGCGGCGCACAGCGTGCTGCCGGCGCTGGCCGAGGCCCGCATCCTGCGGCTCGACCGCAACCTGCGCCCCGCGCTGCCCGACCACGAGCCGCACACCGAGGTCCGTCCCGGGCTGGTGCGCATCAACGGCCTGTTCCGCCACGGCTGGCTGCTCGCGCCGGCGCTCGTCGACGACGCGCTCGCGGCCCTCGCACGGTGCGAGGGGGTGGCCGCATGAACGCCACCGCGACGATCACCGTTTTGCTCGACGGCACGCCGCGCGAGCTGCCCGAGGGCACGACGCTGGCGGTGCTGGTGGCCGAGCTCGGCCACGCGCCCGGCGCGGTGGGCACCGCCGTCAACGGCCGCTTCGTCGCCCGTGCGCAGCGCGACGAGCATCGCCTCGCGTCGGGCGACGCGGTGCTCTTCTTCCAGGCCATCGTCGGCGGCTGAAGCCGCCGGCACGGAGACCTCCCATGCATCGAGACGCCCTTCCCCACGACGACGACCCCTGGCAGGTCGACGGCGTGCGGCTCGCCAGCCGCTTCCTGCTCGGCACCGCCGGCTACCCCTCGCCGCAGGTGCTGCGCGAGGCGATCGCCGCGTCGGGCACGCAGGTCGTCACCGTCGGCCTGAAGCGCCAGCTCGCCGCCGGCGGCGACAACGGCTTCGTCGCCATCGTGCGCGAGGCGCTGGCCGAACGTGGCGCGCGGCTGCTGCCGAACACCGCCGGCTGCCGCAGCGCGCGCGAGGCGATCGAGCTGGCGATGATGGCGCGCGAGCTCTACGGCACGGCCTGGCTGAAGCTCGAAGTGGTCGGCGACGAGCACACGCTGCAGCCCGACCCGGTGGAGCTGGTCGAGGCGGCGCGCACGCTGGTGCGCGAGGGCTTCGTCGTCTGGCCCTACTGCACCGACGACCTGGTCACCTGCCGGCGCCTGCTCGACGCCGGCTGCGCCGTGCTGATGCCCTGGGGCGCGCCGATCGGCTCGGGCCAGGGGCTGCTCAATCCCTACGCGCTGCGCACGCTGCGCGAGCGCCTGCCCGACGCGACGCTGATCGTCGACGCCGGCCTCGGCGCGCCCTCGCATGCCGCGCAGGCGCTCGAGATGGGCTTCGACGCGGTGCTGCTGAACTCGGCCGTCGCGCAGGCGCGCGACCCGGTGCGCATGGCGACCGCGTTCCGCCAGGCGGTCGAGGCCGGCCGCGGCGCCTGGCGGGCCGGCGTGATGGCGCGCCAGGACTTCGCGGTGGCGAGCACGCCGGTGGCCGGCCACCCCTTCCTGATCGGCGGCGCGCCGTGACGCGGCCGGTGGTCTGGAGCGTCGCCGGCACCGACAGCGGCGGCGGCGCCGGACTCGCGGCCGACCAGCGCACGGCCGACGCCTTCGGCGTGCACCTGTGCCCGGTGGTCGCCGCGGTGACGGCGCAGCATTCGCGCGAGGTGACGCAGGTGGCCCCGGTGCCTGCCGAACTGCTCGACGCCCAGCTCGCCGCGCTGGCCGACGACCTGCCGCCGCAGGCCGTCAAGACCGGCCTGCTCGGCAGCGCCGAGGCGGTGGCCACGGTCGCGCGCTGGGTCGACCGGCTGCGCGAGCGCGGCCCGGTCGCACTGGTGGTCGACCCGGTGCTGGGCGCGACCAGCGGCGCGGCCTTCGCCGACGCGGCCACGCTCGCGGCCTACCGTGAGCTGCTGCTGCCGCGCGCCACGGTGCTGACACCGAACCGGCACGAGGCCGCGCGCCTGGCCGGCGACGACACCCTGCCGGCCGCCGACGCGCTGCCCGAGCTGGCGCGCGCGCTGTGGCGCCGCGGGCCGGCGGCGGTCGCGATCACCGGCGGCGACAGCCCGGCCCACGCGGGCCTGGCGCTCGACTGGATCGCCACCGAACACGCCTGCGGCTGGCTCGCGCTGCCGCGGCTCGACGCCGCGCACCACCACGGCAGCGGCTGCACCTTCGCCACCGCCACCGCGGCGGCGCTGGCGCGCGGCCACGTCGCCGCCGACGCGCTGGTGCTCGCGAAGATGGCCACCACGCACGCGATCCGCCACGGCTACGCCGCGGGCCGCGGCGTGGGGCCGGTGCACGCGCAGCCGGGCTTCCAGAGCGACGCGTCGCTGCTGCCGCGCCTGTCGTGGGGCGAGGCGCCGCGCTTCCACGTCTCGCCGCGCCCCCGGCCGGCCCGGCCCCTCGGCCTGTACGCCCTGGTCGACAGCGCCGAGCGCGTGCGCCGGGTGCTGGCCACCGGCGTGCGCACGCTGCAGCTGCGCATCAAGACCGAGGCCACGCCGGCGGTGCGCGACGCGATCCGCGCGGCGGTGGCCGACTGCCGCGCGGCCGGCGCCGAACTCTTCGTCAACGACCACTGGGCGCTCGCGCTGGAGCTCGGCGCGGACGGCGTGCACCTGGGCCAGGAGGACCTGCTCGCGCTCGACGACGAGCGGCGCGAGCGGCTGGCCGCGGGCGTGGCCCTGGGCATCAGCACGCACAGCCTGTGGGAGCTGTGCCGCGCCCGCAGCCTGGCGCCGCGCTATGTCGCCTGCGGCCCGGTGTGGCCGACGCTGACCAAGGCCATGCCCTGGCATCCGCAGGGCCTGGACAACCTCGCCTGGTGGGTCGGCATGGCCGGCGTTCCGGTGGTGGCCATCGGCGGCATCCTGTCGGCGGACCGCTTCCACGCCGCGGCGGCGGCCGGCGCCGACGGCGTCTGCGCGGTGCGCGTGCTGGGGGACGACCCGGCGGCGACGGTGCCGGCGCTCGCCGCGGCGCTCGACGCCGGCCGCGCCGAGGCCGGGCGCACGGCCCGGCCGGCCTGGCCGCACCCGAGCCTGGCCAGCGGATTCGGTCACACGACGCCCTGATGGGCACAATCGCCGGAAGTTCCACACCAGGAGAGCCCGCCATGGCCGTGTACCGCTTGGGCGATCTCGCACCGCAGATCGCCGATTCCGCCTTCGTGGCCCAGGAGTCCACGCTGATCGGCAACGTCGTACTCGGCGAGCGCGCCAGCGTCTGGCCCGGCGCGGTGCTGCGCGGCGACAACGAGCCGATCGTGGTCGGCGACGCGACCAGTGTCCAGGAAGGCGCGGTGCTGCACACCGACCCCGGCTGCCCGCTGACCGTGGGGCCGCGCGTGACCGTCGGCCACCAGGCGATGCTGCACGGCTGCACCGTCGGCGAAGGTTCGCTGATCGGCATCCAGGCGGTGGTGATGAACCGCGCCGTGATCGGCCGGCACTGCCTGGTCGGCGCCGGCGCGGTGGTCACCGAAGGCAAGGTCTTCCCGGACCGCTCGCTGATCCTGGGTGCGCCGGCCAAGGTGGTGCGCGAACTCGGCGACGAGGACGTCGCGCGCCTCGAGCAGAGTGCCGAGATCTACGTGCGGCGCAGTGCGCTGTACCGCGAGCAGCTCGTCCGCATCGACTGACCCGGAGCCCCCCATGCACTACCGCCCGCTCGGCCGCACCGGCTGGAAGGTCTCGACCGTGAGCTTCGGCGCCTGGGCCATCGGCGGCACCTGGGGCGAGACGGACGACGCCGAATCGATGGCGGCGCTGCACCGCGCGCTGGACCTCGGCGTCAACTTCTTCGACACCGCCGACGTCTACGGCGACGGCCACAGCGAGCGCCTGATCGCCCGCCTGCGGCGCGAGCGCCGCGAGCCCTTCCACGTCGCGACCAAGGCGGGCCGGCGGCTGTCGCCGCACGTCGCCGACGGCTACGACCGCAAGAACCTCACCGCCTTCGTCGAGCGCAGCCTCGTGAACCTCGACGTCGATGCGATCGACCTGCTGCAGCTGCACTGCCCGCCCACCGAGGTGTACTACCGCCCCGAGGTCTTCGACGCGCTCGACGGCCTGGTGAAGGCCGGCAAGCTGCGCCACTACGGCGTCAGCGTCGAGAAGGTCGAGGAGGCACTGAAGGCGATCGAGTACCCCGGCGTGCAGTCGGTGCAGATCGTCTTCAACCTGTTCCGCCAGCGGCCGGCGGAGCTGTTCTTCGAGCAGGCGGCGCGGCGCGGGGTGGGCATCCTGGCGCGGCTGCCGCTGTCCTCGGGCATGCTCACCGGCAAGCTCACGCCCACCAGCCGCTTCGCCGAGGACGACCACCGGCGCTTCAACCGCGACGGTGCGGCCTTCGACAAGGGCGAGACCTTCTCGGGGCTCGACTACGACCTGGGCCTGAAGGCCGTCGACGCGATGCGCCCCTGGGTGCCCGCGGGCCAGACCCTGGGCCAGATGGCGCTGCGCTGGATCCTGATGCACCCGGCCGTCACCTGCGCCATCCCGGGCGGGCGGCGCCTCGACCAGGTCGAGGCCAACGTCGCCGCCGCCGACCTGCCGCCGCTGGCGCCCGAGACGATGGCCGCCCTCGCCGAGATCTACGCGCGCGACGTGAAGCCGGCGGTGCACCAGCGCTGGTGAGCGCAGCTCACATCGACGCGGCGAGCATCTCGCGGTAGTCGTCGGCCGTGGCCCGGCGCGGGCCGGTCTGGTGGCAGTGGTCGGCCAGGGCGCCGGCGATCACCGCGTCGAACTGGTCCGGGCGCACGCCCATCGCGGCCAGGCCCGCGGGCAGGCCCAGGCGGGCGTTGAGCGCGCGCACGGCCTCGGGCAGCTCGGCCCCGCCGCGCAGCCCCATCGCCGCGGCCATGCGGTCGAGGCGGCGCTCGCGCACCATCGACTCGGCGCCGGCGTTGAAGCGCAGCACCGCCGGCAGGAAGACGGCGTTCAGCGTGCCGTGGTGCAGCCGCGGGTCCACACCGCCCAGGCTGTGGCTGAGCGAATGCACGCAGCCCAGGCCCTTCTGGAACGCCAGCGCGCCCTGGAACGAGGTGCTCATCATCTGCAGCCGCGCGTCGAGGTCGCGGCCGTCGCGCACCGCGCGCTCGAGGTGCGCCCAGCCGCGCGCCAGGCCATCGAGCGCGATGCCGTCGGCCGGCGGGTTGAAGGCCGGCGCCATGAAGGTTTCCATGCAGTGCGCGATCGCGTCCATCCCGGTCGCGGCGGTCAGCCCCGGCGGCAGGCCGAGCGTGAGCTCGGGGTCGCAGATCGCCGACTTCGGCACCAGGTGCCACGAGTGGAAGCCGAGCTTGCGGCCATCGTCGACGATGACGATCGCGCCGCGCGCGACCTCGCTGCCGGTGCCCGCGGTGGTGGGCACGGCGACCAGCGGCGCGACGTCCGCGCCGATCTTCGTGCTGCCGCCCTCGATCGTCGCGCAGGTCTTCAGCGGCCCGTCGTGGCGGCAGGCGATGGCCACGCCCTTGGCGCAGTCGATCGACGAGCCGCCGCCGACCGCGACGATGCCGTCGCAGCCCTCGGCGACGAAGACCGCGGTGGCGGCGCGCACGGCCGCCTCGGTCGGATTCGACGGCGTCGCGTCGAACACCGGGCCGCGCAGCGCCGCGGGCATCGCCTCGAGCACCGTGGCCAGCCCGCCGGCGGCGCGCACGCCGGCGTCGCTGACGACCAGCGGCCGGGCGATGCCCACGCGCGCGCACTCGGCGCCGATGAGCCGGCGCGCGCCGGCCTCGAGGTGGATGTGGGTCAGGTACTGGATCAGCGCCATCGCAGGGCTCCGCATCGGCCGGCACCGCGCCGGCCCCGGGGCCGACTGTAGGCGAGCGCCGACCGCGGCGCCGCCCCGGGAACGCCCGGGTACCATGGCCGCACGACCCCACCGACGCGCCGCCCCACGTGATCACCTGGCTCCACGACAAGCGCACGCCGCTGCCCGACACGCGCCTCGCGCTGGGCACCGGCAGCGAGGCGCCGGGCCTGCTGGCCGCCGGCGGCGAGCTGACGCCGGAACGCCTGACCGAGGCCTACTCGAAGGGCATCTTCCCCTGGTACGGCGAGGGCCAGCCGGTGCTGTGGTGGTCGCCCGACCCGCGCATGGTGCTGTACGTCGACGAGTTCAGGCTGTCGCGCTCGCTGCGCAAGACGGTGCAGCGCTTCGCCCGCTCGCCGAACTGCGAGCTGCGCATCGACAGCGACTTCCGCGCGGTCATCTCGGCCTGCGCGGCCACGCCCCGGCCGGGGCAGGACGGCACCTGGATCGTGCCGGAGATGGTCGACGCCTACTGCGCCTGGCACGCACAGCGGCGCGTCGTGCACAGCGTCGAGACCTGGGTCGACGGCGCGCTCGTCGGCGGCCTGTACGGCGTCGGGCTGGGGCGCATGTTCTTCGGCGAGTCGATGTTCTCGCACCGCAGCGACGCGTCGAAGATCGCCTTCGCGGCGCTGATCTGCCTGTGCCGCGAGCACGGCATCGGGCTGATCGACTGCCAGCAGCGCACCGGCCACCTGGCGTCGCTGGGCGGGCGGGAGATTCCGCGCCGCGACTTCGAGCGTGAGCTGTCCCTCAGGCTGGCGGAACCGCCGCCGGCCGACTGGACCTATGATTTGTCACTGTGGCGACACCTGACCGGCGAAGGCCGGTCGCTCCTGGACCCCGGCCCGTGACCCACCCGAAAGAGCTTCCGCTCTCGTCCCTGCAGTTCTACGCGACCGCGCCCTACCCGTGCAGCTACATCGCCGGGCGGATGGCGCGCTCGCAGGTGGCCACGCCCAGCCACCTGATCCACGCCGACGCGTATTCGGGCCTGGTGGCGAACGGCTTCCGGCGCAGCGGGATGTTCACCTACCGGCCCTACTGCGACGGCTGCCGCGCCTGCGTGCCGCTGCGCGTGCCGGTGGCCGGCTTCCAGCCCACGCGCAGCCAGAAGCGCGCGCTCAAGGCCCACGCGAACCTGCAGGCCCGGGTGCTGAAGCTGTGCTTCGTGCCCGAGCACTACCAGCTCTACCTGCGCTACCAGGCGGGCCGCCACAGCGGCGGCGGCATGGACCACGACAGCGTCGACCAGTACACCCAGTTCCTGCTGCAAAGCCGCGTGAACTCGCGCCTGGTCGAGTTCCGCGAGCCGTCCGAGAACGGGCCGGGCGCGCTGAAGATGGTGTCGATCCTCGACATCCTGAACGACGGCCTGTCGGCGGTCTACACCTTCTACGAGCCCGAGCCGCGCACCAGCTACGGCACCTTCAACGTGCTCTGGCAGATCGCGCAGACGAAGCTGCTGAAGCTGCCCCACGTCTACCTCGGCTACTGGATCGGCCAGAGCGACAAGATGGCCTACAAGGCCCAGTTCCGCCCCTGCGAACTGCTGATCGACGGACGCTGGCAGCCGGCGCCCGACGACCTCGTCGGCGCCGCCCGCGGCGGGTGAGCTTCAGCCGGGCACGCGCCGCGGCGCCGGGCCCAGCGCCGCCACCACCTCGTCGGCCAGCGCCAGGCTGGCGGTGAGCCCCGGCGACTCGATGCCGAACAGGTGCACGAGCCCGGCGATGCCGTGCTCGCGCGGCCCCTGCACGACGAAGTCCGCGGCCGGCTCGCCCGGGCCGTGCAGCTTGGGCCGAACGCCGGCGTAGTCGGGCTGCAGCGCGCCCTCGGGCAGGCCGGGCCAGTAGCGGCGGATGTCGGCCGCAAAGGCAGCGCCCCGCGCGGGGTCGACGCGGTAGTCCAGGGCCTCGGGATCGGTGGCGGCGAGCCACTCGACGTCGGGGCCGAAGCGCGCCCGTCCGCCGAGGTCGAGGGTGAGGTGCACGCCCAGCCCGCCGTCGTGCGGCACCGGGTAGACCAGGTGTGTGAACGGTGCCTTCGCCGCCAGCGCGAAGTAGCTGCCCTTGGCGAAACGCTGCACCGGCGGCGCCGGCGACCCTGCGCAGCGGCGCGCCACCGCGGGCGCCCAGAGGCCGGCGGCATTGACCACGCGCGTGGCCAGCAGTTCGCAGGGCGCCTCGCCGCCCAGGCGCACGAGGTGGCCGTCGGCGCCGGGCCGCACCGCTTCGACCGGCGTGTGCAGGGCGACGGCCCCGCCGGACGATTCGAGCCCGCCCTGCAGTGCGAGCATCAGGCCATGGCTGTCGACCAGGCCGGTCGAGGGCGACCACAGCGCCGCCACGCATTCGAGCGCCGGTTCGAGCGCGCGCGCCTCGTCGCGCTCGAGCAGGCGCAGGTCGTCGACGCCGTTCGCCCGTGCCTGCGCGGCCAGGCGCTCGAGCGCCGGGCGCTGCGCCGCCTCGGTCGCGACGACCAGCTTGCCGCAGCGCCGATGGCCGACGCCGTGCGACTCGCAGAACGCATACAGCCGCCGGCGGCCCTCGACGCACAGCCGCGCCTTGTGCGAGCCCGTCGGGTAGTACAGCCCGGCGTGCACCACCTCGCTGTTGCGCGCGCTGGTCTCGGTGCCGATGGCGCCGGCGCGGTCGACGACGATCGTCTCCAGGCCCTGCGCCGCGAGCGCGCGCCCGACCGCGAGGCCGACCACGCCGGCGCCGATCACGAGGGCGTCGATGCGGTCCATGGTCACGGGCCCCTGCGGTGCGTCAACGAAAAAGGGCCGGGTGATGCACCCGGCCCTTCTTCATTTCTTCTTCTTGCGTCTTCGACGTGCATTTGGTGGGCGGCGAGGGTTTCGAACCCCCGACCCCCGCAGTGTGAATGCGATGCTCTACCCCTGAGCTAGCCGCCCAAATGTCTTGCGGAAAGCCTTGGATTATGCCACAGGATTTTCGGCGACAACCTTCCAGAGCGCCTTGCCGCCGCTGGCCTTGTCCAGATCGGCGATCACCGCGTCGTGCGCGGCGCACTCGTCGGCGTCGGCCTCGATCACCGGCAACGCGAGCCGGGCGAAGTCGACCGCCTCGAGCTCGACCTCCTGCGCGTCGGCCTCGTTCGCGTCGATGACCAGCGAGTCCTGGCCACGCGTCATGCGGATGTAGACCTCGGCGAGCAGTTCCGCGTCGAGCAGCGCGCCGTGCAGCGTGCGGTTGGTGTTGTCGACCTCGAGGCGCTTGCACAGTGCGTCGAGCGAGTTCGACTTGCCCGGGAACAGCTCGCGCGCCATGTCGAGCGTGTCGGTCACGGTCTCGACGAGGTCCTCGACGCGCGGCGCGCCCAGCCGCGCGAATTCGGCGTTCAGGAAGCCCAGGTCGAAGGCGGCGTTGTGGATGATGACCTCGGCGCCGGCCAGGTACTCGCGCACCTGGTCCGCCACCTGGGCGAACTTCGGCTTGTCGGCCAGGAACTCTTCGGTCAGGCCGTGCACCTTGAGCGCCTCTTCGTGGCTCGCGCGCTCGGGGTTCAGGTAGAGGTGCAGGTTGCGGCCCGACAGCCGCCGGTTGAGCATCTCCACGCAGCCGATCTCGATGACGCGGTCGCCGTTGTCGGCGTACAGGCCGGTCGTCTCGGTGTCCAGGAAGATCTGTCGCATCGTCATGCCTTCGAAACGGCGGGCGCCGACGCCCGGCCCCGCCACCACAGGCCCGCGCCGAGCAGCACCATCGGCACGCACAGCCACTGGCCCATGCTCATGCCCAGCGCCAGCAGGCCGAGGAAGTCGTCCGGCTCGCGGAAGAACTCGGCCACGAAGCGCAGGATCCCGTAGCCGAACAGGAACGCGCCCGCGACCTGCCCCGCGCCGCGCGGCTTCTTCGCGTAGACCCACAGCAGCACGAACAGCAGCATGCCTTCGAGCGCGAACTGGTACAGCGGCGACGGGTGGCGCGGCAGGTCGGAGCCCGACTGCGGGAACACCATCGCCCAGGGCAGCGACGGGTCGGCGGCGCGCCCCCACAACTCGCCGTTGATGAAGTTGCCCAGGCGTCCGGAGGCGAGCCCCGTGGGCACGCACGGGGCGATCAGGTCCATCACGTTCAGGAAGTCGCGGCCGCGCGACCGGGCGAACCAGGCCATCGCCGCGATCACGCCGAGCAGCCCGCCGTGGAAGGCCATGCCGCCCTTCCAGACCGCGAACACCTCGAGCGGGTGCGCCGCGTAGTACTCGGGCTTGTAGAACAGCACGTAGCCCAGGCGCCCGCCGAGCACGACGCCGAGCACGCCGTAGAACAGCAGGTCTTCCACGTCCTGCGGCTTCCAGCCGACCGACGCGAACTGCGGCTGCGCCGCGCGTCGGCGCGCCAGCCACAGGAAGAGCGTGAAGGCGACCAGGTAGGTGATGCCGTACCAGTGGATCGCCACCGGGCCGATCTGCAGGGCGATCGGGCTGAACTGGGGGTGCACGAGCATGCGCCGATGATACGGGCCGACCCCTGCGCGCCCGGGCGTGGCGGCGGCGTGCGCGAGGCTATAGTTCCGTCCGCACCCGCCACCGCTGCCCCCGAAGGACTGACATGAGTATCAACCGCCGCTCCAGGAACATCGTCGAGGGCGTGGCCCGCGCACCGAACCGTTCGATGTTCTACGCCCTCGGCTACGAGGAAGGCGACTTCAAGAAGCCGATGATCGGCGTGGCCAACGGCCACTCGACGATCACGCCGTGCAACTCGG
>ERZ795061.3805-NODE-3805-length-12972-cov-4.419370_pt1 | contig 12972 bp, 9 predicted proteins | sample MGYA00375145_ERZ795061 | MGnify/ENA primary metagenome ERZ795061 (study PRJEB30190, sample SAMN05720144) | anaerobic digester metagenome | isolation source: active sludge of municipal wastewater-treating anaerobic digesters | place: USA | collected 2014-12-22 ... | reverse complement strand
TATCGCATCAGGGACGAATGGCAAACTGCGCCGCACGCACTACTCGATGAATTCGCGTATCTCGGTCCCGAGCGGCAGGATCGTTACGATCGCTATGAGTGGAATTTCACCGCGCAGGCCGTAGTGGGTACGGGCTGCACGCGCAGCGACATTCCGCTCCGCCCGTTGCGCCCGCTGGAGAAGCGCCGCGTGCTGCAATGGCTTCGCCAGTTCGATGTCGAGGCCCTTGCACGCCGACGCTTCCTGACGCTATCCCAAGGGCAGCGTCGGCTGGTGCTGCTGGCCCGCGCAATGGCGACGCGGCCGCAATGGCTGCTGCTCGATGAGCTGTTCGGCGGTCTCGACGATGCACACCGCACGCGGGTCATGCGCTGGTTTGCAGGTCCGGCGATGCGGCGCGCGTCCTGGGTGCTGACGACACATCGCGAGGAGGACATTCCGGCGCAGACCACGCATCTGCTGAGGCTCGCGGGCGGACGAATCCTGTCGCGCGAGCGCTGGAAGCCGCGAGGGAGCGTCATCGCATCGGCGCGTCGCGATGTGCTGCGGGCACTTGCGCCGAAACGGCCCGAGCCGAAACGTGCCGGGCGGCCGATCATCCAGTGCGAGCGGGTCAGTATCTTCCGCGACTGGCAGCCGATACTTCGGGATCTCAGTTTTGTCGTGAGGCCCGGCGAATGCTGGGTGATCCACGGCGCCAACGGCGCGGGCAAGACGACGCTGTTGCGCGCGCTGTACGGCGATTTCCCGGCGGCGCTCGGTGGACACATCCGCCGCCGCGGCATCGAACCCGGTGTACCCCTCGAGCAGTTTCAGAAGCGCTGCGGCTGGGTTGCGCCACATCTGCACGCGCTGCATCCAGCCGGGCAAAGCCTGCGCGATCTCGTGGTCTCCGGGTTGCGTGCCAGCGTCGGCCTCGACGCCGCGCCGAGCCGCACTGAGCGCACCCGCGCCAAGGCAGCGCTCGCGGATTTCGATCTCGGACGACGCGCCGAGGCGACCTTCGGATCCCTGTCCTATGGCCAGGCGCGTCGCGCGCTGCTCGCGCGCGCGAGCGTCACGCGGCCCGCGCTGCTGCTGCTCGATGAACCGTGCGCAGGAATCGATTCGGAAACGCGCGTTCAGCTCATCACCGATATCGATCGCCTGGTCGCCGCGGGCACTGCCGTGGTCATGTCCACGCATCATCGCGACGAATGGCCGATGGCCACGACCCATGAGATCGAGCTGGTCGCAGGCCGCACCGCGTATGCTGGCCGCAAGAGAGGGTGACGATGCCGGCAGGCGACGCAGCAGACTGGAATCTCGACGGGCTCGATTGGCCAAATCGCGGTGCGAGCCGCTTCGTGCAGGCGGGCGGCCTGCGCTGGCACGTGCAGGAATTCGGTGCCGGTCCGACGCTGTTGCTGGTGCATGGCACCGGCGCGGCCACACATTCCTGGCGCGCCCTCGCACCGCTGCTCTCCCGGCATTTTCGCGTGCTCGCGCCGGATCTTCCCGGGCATGGGTTCACCGAGTCCGCAGATGCGGATCGCATGTCGCTTCCCGGCATGGCTGCCTCGCTCGACGCGCTGTTGCGGGCGCTCGAGTTCCAGCCCGAAATCGTCGTAGGACATTCGGCGGGGGCCGCGATCCTCGCCCGACTGTGCCTGGACGGACGCCTGACGCCGCGCGTGCTGATCAGTCTCAATGGTGCGCTGCTGCCGCTGGGCGGGCTGCGCAATCCGGTTTTTTCGCCGCTCACCCGGCTGTTCGTCAGCAACCCGTTCGTGCCGCGCCTGTTTGCCTGGCAGGCCTCCGATCCCACGGTGTTCGGGCGGATGATGGAGCAGACCGGCTCGCGCATCGATGCCAGCGGTGCGGACTTCTACCGTCGGCTCGCCGGCAAGCCGCGACATGTCGGCGCCGCGCTCGACATGATGGCGCGCTGGGATGTTCGCGAGCTGGAGCGCGAGCTGCCGCGGCTGACGGTGCCGCTGGTGCTCGTGTCCGGCGAGCAGGACCGAATGATCCCGCCATCCCATGCGGTGGATGTGCAGCACTTGCTGCCGGCCGCTGAGCGAATTGATCTTTCAGGCCTCGGTCATCTGGCACACGAGGAGAAGCCCGCTGAGCTGGCAGCCTTGATCGTGTCACTCTCCGAACGTCATCCGGCGACGGGCGATAGCGCCGCGTGACAGTTGTCGGTATCTTCGTATTCGAATGCTGCCCGCCAACCATCCGCTTCGCTTCGAGCTCAACGATGAAGTCCATGCGCGCCCGCCTGACGCGCTCGAGACCCCGCTGCGCCTCACCTACATCGCGCTGCTGTCGCCCTGGTCGCAACGCGACACGGAATGGCAGCACGTGGTCGATATCGCGACCCGGTTCGGTGTCCCGCCGCCGGCCGAGGGCGTCAATCATTACAGCGCGGACCTCGGACCTTTCCGGCTCACCTGGGAGCGCCACACCGAATTCTCGCGCTACATGTTCGCGTTTCCCGGTCCGTTCGAGCACGCATTCGAGGGCGAGGCGCTGGGTCCGGTGCCGCGCGATTGGGTCGCGGCGCTGCCTGGCGAATTGCTGGTGGCGGTGCGCGCCGCCATGGTCCGGGGCAATGCGGAAGGCAACGATTACCAGACGATCGCCGCGGAGAATTTTGCCGGCAACACGCTCGTGGGGTCGACGATCACGGATCGTGCGGCCGCTGCGTTCACTGACTTCCGCATCCACCCGGATGGCTACAGTCGCTGGTATGTGATCAATCAGACGATGGGCTCACGGCAGGCAGGCCGCGTGATGCAGCGGCTGCTCGAGATCGACACCTATCGCGTGCTGGCGTTGATGGCCCTGCCGGTGGCGCGCGAACTTGGGCCGTTCCTGACATCGCGCGAGCGCGAGCTCGCGGAGATCACCGAGACGCTCGCGAGCACCGGCAACGCGAACGAGGCGGCGCTGCTCGAACGGTTGACGCGGCTCGAAGCGGAGATCGACAGCACCGAATCCCAGAAGCACTACCGCTTCGGTGCTGCGGCCGCCTATCATGAGCTCGTGCAGCGCCGCATCAGCGAGCTGCGCGAAGGTCGTCTGGAAGGATTGCAGACGTTCAAGGGCTTCACGGAACGAAGGCTCGCTCCCGCGATGAACACCTGCCGTGCCGTATCTCAGCGCCAGCAAGGGCTGTCGGAGCGCGTTACTCGCGCCACCCAACTGCTTTCGACCCGCATCGACATGACCCGAGAGGGCCAGAACCAGGCCCTGCTTGAATCGATGAACCGTCGCGCGGCCACTCAGCTGCGCCTGCAGAGTACGGTCGAAGGACTGTCGGTGGCGGCCGTCACGTACTACGTGGTCGGGCTCGTCAACTATCTGGCCAAAGGGCTCGAATCCCTGCATGCACCGTTGAACGCGTCGCTGATCACCGTGATCAGCATTCCGCTCGTGGCGCTGGTCGTAGCATTTGCATTGCGGCGCGTGCGTCGGATGGTGGAGCGTCGTGATCCGAACTGACAGCGCCGCGGCGGGCGCACACGCCATCGTCATCGGTTCCGGCTTCGGCGGCCTTGCGGCCGCGGTCCGCCTCGGCGCGCGCGGCTATCGCGTCACTGTGCTGGAGCGCCTCGATCAGCCGGGCGGCCGCGCAGCCGTCCACCGGCAGGATGGTTACACCTTCGACGCGGGCCCGACGATCATCACCGCGCCGTATCTGTTCGAGGAACTGTGGACGCTGTGCGGCAAGCGCCTCGCGGATGACGTCACGCTGCGCAGCCTCGACCCTTTCTATCAGGTTCGCTTCGATGATGGCGATGCGGTCAACTACACCGCCGATCTCGAATCGATGCGCCAGCAGATCGCGCGGATCGAGCCGCGCGACGTTGCGGGCTTCGAGAAATTCATGGCGGCCAGTCGCCGCATTTACGACGTCGCGTTCGCGGAGCTCGCAGACGTGCCGTTCCATCGTGTCGGCACGTTGCTGAAAGCCGCGCCGAAACTGATCCAGCTACGCGGCTTCACGTCGGTGTATAGCGAGGTCTGCCGTTATTTCCGCGATCCGAAGATGCGGCTGCTGTTCAGCTTCCATCCATTGCTGATCGGCGGCAATCCGTTCTCGACCACCGCCTACTTCTGCCTGATCTCGCATCTCGAGCGCAGCATGGGGGTGCACTACGCGGAAGGCGGCATGGGCTCGCTGGTCAAGGGGCTGGTCGGTCTGATCGAGGGGCAGGGCGGTACCGTGCGCTGCGAGTCGACCGTCGATCAGATCCTCGTCGAAGGCGGGCGCGCCACGGGCGTGCGGCTCGAATCCGGCGAAGTGCTGCGCGCCGATGTCGTCGTCTCGAACGCCGATGTGGCGTGGACCTACCAGGCCCTGCTGTCGAAGCATCAGCGGCGCAAGTGGACCGACGCGCGGCTCAAGCGCGCCGATTATTCGATGAGCCTGTTCGTCTGGTACTTCGGTACGACCCGACGCTATGAGGACGTGCACCACCACACGATGGTGCTCGGGCCACGCTATCGCGAACTGCTGGACGACATCTTCATCCACAAGCGGCTGGCGAACGACTTCAGTCTTTATCTGCACCGGCCGAGCGCGACCGACCCGACGCTCGCGCCGCCGGGTTGCGATGCCTGGTATGTGCTGGCGCCCGTTCCAAACCTGTTGTCCGGGACGAACTGGGCCGAGCAGGGCGAGGAATTCCGTCAGCGCGTGCAGCACCGTCTCGAGACGACGCTGCTGCCGGGCCTCGGCGAACATCTCGCCACGTCGCGGATCCTCACGCCACAGGACTTCCGCGATCGACTGCTGTCGGTCAATGGCGCGGCGTTCGGGCTCGAGCCCAAGCTGTTCCAGAGTGCGTACTTCCGGCCGCACAACCTCAGCGAGGAAGTGCAGGGCCTCTATCTCGTCGGGGCTGGCACGCATCCAGGCGCGGGTCTCCCGGGTGTGCTGAGTTCGGCGCGCGTTGTCGACAAACTCGTGCCGCCTATCGCCTCGCGCGCCTGAGGTCCTGGAGCCACTGTGCTGCGGCAAGGCGGCCCGACATTGCTGCCATCGGCACGCCCGGACCGGGATGAACGGAACCTCCGGCGAGATACAGGCCGGCCACGCTGCTCTGCGCGCCCGGACGCTGGAAGGTCGACATCGCTCCCGCGCTCGCGCGGCCGTAGAGCGCGCCGCCGCTGCCAGGGAAGAGTTCGGCGAACTGAGTCGGCGTCGTGATGATGGCGTCACCATCCGTCCTGTCGAACTCGAGTCCGCAGTCGCGCAGCAGGCCGAAGCTGCGCGACTCGAGTTCCGCGATCTCTGCAGCGCTCCAGCGGTGCGAATCCCCGTCCGCCGGCGCGTTCACCAGCACCAGCAGGCGCTCCGGTTCTCGGCCGGACGGGGCGCTCGCCGCGTCGGCGAGTACGCCACGATCCTGCGCACACAGGTAGACCGTCGGGGCGGCCGTGATCTCGCGCCGATCGAAGATCGCGCGGAATTCATCCGGGTAGTCACTTGCGAAGAAGACGTTGTGATGCTCCAGATCGAAGCCGCGTATGCGTGCTTTCATGCACCAGGTGACGGCCGACAGAGACCGCGCGGCCGGCACGACGGCGGGTGCTGCGCGACGCACGTCGTCGCCGAGCAGTGCACTGCCCAACGCAGACACATCGCCGTTGAAGACCACCGCATCGGCGTCGAGGTGTTCACCGCTCGCGAGCTGCACGCCGCTGATCCTGCCGCCCTTGACGAGAATGCGCGACACCTCTGTGGCGACGCGTAGCTCGGCGCCCTGGCGCTCGGCCAGCCCGGCGAGCGCGAGCGCGACCGCGCGCATGCCGCCGCGCACCTGCCAGACGCCATCCTGCTCCACATGGGCCACCAGCATCAGGGTCGCCGGCGCGGTCAGCGGCGAAGATCCGCAGTACGTGGCATAGCGGCCGAACAGCTGTCGCAGTCGCGGATCGCGGAAGTGCTGGCCGAGTGCGCCCCAAAGGTTCTGCATGGGTGCCGTTCGCCACATCGCATCGAGGCGGCCGAAGCCGACACGCCGCACGAGTTCGACGGGCGAGGGACGCTGCGCAGCGATGAAACTCTGCTCGAGCGTACGATACACATCGGCGCTCCGTCGGCAGAAATCGCGATAGCCGTCGGCTTCCGCGGCGCCTGCAAACGCTGCGATCGCGTCGGCCGAGCGATCGACGTCGGCGTGCAGATCGAGTGTGCCGCCGTCGCGCCAGGCATGGCGAGCCAGGATGCTGGCCGGTGCGAGCTCGAGGCGCCGTTCCAGCGCATCGCCCGCGTCGACGAACAGTTGCTCGAAGATCCAGCGCATCGTGAAAACAGTCGGGCCGGCATCGACGCCGGCGCCCGCCACGGCGATCTGGCGCATCTTGCCGCCGGGTTCGGCGGCACGCTCACACACCGTGACCTGTGCGCCGTGACGGGCAAGATCCGTGGCGGCCGCGAGACCACCGACTCCGCCGCCTACGACGATCACGCGTTGCTGCTTCATGACGGGCGGCATCCTGCGCTGCCGCTCGGCGGGTTGTAAAGATTGGAACATACTCGGCCGCATGGCCCTTTACTGTCCGCCGAGACCGCGTCCGCTGCCCGCCGTCGCCGGACTGGTGCGCACGCTGTGGCGAGGCGATGGCGACCTGCTGTCGATGCTGCCGTCGTCAGCGTATCGCACGCACATCGGCTATCTCGGCGTGTCGCGCCGATCGATCCTGATCGTCAACGATCCCGCCCTGGTGCGCGAAATCCTCCAGGACGAGTCGGAGGTGTACCCCAAGAGCGATCTGATGGCTGCAGCGCTCGAGCCATTGATCGGCAACTCGATTTTCGTTTCGAGCGGTGCGACGTGGCGGCGCCAGCGCCGGATGATCGATCCGGCGTTCTCGCACATGCGCCTGAGTCATGCATTCAAGTCGATGGCTGCCGCCGTCGACGATTACGAACTTCGCCTCGACGAGCAGGCGCGCAGCGGCGCCGCCTTTTCCCTGGATCTGGCGATGAGTCACCTGACTGCCGACGTCATCTGTCGCACGGTATTCTCGACCTCGCTGCAGTCGCAGGTCGCGCGCGACGTGTTCGAGGCGTTCACGCTGTTCGAGCGCAACGTTGCTCAGGTGCAGATTCGACGACTGATTCTCGATCCCGCCTGGACTCGTCCGCCGCAGCAGCCGGCCGTGGAAGCGGCGTGCCAGCAGATCCGCGAGCATCTCGGCACATTGCTGGATTCGCACCTGGGTACAGGGCAGGGACGCTTCGACGACATCGCATCGGCGGTTGCAGCGGCTCGGGATCTCGAATCGGCCGAGGGTTTCACGCGCGCGGAGCTGATCGACCAGCTCGGCGTGATGTTCCTCGCAGGGCACGAGACCACCGCTAGCGTGCTGACCTGGGTGTTCTTCATCCTGGCGACACAGCCGGACGTACTCCAGCGGATGCGTGCGGAAATCGCAGCGGTCGCGGGAGCGGGGCCCATCGCCCTCGAGCAGGTGAAGCGGCTCGGATACGTTCGCAACGTGTTTCGCGAAACGATGCGCCTGTACCCACCCATCACGTTCCTGCCCCGCGTCGCGCTCGAGCGCACCCGCATCGGCCGGTTTTCCGTTCGCCGCGGTGCACTGATCATGATCGCGCCGTGGACGATTCACCGACACGCCGACTGGTGGCCGAATCCGCACGCCTTCGACCCGGACCGCTTCAGCGCGGAGCGCGAGCGCGACATCGTGCCGGGTTCGTATCTGCCATTCGGACTGGGCCCGCGTGTCTGCATGGGCGCAGGGTTTGCGAGCCTGGAAGCCGCGCTGATCCTGGCACGGCTCGTGCGGCGTTTCGATTTCTCGATCGAGAGTGCCGATCGAGTGCGGCCGGTCGCGCGGCTGACGACGCGTCCGGCGGAGCAGATCTTCTGCCGTGTGCGCGAGCGATGATGCAGACGGTGCTGCTGACCCTGGGCCGGCTGCCCAAGGCGCTCGATCTCGCTCGCGGTTTCTCACGCGCCGGACATCGTGTCATCGTCGCAGAACCGCATCGCCATCACCTCGCTGGCGCCTCGCGGCATGTGGCGCGCAGCGTCGTCGTCACCGCGCCTTCCGCCAGTGCCGAAACGTACCTGCAGGACCTGATGGAAGTGATCCGCGCCGAACGCGTGGACCTGATCGTGCCCGTGTCGGAGGAGATCCTGCATGTCTCGCGGCTCGCGCCGCGACTGCCGTCCAACGTCCGTCTGTTCGCGATGCCGCATGAAATCCTGCTCGCGCTGCACGACAAACACCGCTTCATCGAGCTCTGTGGCCGGTTCGGACTCGCTGCTCCTGCAAGCTTCGCGTTCGCCGACCCGCAGGCCGCGCAGCTCGCCGCGCGTTGCGACACCGTGATCAAGCCCGTGTATTCCTGCTCGGGGCGTGGTCTGCGTTACGCGGCGCGCGGCACCGCGCTTCCGGCCGCCGATCCCGCGGGCTCCGGCAGAGGGTCGATCGTGCAGGCGCGGATCGACGGTCAGGTGCTCAGCAGTTTCTCGATTGCCCGGGCAGGGCGCCCGCTCGGCACGGTGGTCTATCGCGGTGTCGTGATGTCAGGATCGGTGGCGGTCTGCTTCGAACGCCTCCCCATTCATCCGGCCATCGAACGCTGGGTCGAGCAGTTCATCCATCTGAGCACCTTCGATGGGTTCATCTCGTTCGATTTCGTCGAGGATCACGACGCGCGGCCCTGGGCCATCGAGTGCAACCCGCGTGCGACCAGCGGCCTGCATTTCGTGCACGGCGAGGATCTCGCGGCCGCCGTGCTCCGGCCCGGCTCCGTCACCTCGCTGCGCACCCGTCCCGAGCGTCTGCTGCAGCAGTTCTATCCGTGCCTGACCGAGACCCAGCGTTCGCTCTTCCATGACAGGAGCCGGTTCCGCAGCAACCTGCGGGCGCTGTGGCGGGCGAGGGACGTGACCTGGGATCGATCCGATCCCTGGCCTTTCGTCAGCATGCCCGCCACCTCCCTGCCGATCATCCGCGACTCGATCCGGCGCGGCTGCACGTTTGGCGAGATCGCGACCCTGGACGTCGGCTGGTATTCGGACGTTTGACAGTAGCGCGCGTTTGCCGCGCGCTGAACCGCTGACGTAAGCTCGTCGGGATGGACATGGATGCCACCGACAATTTCTTCGATTCGGTCGAACTGCCTGACAATGTGCTCATTGGTGCCGGCGACCGTGCAGCCTGCATGGCCGCGATCCGCAATGGCTCGCGCACTTTTCATGCTGCGTCGCTGCTGTTGCCCGAACGTGTGCGCCTGCCCGCGCTCGCGCTATACGCGTTCTGCCGATTGGCCGACGATGCCATCGACGAGTCGGGCGACCCGCGCCGCGCGCTGGCGGATCTGCACGATCGCCTGGACCGCGCCTATGCCGGTGAGCCGGTTGCGATCGCTGCCGATCGCGCAATCGCGTCGACCTTGCTGGAGTTCGAGATTCCCCGCGAGATCCCGATGGCCCTTCTGGAAGGCTTTGCCTGGGATTCCGAGCGTCGGCGCTATGCCACGCTGGCCGATGTCCACGCCTATTCGGTGCGGGTTGCCGGCACCGTCGGTGTGATGATGGCGCTGCTGATGGGCGCGCGCTCGAGCGATGCCCTGGCGCGCGCCGCAGATCTCGGCGTGGCGATGCAGCTCTCCAATATCGCGCGGGACGTCGGCGAGGATGCGCGTGCGGGCCGTCTGTATCTGCCGCTCAACTGGCTGCAAGAGGCGGGGATCGATCATCAGCAGTTCCTTGCCGCGCCGTCCTTCACTCCGCAGCTTGGCAGCGTGGTCGCGCGCCTGCTCGAATCCGCGAATGAGATCTATGCTCGGGCAGCTTTCGGGATTTCGGCACTGCCGCTGGGCTGTCGCCCGGCCATTCATGCTGCGCGCCTGATGTACGCCGAGATCGGCCATGAGGTCTCGCGCCGTTCCGGCGATTCGGTGTCGAGCCGTGCCGTCGTGCCGCCGGCCCGCAAGGCGATGCTGCTGGCGCGGGCGCTGTCCGCCTCCGCCTGGCCCAGTGCTTCGCGGCGATTGCCGGTCCTGCCCGAAGCGCTGTTCCTGATCGAGGCTGTCGAGCGCGCGGACCAGCATCGCGCCAGCGTCAATCCGTTGCCTCCGTCGGCGACGAAAAGCCTGGAGGAACAGATGCTGAGCATCATCGATCTGTTCGAGAAGCTCGAGCGCCGCGGCCGCGAAACGACCTAGGCCTGTCGAGACGCTAGCGCGTCCAGCGCGGCATGCGTACCGGCAGCAGTGCCTGGATCCAGCGCGACTCAAACCGCGTCAGCGAAAGGCTCTCGTGCACGGCCGTCATCAGTTCGCCGCCGAGCCGTGTCGCGAGCACGGAGCGCGCGTAGAACGGCCCATCCTCGAGCGTGTCGATGACCCGCGGAGTGAAGCCCGCATCACTGCGCGTGCTGCGCGCCATGCGCCAGGGTGTCCGCGACAAGGAAACGGTCGGTGGTGGCTCGACCGTAACGACATTGCCACGCGCATCGAAATCGAGCGCCAGGCCGAGCGCATCGCCGCCGCGCCGTTCGACGTCGTACAGCACGGTGGTCCGGTCGCCGCGGCTGCCGCGCGACCAGGTCCAGCTGAGAAAGTCCGATTCGAGCGGCGCGTCGCCGTCGTTCGAATCCAGATACGCATCGCCTTGCCAGGACACGTCGGGATTCGTGAACGCGAGTTCGACGCGACAACGCGGCGCGTAGGGGCGCCATCGATGCCGGCCGGCAGCGTCCAGCGTGAAGCTGCGTTCGGCGAGATCGGTCGGATGTACGCGAATGCGGCCGCGCAGGCTGCGCGGCAGCGGTGCCGTGGTTTCATCGATTTCGATGTCGAGCGAGCTGCCGTTCCACCGCAACGAACTGGGGCCGATCGACAGGTGATCCGCACTGCGCTGCACGCGATGCGCGGGCCTTTCGGTCATCGCCCAGCGCCGGCCCGTTGCGCCGTAGAGTGCCACGTTCATCGCGCAGTGCTGCAGCGGGTCGGTCGGGCCGCGGCGCCGCGCATGCGCGTAGTACGGAGAAAACACACAGCCCAGCATCGCGATCAGCGTGAGTCCGTGGCGGCCGTCATCGCTCAGCGCGTCGAGGTACCACCAGACATAGCCGTTGCTGGCCACTGGTCGGTCGAAGTGCAGCGGGCTGGGACCCGCGGGGGTCGAGTTCACGGCGCGGCGGTTCCTGCAGCGTTGACGCGTTGATGACGTGGTGTCTATAGTGCCTGACAGGCGAACTGACAATTAAACTTTACAGTTCGACGCAGGAGCACGCCACGTGGATGCCATGGCCCGTATCGAGCAAGCGCTGGAATCGGCCGTCGCGGCCTGCGAATCCGGCGGCTGCGCGCCGTCGCTGGCGGCCGCCATTCGCCACGCCGTTTTTCCGGGTGGCGCCAGGGTCCGGCCTCGCCTCTGCATCGCCGTCGCGGCGGGATCGGGTTGCACCGACCCTTCGATGGTCGAAGCCGCTGCCGCGATCGAACTTCTGCACTGCGCGTCCCTCGTGCATGACGATCTTCCCTGCTTCGATGCGGCGGTATTGCGACGCGGGCGTCCATCCGTGCACCGCGCATACGGTGAGCGCATCGCGGTGCTGACGGGTGATGCGCTGATCGTGCTCGCCTATCAGACTGCAGCGCGTGCCGTGGCTGAGTCGCCGCAGCGGCTCGGCGCGATCATCCAGGCGTTGTCGCGCGCGGCGGGCGCGCCTGCCGGTATCTGTTCCGGTCAGGCCTGGGAATGTGAATCGCAGACTCCGCTGTCGGAGTATCAGCAGCAGAAGACCGGCGCGTTGTTCGTCGCCGCAACGACGATCGGCGCGATCGCTGCCGGGGTCGATCCGGCGCCGTGGCAGCGCTTCGGTGAATGCCTCGGCGAGGCGTATCAGGTGGCGGACGACATCCGCGACGTGCTCGCCTCGACAGAGGAACTCGGCAAGCCCGCGGGGCGCGATGCTGCGCTCGGGCGACCGAGTTGCGTCGCCGAGGTGGGTGTCGCTGGGTCCGTGCGCCGCTTCGAGGCGCTGTTCAACGCAGCGCTGGACGCGATTCCGCCCTGCGCCGGTGCCGCGCAGTTGCGCACCTTGATGCTGCTCGAGGCGCGCCGGTTGCTGCCCGAGAATCTCGTGCGCCAGGCAGCCTGAGGCATCGCGGCGCCCACATGGTGTCGATGTCCCAAGCCGTGACGGCTCCGCGTTCCATGCTCGAATCCTTCAGGGGCTGGCGCGATCGCACGATTTCCAGCGCGAAATTCCAGTCCTGGGCTGCCGCGTTCCCGCTGACGCGGCCGTTCGCCCGGCGCCACGCGCGCGCGGTGTTCGATCTCGCGGCCGGCTTCATCTATTCGCAGGTGCTGCTCGCCTGTGTGCAGCTCGACCTGTTCCGGATTCTCGCCGACGGTCCGCAGGGCGTGAACGATCCCAGAACCCTGGCCGATCTCGGCAACGCCTTCCCGCTGCGGCTGGGCTACACGATCGTGTGGTCGGGCTGGGACCCCGATGCGCCGCGCGCCAACATGGGGCTCGCCCTGACGGCACCGGTGGCCATGGAGAACGGCCAGCCGATCGTGCAGACGGTTCGCGAGGAATGGGTCTCCGGCACGCGCCTTGGCCTCCTGGAGACGTTCAAGCTTTCGCATGAAGCCGCGACACTCGAACAGCCCCGCGCGCGTCTCACCGTGCGCGAGCGCTCCAACGACGAGCCGCGCGAGCTGCCGCTGAACCAGTGGTCCTTCGTCGATGCCCGCTCGATCAGGCTGCGCGACGGCACGAAGCCGAAGCCCGGTTTCCTCTACGAGTTCCACTACGAAGCGAAGAATCCCAAGGTCCAGGGGCTGGGCTTCGCGGCGACCCGCGACGTGGTGAGCTGGCTGCGCCATTCGCCGGAAGCGGTGAAGGCCACCGGCCGTCCCATGACACATGCGCTGGCCATCGGCTTCTCCCAGGCCAGATCGGAAGAGCACACGTCTGAACTCC
>ERZ795061.3799-NODE-3799-length-12977-cov-7.216143_pt1 | contig 12977 bp, 11 predicted proteins | sample MGYA00375145_ERZ795061 | MGnify/ENA primary metagenome ERZ795061 (study PRJEB30190, sample SAMN05720144) | anaerobic digester metagenome | isolation source: active sludge of municipal wastewater-treating anaerobic digesters | place: USA | collected 2014-12-22 ... | reverse complement strand
GCGTGTATGCCGTACGACGTGTGCCAGTCACCATCCGCGATGTCGCGCTACCCGCTCGCAACCCTCCGAAACCAAGCTACACCAAACTAAGGAGTCTGCTTCGGCGGCGCCGCTGACCAGGAAACCCCCTTTGCAGGTTACCGATAGATGGAACCTCGTTCATGAACCTGTATCTGATCACGTTCTCGCTCCGCCTGCTGACGCAATGCCATGGCGATCTGGTCGCGATCCGTTAGGGGGAGTGCCATCCCGCCAACAAACCGTCGCGCTTCATTAGCCAGTCCACCATATCCTTCTTCCGCCAAACGCCTCGCAACCTGTATCCAACCTTGCGCAACCTGACGGCGCGTCTCCAAGAGTGTTTGTTTGCCGGTCTCCGCCCCAAGGTCGGCCTTTAGAAGTTCGCTCGCAACGACTTCTGCCTGCGCGCGCAGATATGAGGAGTCTCCGCGCAGACCAGCCCGATAGATGCCGTCCTTGCGCGCAGATTCGCCCTGACCACGCACCGCGCGCTCGGTCGCATTGGCGGCCACGCCTAGCAACCGCAGGTGCCGGGCGAACTCCGCCCGCCAGGTGCGCAGCGTCGCCTTGCTGATGTTCAGGCGCGTCCCCTGCTCGCTGACCGCCTTCATCACCAGGTGCACATGCGGATGAGGCTCATCGGTGTGCAGCACGAACGCATAGCGATGCTGGAGCGCGAACTGCTCACGCGCGAGATTGCGCACCGCGGTCACGACCTTCTCCGGCGGCGTTCCCGGCGGCATGGAGAACATGAGCTTGTGGATCAGCTTCGGCGCCTTGCGGCCATCCCTCGGCGACAGTCCACTTTGGCGGCGATCCTCATCGATGTCCAGGTCCCACTCCTCCAGCAGCGGCTTGCCACTGTTGGCGGCCACGGCCAGATCGCTATCCCCTGCCAGCGCCAGTGCTCCGTTCCGGGTGATGTAGTCCAGATGCTTAGCTGCCGACCTCAGGTCGTTGCTGTTTCTCGGCAGCACCTTGACCACGACTTCGGGCGCGCGCTGCACGGTGCGTCGCACCTGTTGGATCTGCTCCGGCGTCAGCCGCCCGCCTCCCTCCCGAGGCCCGCCGCGGCCGTAGCTCACGATGTCGAACAGCGGCTCGCCTTCACGAATTCTAAACGTGCGCTTCGGCATACCCGCTATTCCAGCTTTCTATGTTCGATTTCAGGAGTGCCTTGGTGCTGTCCCGCAGCGCCTCACAGATCCTCAGCATGGCCCGGAACTCCTCCCTCGCGGAGGCCGGCGTCCGACCGGACTCATGGGCCACTTTGGCGATCTGGTTGAGGTTGCGCCCAACGGCCGCCAGCTCACCGATGGCACGCCGGAGTACCAAGAATTCCTCCTTCGGAAGCGGTGTCAGCGACCGCAGGTGTGCGCGGATCAACACCGACACATAGGTGGCCGGCCGCATTCCCCGCGCCGCCGCCCGAGCATCCAGTAACAGCCGATCTTCGGCGCGCAGCCGCACCATAACGGGCCTGTCGCAGCGCTCCGCCCGCCGATCTGCACGGTGCCGTTTGCCCGCTGCCGAGCCGGAGTGCGCCGCAGCGCCGGACGCCGATTCCATAGTGCGCAGCTCGTGCAACACCAGCCGTTTGAGCCAGGCGGATTCGGTCAGCAGCTCGCGCTCGGCGACTGCCGCGACCCTGCGTTTCAGGTCCGTTGGCACCCGCGCCTTCAGAATGTCCGTACTGCCCATGGGTCACAATGTGTCCCAACAGTAAGCGCGAAGCTATCCTGCATTTGCTGGGAAATAACCCACAAACCCGCCCACTTCCGCACGCGCCGAATGCCGCAACCCTGCTCCTCTCAGCCGGATCAGCGGGCGCAGGAGTCACCTCCCGCGCCCGCCGCTGCGATCAGACCACAGCACCCCGCAGCACGGCCGGAAGCCATCCAGTCCCCACCAGCCGCCGTTCAGCCAAGAGGGCTAGGTCGGCCTTCTTGAGCTGGCCCAGCGCGCCGGAGGGGGTCACACCCGCCTCTGTCAGTGCCTCAAGGATGCGCGCCTTGGGCACACTCTTGAGGTAGCCGTCAGCGGTCGCCGACCACCACTCCCGCATGTCCAGACCAGCGGCCTTGCCAATGGCATCCAGCCCACCGCCGCTCTCATCCGCACTGACGTCATTCAGGGTCGTTGCCACGCAATAGGCGCACAGAGAAAGCACGTCTGCCTGCGACTGCTGGGCCAGCCAGTCGAACAGGCCGGCGCAGGCCGAGGGCAACCGGACACGCCAGCCCTCGGCCAGTTCGGCCATTGCCCGATGGGCCTTGCTGCCCGCTACGTCCTCTCCGTACTGGTCAAGGTTCGTGCGCCGAACGTCGATCTGCACCTCGGCCCGACCCTCGTAGTCCCCGTCATAGAACGTCACCACGACCAGCCGATGGGCCAGCGCGAGCAAAGCCACGTCGGGCCGCTGCGCCACCGTCGCGCACAAGGCCAGCGTACGGTGGGCCGTCAGGCGCCGCACCAGTGCAGCCGAGTGCAGGCGCGGTACATCTGGCGTGGCCTTGGCACTGACCCGCTCTGCCCGCTGGAACTTCCGGGCATCCTCCGGTCGCAGCAGGCCCGTCTCGATGCGCCACTCACCGCTGCGATCCATCGACACGACCGCCCCAGCTACCGCCCGCTGCGCCGGGTCGGGCACCCGCATGGCGTCCTCGATGGCGTCGATCTTCCCGCTGATATCTTCCTCCTGCTGCTGCAACGCCTCGGCCTGTTCCTCGTCCTCGCCCGCATCCTCGATCTGCTTCTGGATAGCCGCCAGTTGCAAGTTCAGGCGGTCGAGTTCGGTGCGCTCGTCTTCTGTCGCTTCGCGGAGGATCGGCCGGACGCGACCGAAGGCAGACAAGGCCGAGTAGTCCCACTGCGGCATGATGTCCACCCACGCACAACCTTCCTCTTTGAGCTTCGCGGCCCGCTGTTCCAGCTTCTGCGTGGCGAGCTTCCACAGCAGTTCGCTATCCATCACGTATCCGTCATCCGCCTGATCGGAGAACAGGTCGCGCCGGACGGCACCGCCCGCCTTCTCGTACCGCTTGAGGCCGACGAACTTCACCAAGGAAGCACTCACGGGGATTTCGTTCTCGGTCAGGGCATCCCGCAAACCATCCGGCGTGCGACGGTAGTCAGGAAGGCCCTCCCATACGTTGCGCTGCCGGTCATGATCGTCGGTGACAGCCAGCGCCATCAGGTGCTCAAGGTCGATCTTTTCCTTGCGGTACAGGTCGAGAAATTCCGGCGCGACGTTTGCTAGTTTCAGGCGGCGAGTCACGATCAGCGGCGACACACCGAACTGCGCCGCCACCGCCTCGGCCGACAGCCCGCTGTCGATCAGCTGTTTGAAGGCGTCGAACTGGTCGGCCGGGTGCATGCTGGCGCGTATGTCGTTCTCGGCCAGACTCAGTGACTGGGCGTCGTGCGTATCGTCCACGATGCACCGGATCGGTTCGGTGGCCTTGATCTGCTTGCGCTTGACGCGCAGCAGCTGCGCAAGCCGGCGCCCCTCGCCCACGTTCACGAGGTAGGAACCTGTCGGCTTGCCGCCCTCGTCCTTCTCCGTCTCCACGACCAGATTCTGAATCTGGCCCTGCGCGGTGATGTTGCTGGCCAGCGCCTCGATGTGCGCCTTGGCGTGCGGTACCCGTCGCACGTTGCGCGGCGACTTCTTCAGCCGATTCAGCGGAATCAACTGCTCGACGTGGTCTTGATTGCGAGATGACATGAGTAGTCTCCTTTTGGGTTAGAAGCGGAGAAAAACTGCTCCGCTCACTCCCCCTGAAAACTTCCGAAAGGCCTTGCCGACCGCGCGGACCGTTCAGCCGGAAAAATCCGTGACCGGCGCAGCCGGCGAAGCAGCGCGGCTCGGCGCGCTGGCACGGATTTTGGGAACGCCAGCGATAAACGAAACCCTGCGGCAGCGCCGAACCCGCAGGTCTATATCCAACCTCCAACAGCTGATCGGGGAAGGAGCGCCAGGCCGACGCTCCTACCCAAGTCCTCACAGGACGCCGCGCTCGGCCAGGGATACCACCTTGGCGCCGGCCACGATCAGATGATCGAGCACCCGGATGTCCACGACACCCAAGGCATCCTTCAACCGCAGCGTGATCATTTCGTCCGCCTGGCTGGGGTCGGCCACCCCGGATGGGTGGTTGTGCGTCAGGATCACGGCCGCCGCGTTGTGCGCCAGCGCCCGCTTGACCACCTCACGCGGGTGCACGCTCGCGCCATCGATGGTTCCGCGGAACAGCTCGTCACAGGCGATCAGTCGGTGACGGTTGTCCAGGAACAGGCAGCAGAACACCTCGTGCTCAAGGCTCGAGAACCGCAACGCCAGGTAGTTGCGCGTCACGGCCGGGCTCTCGAACAGGTCGCCCCGCACCAGTTTTTCGGCCAGGACTTTCAGGGCCGTATCGATCAGCACTTCGTCGCTGATCGGGCCACCACTCGCCGATACCCAGCCTGTGCTGAACTTGGGCTCGGCGACCCGGATCGCTCCCGAGACTGGACGAACACTCAGAACTCGCGCAACGCGCTGCCGTGTAGACATGAGGCTTCTCCAACTCTGCAGGCGGGATTGCCTGCCGAGCCCTCGCCACACGCCGCAGCGCAGCCGTCAGGGCCGCGCGTAGCGCGCTCGCGAGCACGGGCCGCAGGCCCGCGCGCAGGCCTTGACGGCGAGAACGGCGTGTTAAGCTGAAACCCACAAAGGCAATCCCGCCTTCCTGGTCTTGCTCTCCGGCGGGGCAAGAAAAAATGGGAGAGAGCACCGAGTGGTGCCCTCTCCCGAATCCGCTCAGGCCGCGAGCCTCGCGGAAGCCAGATCCCACAGCCGACTGTTGATCCGCACGTCCTCCCGGATCGAGCTGATCCGGCGCGTACGCGTCAGGCGACCACCGACCGACCGCCGGCTCAGGCCACCGCGCAGCAGGTTCTCCTGCACGCGGTTCAGCACCCGCCACAGGTCGTCACCCGCGTCCTCCACACGCCGAGGCGCCAGCAGCGCCGGCGGCTGCATGCCGGCCTGCGCGATGTCCTCGAACCGGATCGCCAGCGCCTGGGCAGCGAAGTCGATCTGCTCATCCTTGAACATGGAGCGCTGCTCCATGCGCTCCACCTGAGCTGCCAGGACCTCGAACCGTTCCGCCATCTCCAGTGCGCCGGTGATGACGGCATCCACCACGTCGCCGCGGTGATTGACCCGCACCATCGGCAACGCACCCTGCGAGACGATCAGGCCGTTGGTGCAGATGACGCGATAGATACCCACCCGTAGCTGATAGGCACTGGTGCCATCGTGGCTGTTCAGGAACACGATCTCCGGAATCGAGTCCTTGAGCTGTACCGTCTCGAACCGCCGCCGCATCCGCAGGATGTGACGCGCGTGCAGCGGGCTGCCCTTGCGCGACTGCGCCTGCCGGCCCTCTACTGCTACGAACCCGGCGTTCATCAGCCCCGACAGCACGCGTTCGGTCGGAATGAACGTGTACTTCTCGCTCAAGCTCTCGTGCGCGGTCGGCGCGAACACCGCCGGCACCTGCTCGCGCAGCGCCTCCATCGACAGCGCATAGGTAAACGCGGTGCTGCGTGATGCAAACGACATGGAAGTGGAAACTGCATTCATGGTCGTGATCCTCTGGATCTCTTGGGCGGGATTGCCCGCATCCTCGGAATCACGGCGCGCGCAGCCGTCAAGGATCGATAGACCGCCGCAGGCGGCGGGCGCGTCCGCGCCCGTCCTTGACGGCGAGCACGGCGTGATAGGCTGGAGCAATAAGTAATCCCGCCCTCTTGCTCCGTTGGCTTTGCTTCAAGATGGCGAACAGGCGGCCGGGAAGCCGCGAGGGAGTGACAGGGAGAACAACATGCGCTGCGCGATGACGGGACAACCGCTCCGTGACACGTCGGATGGCATCTACGACGACGGCGAGTGGATCAGCTGGGACTGGATCAATGGCCAGCTCGCCGACCAGGAACTGCGCGAGGAATTCCCGAAGGCCAATCTGCAGGTCGTGAAGATCTTCCAGGACCTGGTGGACCTTGCCGCAGCCTACAAGCACGAGACCAGTCGCTACCTGCAAATATGGGGCGAGCTCGGCGAACTCTATGCCGAGATAAAGTACGGCATCGTTCGACACCGTCCTGGCACTCGGGGCTCCGATGGCCGTATGGGCAACGACTGGGTCGAGGTGAAGACCATCTCGCCTGAGAAGCTGGGCGAGGCTACGCACGTGAAGCGCGCCGGCAACTTCAACAAAGTGCTGGTGATCAAGATCAACGAGGAGTTCGAGTTCCAGGCGCGAATGATCGACCGCAAGCTGCTCGGAAAGGGTAAAGGCAAGCGTGCCAAGGTCGTGTGGGAGCAGCACACAAGCCCCGTAGTGAAGAGCCCGGGCGCCGCGGACACACCCGGGTCTCCTTAGCAGGTCAACGCGTCACTGCAGGCAGTACGCCCTTGCTTCCACCAAATCGTTGGCTGCAGGACGTGCGCAGCCTCGTCGAAATGGTCCCCTAGCGCGACGGATCGTCGGGTTCCCGAGCACCTCGCCGAGATCGCGGCTCGGCCCGGGACATCGATGCCGCCATCACTTCCTGCAGTTGGTCCAGGAACCGCTCCCGATCCCCCGGGTCCTGGATACGCTGCTCGGCGTACTCCCGCGCCAGCCGCATGTTCACATAGGCCGAGCGCAGCTCCGGTCGTGATCGGCGCTCGGCTCTCTCCTGCAGCAGTCGTTCGCGTTCACTCCGGGCCTTGCGGATCTCCTCGGCCAGCAGCGTCACACGTTCGACGCGCCAGATCGTCCGCCGCAGGGTCTCGCCGCCGGCCACCACCTGCTGATAGCCGGTGCGCTGGGCGCCAACCAGATCCCCCACCTTCGGCTGGCTGAGGGATTCCACCATGGCCCGCCCGAGGTCCACTCCCCAGAGCCGCTTCGCGCCGGTGCTGGTATTCAGCTCTACGAAGTAGGAGGGAGAGCCCTCCTGCTGGAACTCGTACCGCGCCGGCCCGTGCCTCACCAATCGCCCGGTGATCGTGCTGCCGGCATGCGCAACCTTGCGTTCATCGGTCACCTCGCGCGCCGCGGCGCGTCCCTGCAGCCGCCTGCGCAACTCATCTGGCTCAATGCGCTTCGGACCTGTGGAGCCACCGCGGCCGGACTCGCTCATGACGGACAGGCGCTAGCGCGCCGGCGCGTACTCGCGGTCGCGGATGCGATCCGGATCCACTGTCCGGTCCGGCTTCTCGCGCAGCGGCACCGGTTCGAGCGGCCGCCCCTCCTCGATCTGCCTCGCCAGGTAGCCACGCAGGTGCTCGACGAACTGCTCCCGGTGCAACTCGCTCGTGAACCGCTTTTCCACCAGCGCATGTCCCATCTGCAGCTGTACGTAGCTGCCATCGAGCTCCGGATGGCGCCGCGTGCCCTCAGCCGGGGTGACCTCCCGGTCCCGGAACACTGCCGCCATCCGCGCCCGCTCCTCCAGGAACTCCTTCTTCTCCACCACCCACTGATTGCGATGGGTCTTCACAGCCTCCTGGCCCACCTCCCGTCCGCCGGCGTCGCGCTTCACGTTGTGCACCGTGACCGGCTCGACCCCGACCCGCCGCAGGCCAACCTCATCGCCGATGCCCGGCCGACTCAGCGACTGCCGGAACGCGCGCTCCAGATCCACGCCCCAGCGCTCCACCTCCCCTTGCGGGGTTTCCAGGCGCACGAAGTAGGACTGGGACTGTTCGGGTCGGTGGTGGAACCGCGCCGGCCCATGGTCGACCAATCTGCCCACCAGCAATTCCTCCTGGGGCGGTCGCTGCGGCGCAGTCGCGGCGACCGCCTCGACCTTCGCCGTGGCCACGCTGTTGGGCTCCGCCGCCTCGGGACGCGCTGCCGCGTCGCGCCGGCCAATGGCCCGCACCACCCGCTCCTGCTCGGCTTCGGAGGGCTGGTAGCCGCGTACCTCGAGCCCGGCGAGCCGCGCCGCAAACCAGGCCTCCTTGCGGAAGAACTCCGATCCACTGACCTGCACTTCCTTGGCGCCGCGTGCCTCGGCAATCGCCACCATCGACTGGATCACCACCGCATTCTCGGACTTGGTGGTCAAGCGCTTGCCGTGATCGACGAACGCCTCGGCGCCATCCGGAAAGTAGAACTGCTTGCCGACCCGGATGAACTTCGACTGCACCGTGTCGGGGATGGCCTTGCGCCGCTCCTCGACCTCGGCCTTCGTCACAGGCTCCTCGCCCTTCACCTTGCGCCGCCGGCCTGCCTTCGATTCACTGCCGGCCGCCGGCGGTGCGGGCCGCGCGCCACCAGTGCTGGTCGTCGTCGGTTCCACCAACTCCATCGTGTTGGCGGGCGAAGCCAGCCGGCGGCGGTTGTTGCCCGCGTCCCGCACGCCCGATGGCTCACCGACTTTTCCTGACGTACTCATGCAACCGTCCTAGCGCTCACGGAGCGCATCCATAAAGCTTTCGACCGCAAGATCCAGTTCCTCCTTCGTCAATCGCTCGTTGTCGGGCTTCTCGGGCAACACCACCCGGCCCATGTCTACTTCCAGCTCGCCGAACCGCAGCTGGTTACCCTCAACCTGCACCTCGTCTTCAGGCTCGCGCTCACGGCCAGCCGGGGCCGAGGCGGGCGCCTCCGTCACCAGGAACGGATCACCGGCCAGAAACGGTGGCGGCGCAGCCGCGGCGACCGTTCCCGGCCGCGCTCGCTGGGGTGCTGGCAGCAGCCGCTCCCGGAACAGCCGATCCTCAAAGTAGCGATTCTTCCTGGCCAGTACCGGCCTCAAACCCTCGTACAGCAACAGCTCACGATTGCGCCCCAGCTCCTTCACTTCCTGCGGTAACAGCAGCGGGCGTTTCTGTTCGGACAAGCTCACGTTGCCCGCACCCGGCCCCTTGCCCGAGAACATGGTCAGGCGTGGCTGCGACAGGCTCTTTACGCGCACCGTGGTATTGCCCAGCTCCTGGGAGATCTCGTTCGCCTCGGCAAAGTCCTTCGGCGCATACAGCACGCGCGCCGCGAGGCTCTTCATCATGGTGTCAGCCTGGTTCGGGCCGTACACCTCGCGCAGCTGCGAGTACGCCTGGACCACGAGCAGCAGCCGCACGTTGTAGCCCGGCAGGTAGGAGATCGCCTGCGCCAGGATCGGAATGCGCCCCGGCGCGGTGGTCTCATCCAGCAGCATCAACACCTGATGCTTCAGTTCCGGATTGTGCTCGGGCAGTTCCTCGGTCTGCAGCGCGATCGCCTGCTCGATGAACAGGTTCAAGAGCGGCCGCAGCAGCGCGAGATCCGCCGGCTGGATGCCGAGATACACGGAGATGGACTTCTTGCGCAGTTCGCGCCAGTCGAAGTCGTTCCTTGACGTCGCCACATCGATCAGCGGATTGGCGAACAGATCGAGCCTGGAAGTGAACGTCTTGCGGATCGAGCTCGCCGTGACCGGCGCCAGGTCCATGATGTCCGAGATCGCCCGCACGCATTCCGGCGACAGCGGGAACTTGCCCCGCTGTCGGCCGCCGATGATGCGTTTCCAGTGGGCGCTGAACCCTTCCGCGTCACTTGCCATACCCTGGCGCAGCACCTCGCCCAGCGTCGGCGGCAGGGACGGGGTTTCCAGTACATATAAGGAGAGACCCAAGAACATCCCCCGCCCACCCGCGGTCCAGAACGGATCGGTGCCGGGCACCTCCGGGAACAACGTCGCCGCGATCCTCTGGATACCGCTGATGCGTAGCGCCGGATCGGTGGGCACGTAGGACAGCGGATTGCAGCAGGCCGTGTTGCCCGACGGGTCCAGCGGGTTCAACAGGTACACCGGCCCGAGGCGGGCCCGATAGCCCGCCGTCAGCTGCCAGTTCTCCAGCTTGATGTCCTGGCAGATCAGCGAACCGCGCCAGTACAGGCAGTTCGGCACCACAATGGCCGTGCCCTTGTCCGAACGCGGCGGCGCCGACACGATCGCACCCTGCTGTCCGCCCAGCACCAGGTACCGCCGCCCGAACCGCCCGAGGAAAATCCCCTGCTTCGCAAACAGCCCGGCGGCGGCGATCTCGCCCTGCCGCGCGAACCGCGCATTGCCGTGCAGGGAGCGCCCTTTCGGCCACAGCGCCAGCAGGGCTCCGGCCCCCACCAGCACCAACCCCGCGCCTGTGCTAATCAGCAACCGGTGCCGTACTTCTGTCCGCCCTCCGTAGTAGTAGGCATAACGCGCCACGGTCAGCGGTGTGGCCTCGCGCGGACTCGCCCGTATCCACCACAGGAACAGGTAACCGGCCAAGTACTGCGCCACGACCATTACCGCTACCAGACCTAGCAGCAGCTTGATCGCGAGCGCCAGCCCTAGGCGGCTACGCGGGCGGTGCCAGGAGGCCGTGCTTGCGCGCAGGTTCATACCAGACTTCCTTGATGCAGCGGCGGCGGTTCTCCACCCCGAACTGCACCACCACGTCGATGAGCAGGTACAGCAGCTGCTTGATCTCCGATCGCGCCAGCTCCTGGCCGGCCCGACTCTGCTTCACCAGCAACGTCAGCTGCTCGAACGCCAGCTCCGCGCTCGATGCATGGATGCTGGTGATCGAGCCCGGATGACCCGAGTTCACGTTGCGCAGATAGTCGAACGCCTCCTCGCCGCGCAGTTCGGCCAGCAGGATGCGATCGGGTTTCATGCGCAGGCAGCACTCCAGCAGCTGCCGCGGCCCGATGTTGGCCAGTCCCTGCCCGTCCTTGCTGTAGTACAGCCGCACATGGTTCGGATGCCGGTCTAGCACCAGCTCCTTGGCATCCTCGATGGTGACCAGCCGTTCCTCGGACGGGATCTCCCGAATCAGCGCTTTCGTAAACGTGGTCTTGCCGCTGCCGGTCGGGCCGGACACCAGGATGTTCTTGCGCGACGACACCGCCAGCCGCATGAACCGCGGGTAGTCGCGTTCCGCCAGCAACCGCTGCAGCTCGATCTCGGTGGCGTCCACCGACTGGTCCGCGCGGCGCGTGGCCGCGAACAGCCCCCGCTCGGTCAGCTCGTCCAGCGACCACACCGCATCGGCCGGCCGGCGGATCGTGATCGCCACCGTCCCGACCGTGGTCGCCGGCGGCACCACCACCTGGATGCGCTCGCCACCCGGCAACGAGCCGGACAACAGCGGCGACTCGCCATCCACGCGCTGCTGCGTGGCATTAGCCACGAGCTTTGCGAGTCCCATGCACCACTCGAACGTGGCGAACGGCAGCGGCTCGCGCCGCCAGCCCTCGCGCGTCTCGACGTAGGATTCGCCGGGGCTGTTGATACAGATCTCGGTCACCTCGGGATCCTGCAGCAACGGCCGCAACGCGCGCAGGGTCAGGTCGAGCGACGACTCCGCCACCAGCGGCCGGCTAACGGGTTGCGGGACGGAGTTCATACACCGGCCGGAAGTCCAGGTCCCGCGCCACCATGATCTGGATCCGATCACCCTGCGGCTTGCGCACCGTCGGTGGCACATTGAGGGTCGAGCGCAGCACCTCGGTCATCACCTGGCTCGAACTGGATGGACTGACCACGACCGCGCCATCGCCTTGGGACTGAGACTGTACGGCCGCCTGCACCGCGCCGTCGATGATCGACACCAGGATCGCCGCACCGAACCGCTCGAAGAAATGTCGATCCACCTCCCCGCGTAGCCCCGAACGCCCCAGCTCGTCCGTACCCGGCGAGGCCAGCGGCACGACCACGCCGGTCGGCGTCCGCGCTTCGGTCCACAGCACGAATACCCGCGCAGACCCCGCCCTCACCTGGCCGCGTGTCTCGCCCACCAGCTTCGTGCCACGCTCCAGCAGCACTACGCTGCCATCGGCCGAGAACGAGTCGGTGGCCATCACGCAGGTGGTCATGCCTGGCAGCGAACTGTCGATCGCCGTCTCCAGCGTGCAATCCAGGAACGCCCCTTTGGGCAGCAGCAACCGCTGTGTCGGCAACACGCGTGCGGCCACCGCCGGCGTCACCTCCGCGCGCAGCATGTCGGCGAGCTCGCCCGGCTCCGCGGCCCGCGAAGACTCGTCCGGAGACTCCGTGGCACCAGACACCGGGCGCGCAGTACCCGCCCCGGCGAACACCGCGCCACCCAGCAGCCGCTCCTGGCGCAGCTCCTCGGGCGTCTTCCCATTGGCGGGTATCGGCGCCGCCGCACCTGTGGGCGGGGGATCGCCATAGTCGTACTCGTCCGCCGCATCGGCGAATGGCTCCGGTGGCGCGTCGCCCAGGATCGAGTCCAGCGCCGACCCCGGGGGTGGCGGATCGACCCTGCCCAGTGGCCGCAGGCTCACCTCGCCCTTGGCCTTGTCCGCCACACCGACCTGTTCGCTTGCCCGGGCCGCCGACCGCTGGCCCAGCGAGTGCGCGTAGTACCAGACCAGGAACCCCACGCCGAGCGAACCCATCAGGCCGATCGCCAGCAGGTTGCTGACCCGCGCCTGCATCGACGGCGGGCGCTGCACGGCACCGGCCTGCCGCTCGCCCGACACCTCGCCTTCGACCGCCGCCCCATCCGTCTCATCCGGCAGGTCGGCGGGCTCATGCCCATCGCCCTCCCGCCCGCTACCGCGCAGCCGGTCGAACAGCTTCATAGCGCACCCGCCTTGCTGTCCCGCTCAACGGCCGGCGATACCGTGCCGGAAGGCAGTCGGGTCCCGCTGCCTGCGTAGCCCTTGTTCACGATGCACCCAGTGAGCTTGCCCCGCCGCAGCACCAGTCGCGGCGCCACGCGATGGATCACCACGGCCGGCAAGATCGCCGGGCTTTCGCCGTTCCGCCTCGCCTCCGAAGGCGAAGTCGAGGAATATCTCGGCTGCAAACCAGGTTATATCGGGCCTGTTGCGGTCGACGGTAAAAAAGTGGCCATTTTCGCCGACCGCGCAGTCGCAGCGCTGAGCGATTTCATCTGCGGCGCCAACGAAGCGGGGTTCCACCTG
>ERZ795061.3798-NODE-3798-length-12978-cov-5.290026_pt1 | contig 12978 bp, 15 predicted proteins | sample MGYA00375145_ERZ795061 | MGnify/ENA primary metagenome ERZ795061 (study PRJEB30190, sample SAMN05720144) | anaerobic digester metagenome | isolation source: active sludge of municipal wastewater-treating anaerobic digesters | place: USA | collected 2014-12-22 ... | reverse complement strand
AAAAAGGCATTTCGTCAGGGATGATGATGTCCTCAACCGGAGCATCAGCTTCGCCCGCTCCAGCAAGCTTTGAATTTTCATCTGAATCTTGAACCACATCATTTATCTCACTCGAAGCTCTTTTTTCTAAAAAGGGAATGACTGTATCGGCGATAATTTCACTGATATATTTTTTAGTGCCATCTTTGGCATCATATTGACGATTCTCAATTCTTCCAGTCAAAGAAACTTTTGTGCCTTTTTTGACATTGTTGCTAATATATTCTGCTTGTTTACCCCAAACAACTATATTGTGGAAGGTAGGAACATCTTCCCATTGATCACCACGTTTAATTGAATGATTGGTGGCAACACCAAAACTACAGACAGCTGAGCCGGAGGGAGTATAGCGTAATTCTGGATCACGAGTAACATTGCCGGTAATTACGGCCATATTGATACTGAAAGGCATATTATTTGTTGAATAAACTTTTAACCCAATCGAGCAAATCTCGAACCCAATCAATCGAAGAGCGGATGGAATCGATACTTTCCTTAGTAGCTTCAATTTTTGCTTGTGTTTTTTTCTTCATAGACTGATTATACATTTTTAATTTTAGAAAAATTAGTATAAACTACAACAAGCCATGAAACTGAAGTACAAGAGAATCTTGTTAAAACTAAGTGGAGAAATGTTTGGTGGTGACAGAAAAGAAGGAATCGATTTTAAGCAATAGAGGTAATAGCCAAGGATTTAATCTATCTAAAGAGAAAATATCCAATTGATATCGCTATAGTTATAGGAGCCGAAAACATTTTTCGAGGCAGAATGATTGAAGAAAGAAAATTTGATCGGGCTCAGGCTGATTATATGGGAATGCTTGGAACCATAATAAATTGTCTAGCACTGCAAGGTGAGATAGAAAGACTCGGGGGAGAAACAAGATTGTTGTCAGAGATAACTGTGACCACAGTCTGTGAACCTTTTATTCGCAGAAGAGCTTTGCGTCATTTAGATAAAGGAAGGATAATAATTTTAAGTGGAGGAACTGGAAATCCATTTTTTACCACTGATTCGGCGGTAGCCTTAAAAGCAACGGAATTACAATGTGACGTAGTTTTGAAAGGAAGTAATGTTGACGGAGTTTATGATTGTGATCCAAAAAAGAATACTCTTGCAAAAAAGTTTGATACTTTGACGTATCAATATGCCTTAGAAAAAGGATTGATGGTGATGGATGCAACAGCCTTTGCTCTCTGCAAGCACGAAAAAATTCCAATCATAGTTTTTGATGCCAATAATTTAGGTAATTTAGAAAAAATTATTACCGGAGAAAAAATCGGTACTTTAATTACAGAATAAAAATATATTTTGTAAAGGACTATAATTCCAATAGCTCAAGTAGTTTGTCGATTAGTATTTCGCCGCCGAGATGTTCACCGTCAATAAAATAATCATCGGAGACTAAATTTTTTGAATCCGTAGAAATATTGAGGAAATTTGAGGTGACAGAATCACGATCATTAATACCATTACCAACAACCATAACTTCGCTGGGATTTATGCCTTTTTGAGAAATCAATTTTTTCAGAGCGTTGATCTTGGTGAATTTTGAAGGATTAATATCATAAGCCTCAAGATTCCACCAACAATAGAATTTATTTTCAGAATCAATTTGTTTTACAATTTCGGCAACTTCCGGAACTTCCGAAAGACAATGCAAGGTGGTTAAAAATTGTTTTGGCTCAAAGCCTTCAACCCGAGAATCACTGATAAGTTTACGAAGCTCTTGACGAATATTATTGATTGTTTTTAATTCATAGTCGCTCAAAACTTCTGTTTGAAGAAGAAGGCCATGATCAACAATAAAGGTGCCAATTTCGGAAATAATAGATACATTTTCCCAAAGGATATCCTGATAAATCTGGGCGAGATAGAGACTATTTCGACCACTGTTGATAACGATATGAAAATGTTTTTTTAAACGATTTAGCTTATCAAGAGTGATTGAGGATATTATATTGGTTTGCTGGGAATAAAAACCAAAAGTGCTTTGGTGTATTTCTGTTCCTTTTTCGGCCAAAACCCCGTCACTATCAAAACTTATTAATTTAATATTTCTGATTTGCTCGAGATTCAATTCTGATAATGCTTTCATGATAACTTTAAGATAACATAAGTCCAGTTTTTGGTAAAATAAGCCCATGGAACAAATAACTTACGCAGATTTTGCCAAAGTGGAATTTAGGGTTGGAAAAATTTTGGAGGCAAAAGAGGTTGAAAATTCAGAAAAGCTGTTGAGATTGATTGTTAATTTTGGTGATGAGTTGGAACAAAAAGTTGTTTACTCTGGAATAAAGCAATGGTACTCCCCCGCCGACCTATTGAATAAAAAAACTGTTTTTGTGGTCAACATGGTTCCTAAAAAAATTATGGGTGAGGAAAGTAGTGCTATGATTTTTGCCGCCTCCGCTGATGCTACGGCGAGCCAAGGGGGGCAAATTAGTATTTTGATTTTAGAAAAAGATTTACCAGCTGGCTCTAAAGTATTTTAAATATCTGCTAAAATTAGGCATGATTAAGGATGAGTTAAATAAAATACTGGGAGAAAACTTTACGGGGAAAATTGACCATCCAAGCATAGAAAAATTTGGGGATTTTGCGATTAGAGGTGACATAGAAATAAAAGAAGATAAGGAATTAATAGAAAAAGTAGAAAAAGTGGCTGGATTTACTAATATTTTTATAAGCATTAAAAAATTAATTGAAGAAGCTGAGAAAATTGGAAAAAAGGAATGGCAAGTAGAACTGGGAGAAAAGGGCAAAAATAAAACAATGGTGATTGACTATAGTGCTCCAAATATTGCCAAGCCTTTTGGAATCGGTCATTTGCGATCAACAAATATTGGTCAGGCCATATATAACATATATAAAACTTTAGGTTGGAATTGTATCGGTGATAATCATTTGGGAGACTGGGGAACTCAATTTGGAAAATTAATTGTCGCCATAAAAAAATGGGGGCCTGAGACTCTATCTGGGATTGATGACTTAAGTATTGAAGATTTGGAAAATCTATATGTCAGATTTCACAAAGAGGCGGAGACAGATGAGAAATTAGATGATGAAGCCAGAACATGGTTTGCAAAATTAGAGAATGGTGATGAAGAGGCTAAAAATATTTGGAAAAAATGTATTGATATTTCTTTGAAAGAGTTTAATCAGGTTTATGAAATGTTGGGAGTAAAAATTGATAATGCCCTGGGAGAATCTTTTTATATCGATAAGATGCCGGCTATAGTTAAGTTAATGAAAGATAAGGGAATATTAAAAGAAAGTGAAGGTGCAAAAATAGTTGAGTTCAACAATATGCCACCAGCAATGGTAATAAAATCCAATGGGACAACTACTTATTTTTTGAGGGATATGGCAACGGTGAAATATAGACTAGATACTTGGAAACCCGATTTAATAATTTATGAGATTGGGGCTGATCAGGAATTACACTGTCGACAAATATTTGCTGCTTCAAAATTATTGGGGTGGACACCACAATTTTATAATGTGGCTCACGGAATGATTAGATGGAAAGAGGGAAAATTTTCTACGAGACACGGACAAACAATCCACCTCTCAGAAGTAATCGATAAGGCGATTGAAGAAGCAAAAAAGATAGCACCTGATAACGATGAGAAAAAAATAAAAGCGGTGGCAATAGGAGCGATTAAATTTAATGATTTAAACCAGGACCCTAAAAGAGATATTATTTTTGACTGGGAAAAAGTGATGAGTATGGATGGAAATTCTGGCCCATATTTACAATATACTTATGCAAGATGCAAAAGTGTATTAGGAAAAACTAAAAAAACTGACTTGAAGTCCAAATTCCAAAACCAAAAGTGGGATGAAGAAGAAGTGACACTACTGAGGGAGTTTTACAAATTTGAAGAAAAAATAATTGAAAGTGCCGAAAGGTTTTCTCCAGCAATAGTAGCGGAATATTTAATCGGTCTTGCCAGAAAATATAATGAATTTTACGCAAAATTGAGGATAATCGGCGATGAAAAAGAAGTGCGAAGATTGTTTTTAACCGAAAGAACCGCAACAATTCTAAGTATTGGCCTAACAATACTAGGAATTGAAACAATAGAAAAAATGTAGATTATTCAAAAATCTTTTTGTAAATTTCGGAATAGTGACCGACGGGAATAAATTTAATGTCCTTTTTAACTTCTTTTGGAATATCAACCAGAGATTTTTTGTTGTCGGCGGGAATAAAAATAGTTTTCAATCCAGCTCGGTGAGCGGCTAAAGATTTTTCTTTTAGGCCACCGATCTCTAAAATATTCCCACGGAGAGTAATTTCCCCGGTCATACCAATATCACGAGGAATGGCCTGATTCTTTAGGGCTGATATGAGAGCAGTGGTAATAGCTCCACCGGCACTTGGACCGTCCTTGGGAGTGGCACCCTCGGGAACATGAAGATGAATATCAATTTTGTGAAAATCTTGCTTGATCCCCCACTCTTTAGCTTTTGATCTAACAAAAGAAAGGGCGGCTTGACAGGATTCTTTCATTACAGAACCGAGCTTACCAGTTAAAATTAGTTGACCTTTCCCCGGCATGATATTGACCTCGATAAACAAGATATCACCACCAACGGAAGTCCAAGCTAACCCAGTAGAAACACCAACTTCATCTTTTTTACCCTTAAGCTGGGAAGAATACTGTTCGGGACCCAAAAATTTTTGAAGGAGTTTTTTGTCATTTACGTCAACTTTTTTTGACTTGCCAGAAACAATTTTTTTGGCAGTTTTTCTAAATATAGCCGCTATAATTCGGTCAAGATGACGAACACCAGCCTCTCTTGTGTATTTATCTACTAAATACCGAAGAGTACCATCATCAAATTTAGTAACGTGTGTGGGCTTTAAGCCATTGGCTTTTAATTCTTTGTCAACTAAATATTTTCCAGCAATATGGAATTTTTCTTCCTGAGTATAACCAGAAAAATAAATTATCTCGAGACGATCCCGAAGAGCGTAAGGAATGGTAGATAGATCATTGCCAGTAAGAATAAAAAATACCTTTGAGAGATCGAGAGGGAAATCAAGGTAATGATCGGTGAAATTGTTGTTTTGCTCTGGATCTAAAGCCTCGAGTAGAGCCGCTGAGGGATCTCCTCGATAGTCGGAACCAATTTTATCGACTTCATCAAGCATAAATACCGGATTCATTGATTTTGAATCCTTGATTCCGTTGACAATACGGCCAGCCATGGCACCAACATAGGTACGTCGATGACCACGAATTTCAGCTTCATCACGGATTCCTCCGAGAGAAGCCCGAACAAATTTTCTGCCAAGAGCGTTGGCAATTGACTTACCGAGAGAGGTTTTACCGACACCCGGAGGGCCAATAAAACAAAGAATGTTGGTGGTTTTGGTATCGTTTTTTGAATCTGCTTTTAGTTTGATAACTGAGAGGTATTCCAAAATTCTTTCTTTGACATCCTTGAGACCATAGTGGTCTCGATTAAGCATTGATTCAGCTTTTTTTAAAGAAATATTTGAAGAATCAAATTTTCCCCAAGGAAGTTCGACAACAGTCTCAAGATAAGTGCGAATGTAACTAGCTTCAGGAGCCATAGATCCCATTTCCGAAAGACGATTGGCTTCTTTGAGCATCTTTTTCTTGATGTCCTGAGGCATTTTGGCTTTTTTTATTTTTGCCTCTAGCTCATCAAATTCACCACCGCTACTCTTGCCCATCTTTTTCAATTCCTGTTCGATTTGGTGCTTTCTCTCCTCTAAAACATTACGTTTCATGGCACTATTAAATTTCTCCTGTGTTTTGGCCTCAATTGATCTTTCTAAATCAGCTACTTTAACCTCTTGAATAAGCAATTCAGTGGCATGCTCTAGGCGCTTCGAAACTAATAATGTTTCCAATAACTGTTGTTTTTCCTCGATTTTGGCCTCAACTGAAAAAGAAACCTGGTCGGCTAAATCAGAAGAAGAAACTCCGGTACTGAGTTGCATCATGGCTGGGAGATCGAACTGACGTCCCATGGCAAAAGCTTTTTTTAATTGAGAGAGTAAAGCTTCGGCGGCACGCTGAACTTCGGTTACCGGCTCAGAAATAATCGGGAGGTCTTCATATTCAGCTAAAATATAAGGTTCTGTTTGAGTAAAAGATGAGAGACTAACTCGGGACAAACCCTTGACGATAGCGTGAAGACTACCATCAGTTTGAAGAATGTGTTCGATTTTGGCCAAAACACCAACATTAAAAACATCATCTATGGTCGGTTTTTCCGTTCCCGGATTTTTTTGGGCGGTAATAACAACAAGACGGTTGTATTTGTCGTAAGCCTCGAGTAAGGAATTGGTAGATTCTTTACGTCCAAAATAAAGTGAAGTTTCGACTGAGGGAAACAAAACTACATTCCGAAGAGGGATTAGGGGAAGGATTTTTTTAGCTGTAATTGTCGGAATAGTATTTGGCATAATTGGCAGTCTAACACTTTCTCTGCTAAGTGTCAAAGATGAAGTGCAAATGAGTTAAAATAGGCCCATGGAAACAATAAAAAAATATGGCCGAGTGGTAATTGTCGGCAGGCCGAATACGGGAAAGTCTACCTTACTTAATGCTATCATGCAACAAAAAGTTGCCATCACTTCCCCCCTGCCTCAAACAACCAGAAAAAACATGATGACTATTTTTGAGAGTGATAAAGGAAAATTGCTCTTTATTGATACTCCTGGGGTACTAGGAAAAATTGATGACTTAATGGGGAAAAGGGTTAATCAAGAGGTTCCGAAAACGTTAAATCAAGCAGAAATAGTCGTCTGCCTTGTCGATATTTCCCGTCCAAAAAGTGAGGAGGAAAACAAAGTAATTGGCTTAATTCGAAAAGTAAAAGCCAAAAAAATTCTTGTTTATAATAAGTCTGACAAGGCAATTGGACCAAAAGATCATTTTGCTGACTATAACTATTTAGAGGATGAATTTGATAAAACGATTTTAGTATCAGCGCTGAAAGAAAAAAATGTTAAAGGCCTTGTTAATTTAATTTTTGAATTGTTACCAGAAAAAACTAGCAAAAGCGTTATTAAAACCATTGAAAATTTAAGCAATGAAGAAGGTCCGGTTATTTCAATGCATTCAAAAGAATATATCGAAGAAATTATCAGAGAAAAGGCTTACTTATTTTTGAGAGAAGAAGTACCGTATACAATTTTTGTCGAAGTAAACAAAATAGTCGATAAGAAAAAATTGATTTTAATTGAAGCGACTATTTATACAAATGCCGATAGGTATAAAAAAATGATCATAGGTGAAGGAGGAAAAAAAATAAAAGAAATCGGGTATAACGCCAGAAAAGAATTGGAGCTGATGTCGGAGAGAAAAATATTTTTAGAAATGACGGTAAAGACCGATAGACACTGGATGGAGAGGGTGAACGATTTAAGTTGACACTTCCTCTAAATTAATTTAGACTGATTTTGTTAATAATTTTTTTTGATAAAAAATGGCAAAACAAACAGGTAAATTCTTTTTAGCAGGAGTTCTCGGTGCTGTCGCCGGAGCAATTGGCGGATTATTGCTGGCCCCACAAAGTGGAAAAAAGACCAGACAAGAAATAGCTAATTTAGCATTGGAAATTTCAAGACAAATAAAAAATAAGGCTGATATTACTAAAGAACAAGTAAAAGATGTTTTTGGAAAATATACCGAAGAAGGAAAACAAAAGTACGAAGAAATTAAATCAACCGTAGTCAATAAAGTTGCCTCAATAAAGACTGCCGGCGAAGAAATTGACAAAGAGAAATATTCTAAAGTTGTAGAAACAGTAGTTGAGGAGTTTAAGGATGATTTGACCGCCACCAAAAATGGAAGTGCCAAAATCAGTGCTTATCTTAAAAAAGATTGGGAAAAGATAAAAAAAGCGTTAAGCTAAACTCTTCGCGATAAAATCATTGAGTTTTTTAAGACTGTTAGTATCGAGAATCGAGACTGACAGTTTTGGTTTTAGAGATTTTTGAAGTTCCTTTAGCCTTTCAGGAGAAATAGTGTCGATTTTGGTAAGTACCAATATTTCTTTTTTTTGAGCTAAGTCAGTTGAATAATTATTTAATTCATGTCGAACAATGTCATAGTCTTTTTTGGGATCTGAACTTTCAACCGAAAGACAATGAACCAAGAGTCTTGTTCTTTCAATGTGTTTTAAAAACTTGATACCTAAACCCTTACCGGTAACTGCACCTTCAACTAATCCAGGTATATCGGCAATAATATGACCACCCTTCATGACACCAAGATTTGGTTCGAGAGTGGTAAAGGGGTAGTTGGCTACCCTAGCATTGGCGGCAGATAATTCATTTAATAAGCTGGTTTTGCCAGCGTTCGGCAGACCGATAAGACCAACATCGGCAATAAGTTTAAGCTGAAGAAATAGATTTTTAAATTCTGTTTTTTGACCATACTGGAACTCTCGAGGAGTTTGGTTGGTGGCGGAACGAAAATGATGATTCCCCCAGCCACCCCTGCCACCCCGAGCAGCTAGAAATAATTCCCCAACTTCAGTTAATTCATGGCTAGTACCATTGTCATAGTTAATGACAGTGCCGATTGGTACTTCAAGAATTAAATCTTTACCCCCGGAACCGGAACGATTGTTCTGATCACCCTTTTCACCATCCTCGGCCATAAATTTTTTAGGAAAGCGAAATTGATTGAGACGACTAATATCTGAAACGGCTTTGAAATAAACATCACCACCATCACCACCCTTACCACCGTCAGGACCACCCTTGGGTCGGGAACCATCAGAGTAGAGATGGGCCAAGCCATTACCACCGTTGCCAGATTTAATAACGATATTTACTTCATCAATTAACATAAAAAATTAATTTTTAATTTAAAATTTTTAATTTTTAATCAATTTTAAATACTAAATGACTAAATTTTTTAAATTAAAAATAAATAATTAATATTATACCTTATTATTCGGTAATTAATTGGCCACAAGCCGAATTGATTGATTGACCCAATGATTGGCGAAGGGAAAAATTTAGATGATTTTTTTCGAGAGTGTCGGTAAATAATTTCAAGTTCAGCGAAGAAGTAAGCCCACCCTTGACTGGATTTAGGGGAATAAGATTTAGGTAAAAAAGGCGGTTGCTTTTTAAAAGACTTATTAGTTCTTGAAGATGAGTGGGACTGTCATTAATATCTTTTATTAGGGCATATTCCAAAAATAATTGACGATTGGTGTGGGCGGTATAGTAATTTAGGGATTTAATAAGGTCAGTAAAAGAATACTCTTTGGCAATAGGCATTATTTTTTCTCGGCTCTCTTGATTGGGGGCATGAAGAGAAATAGCTAAATTTATTTCTGTGTTTAGATTAGCAAACTCGTAAATTTTAGGGACTATTCCAGCAGTAGAGATGGAAATTTTTCTAGATCCAAGACCAAGATCTTCTTTAATGAATTTTAGAGACGCCAAAAGCTCGTCCCAATTTAAAAATGGTTCACCCATGCCCATAAATACAATCCGACCAATATATTTTGGAAATAACTTGGCGTTCCAAAATAATATCTGATCGACAATTTCCGTAGCCGTCAAGTTTCTTTTGAAGCCCATTTTGCCGGTGGCACAAAAGGCACAATTTAGAGGACAACCCACTTGAGAGCTGACACAAGCGGTCAACCACTGATCATAGTTCATAAAGACGGTTTCTATAGCCAAATTATCAGAAAATCCCAGAACAGCCTTTTGAGAAGAATCCCCAGTAACTAATTTTATTTCTTTGACTGACAAGAGTGGAAGATATTCTTCCAGAGAAGACCTTAAGTCTTTGGGCAAGTCGGTCATTTCGAAAAAAGATTGATAGCGGCCAGATAAATAATTCTTCTTGATTTGACGAAAACGAAAATCCGGCAAGTTGAGGGAATCTAAATACTTCTTCAATTTGATAAAGTCCACGTGTTATTTTAGCGCATCCAAATATTCTTGTTTTTGACGAAAACCGATGAGAGTATTTTTGGCCAGACCATGATCGACAATAAGGACGGCAGGGATAGAGGATATGTTGTATTTTGCGGCCAATTCTTGATTTTCATCAACATTGATTTTGAGGACTTTTACCTGATCCTTTAATTCATCTCCCAACTCGTCGATGATAGGACCAAGCATTTGGCAGGGTCCACACCAGGGAGCCCAAAAATCAATGAGGCATTTGCCCTTGAAATCCAAAACTTCGCTTTGAAAATTATTTTGATCACCAATAATATGCATATTTTTTAGACTATTCAGTTTTTTTGACAAGTCTCGCCGTATAAATTATTTGGCGGAGAATGCCATCAGCCCCCTCAATTTGATTAATGCCAGAAATAGCCACGTACTGCGATAAATAATCAGAGAGAGCGACTTTTAATTCTTTCATTTGAGCCTGATAATCCTTGATTTTTTCGACTAGAGCAACTGATTCAGAACGTTTGAGCACCTTTTGCTTGGCAATAGTCTTTAATTTGGTATATTTGCTGGCCTCAGTGGCACTGGTACGATATTCTTCATCGTTGTCGAGAATACCATCAAGCATTTCTTTTTGGGTGCGAAGTTCTTTACTCAAAGTGTCCAGACGCTGATCGTGGCTTTTGATTAAATTTTCAATACTGAGAAGATTGGCGGCGGCGTTATTGGTCATACCGTTCTAATCTAACAATTGGTGATGCGGTCTTCAAGAGCACAAAGTTGGTCAATTCCAGTCAACTTGACAATTTCCAAACGTAATTCCTTGGCGTGGGGATGTCCGGAGACATAGAGGAGAAAGTGACGACGAAGAGGATCGAAGCGACGAGTAGGAAAAACATTCTTAAAATTTTTGGCGTGTAAAAGCATGGCTCGATATTTTTCTTTAAAATCAGGAATTGTATCTGAAAAAGCCCAGGGATTACCCATAGCCGCTCGGCCGATTAATACACCATTTACGCCGTATTTCTGGCAATAATCAAAAGCTTGTTTTTTTGATTGAATATCACCATTGCCAAAAAATATTGTGCTTGATTGACGGGCTAATTCTGAAGATCGGGCAATAGAATCCCAGTCAGCCTGCCCACCGTAACCCTGCTTTAGAGTTCGACCATGAAGGGTTAAAAAATCTAAATGATGAGAAAGTAAAAATGGAATCCAGGTTTCGCTAACATCCTCGGAAACACCAAGGCGAGTTTTTACTGATAGAGTGGGTATTATTTTTCCGCTATACTCAGAATATTTTTTATTCCTATCAATAACATTTAGAACTTTTTCTTTTAGTTTTAAGTCTTTTATGCTGACTTTGTTTTCCGCAAAATCTGAGATTGCCCTTTGAACACTTTTTATTATCTGGCTCGCCAACTCGGGTTTGTCAATTAAGGCGGCACCTGAGCCATGTTGAGTTACGGTTTTGGCCGGGCAACCAAAATTAATATCGATACCATCAAAACCTAGAGAACACAAAATGACAGCGGCGATATAAAAAGAGTCAGGGTCTTTACCAAATAATTGACCGACAATTGGACGCTCGACCTCAGTAAAAAGTAGGGTGTCAAATAATTTGACGGCATTGTGGGCTAAACCCTCAGCACTGACAAACTCAGTAAAAATTAAATCAGGTTTGGCGATTTGACACTGGGTAAAACGAAAGGCTTCATCAGTAATTCCATCCATGGGAGAGAGACCAACAATGCTATCTTGGGAGTGAAGGAGGGTTTTGAGATCCATCATTTCTTTTTATTTCTGGAGGCAAACTTGGCCCCGATACGAGCATGGTGAAAACGAGATTCAAAAACTGATTGTCGTTGATGTTCAAAATTTTTGGGAGAGTTAAATTTCTTGATTCTTTCTTCACCGGGAGTACTTTTTTCGACTTTTTCTTGCCTGATTGGAGAGCGAGAGAAAATTTGTTTTTTGGGATGACGAATTTGACCGGCAGCATAATTAGCCTGTCCTTCGGGAGTAAGAAAGGGGTCGGGCTCGGCATAATCGACAATAATGGCTAAATCCCCTAATTTATAACGATGCATTTTTTCTTTAGCGGCAATTGCCTCGGATAAAGTTTCAAATTCGACAAAACCCATGCCACGGCTTTTACCCCAACGATTATGCATAATCTTTAAGGAAATGATTTTACCAAAAGGAACAAAGAGATCGAGCAACTCCCCCTCGGTGAAGCGGTAGGGCAAAGAGCCAATAAATAGGCGTTTATTTGGGTCTTTTTTTGAATCCATATATGAGTATTATAATATCCTTTGTGCTTAAATACGAAATCTTGGTTTTGGGAGAGCTAAAGACAAACTGCTATTTGCTTTGGGAAACTGATTCCAATGAAGCAATTGTGATTGATGCGGCTGACGAGGGAGATGTAGTTGCTGAGGAAATTGAGAGACGTAACTTAAAACTAAAAATGGTGCTAACAACTCATGGACATTTTGATCATAACTTGGCTGTCTTGGATTTAAAACTTATCTACGGAGTTCCTTTTGGGTGTAGTAGTAAGGATTTATTTTTGATTGAGAGACAGGCAGAAACAGCCAAACATTTTTTGGGGAAAAATAAAATTGTGGCGCCAAATATAAACAAAATTGAGATTGATCTTGATAGCCTAGAGGAGATAGAGCTGGGAAAATACAAAATCAAGGTGATAAAAACTCCAGGGCACACACCAGGAGGGGTATCGTTTTTGGTCGAAGATATACTCTTTACTGGTGATACTTTGTTTGCTGAGGGCCTAAGGGGAGATACCAAACACAGTTATTCTTCGACCAAAGCTATTTTTAATAGTATTTGTAAATTATTACGATTACCAGGAGAGACGATTGTTTTGTCGGGACATGGCGAGGAAACAACAATTGGAGAGGCAAAAAAACTATTTAATTGCCAGTACTGCGAATTACCTGATAGGGCTTAAGATTTGCGGATAGAATTTATTGTCTCTTCGAAGTTTTGGAGA
>ERZ795061.3796-NODE-3796-length-12984-cov-5.313713_pt1 | contig 12984 bp, 13 predicted proteins | sample MGYA00375145_ERZ795061 | MGnify/ENA primary metagenome ERZ795061 (study PRJEB30190, sample SAMN05720144) | anaerobic digester metagenome | isolation source: active sludge of municipal wastewater-treating anaerobic digesters | place: USA | collected 2014-12-22 ... | reverse complement strand
AGAGACTGCGCGGCAACTCATGCAAGGGCTCGCGAGTGGAGCCCCGCTTGACGCAATAGAGGGCATCTCCTTTCTGCGCGATGGCGTTCCAATTGCAACAACCTCAGCGCCTGTCATTCGCAATCTCGATGACTACCGTATCGGTTGGGAGCTGATCGATCATGCCCGCTACAGCTATTGGGGCGGAAAGCGGGCAGTAGTTGTGCAGTTTTCACGGGGCTGCCCACATTTGTGCACCTATTGCGGCCAGCGCGGCTTCTGGACACGCTGGCGGCATCGCGATCCCGTGCTGTTTGCGGCTGAAATTGGGCGCCTACACCGCGAACACGGCGTAGAGGTTTTCAACTTTGCGGATGAAAATCCCTCTGCTGGCCGAAAGCCATGGAAGGCCTTGCTTGAAGCCTTGATTGCCGAGAATATCTCGGTCACTTTGGTCGGATCCACGCGTGCTGATGATATTGTGCGCGATGCCGAATTTCTCCATCTTTACAAACAAGCGGGGTTCGAGCGCTTTTTGATGGGGACTGAAAACACTGATGAAGCGACGCTCAAATTGATCCGAAAGGGTGGCGCAACCAGCACTGACCGCGAAGCAATTCGGCTTCTCCGGCAGCACAATATCCTCTCGATGGCAACATGGGTGGCTGGGTTTTCCGATCAGACTGATCGCGATATGCTCCACGGATTGCGACAGCTCATTTCCTACGATCCAGACCAGATCCAGGCCCTCTATGTAACGCCGCATCGCTGGACACCATATTTTCGAGAGGCTGAATCGCGAACCATCGTGCAGTCAGATAAGACTAAATGGGATTACAAGCATCAGGTGTTGGCTATGGCTCATATGCCGCCCTGGCGTCTTCTTATTTGGGTCAAATTCATCGAAGCAGCGTTACAGCTGCGCCCGCGCGCACTCCGTCGCTGGATATGGAATCCGGATCCAAAAATCCGCCACGCAATCCGTTGGTATTACCGCATGGGGCGACGCGTCTGGATTCATGAGATTGTGAGCTTTTTCATTACAGACAAGGCGAAAGCCAACGACCGTACCGTTGGGGCATTTCTGGGCGCTCCGCAGGACCAAGAAGAAGAAGCGATGGCCGTGTGAGTGAAATCGAGACAGGCCGATTGAACGGCTGCTTTTAAGCAACGCCTTTCAAACCCTAAATGGCGGCAAAGTTGTCGTGTCCGGAAAGTCTGCTTTTGATGAATATTTCCAGTTAGCCGACGTTATATGCCCACCTGAACCGATTGCGTGTATTTGGCACATCCCTTTCAGTGGGGTGCTAGCCTTGAAATGGTTGGGGTGTGCTTTTTGATTGGGGTCTAGTTTTTGTAATTTGGGTTGCAGCCATGGACGTCATGGTTTGACCGTAAAACTTTTCCAACATTTCGACTGACGTTCCCATCTGTTGCGCAAGCAGATAAGGCGACACATCCTCGTATAGGCGATTTGTCGCGTAATAGTGGCGTAACGAATAAATGGTTCTCGCCTTTCCGTTTATCTTAATTGGCACTTTTGCGAAGTTTAGAAGCGAATGAAATGAGCGCTTAAACGTCTGAATATGAGTACCATCTGGGTGGCAAAAGATTATTCGAGTGCGGCCCGGGTTCCATTTTTTTTCGTCGTCGGGATGCAATTTCCTTAGGTCACTCATGTGTAGCGACATTAACTCGTTAAACACACTCCCAGCCCCTTTGAGAAATACAACTTCTCGTGCCCCTGTTTTACCTCGAACATTGGCACCAACTCTTTTGCCTGTATCTGTGTTCGCTTCCCACAGATCACCCCAGCAAAGTTTTCTGAGCTCCCCGACGCGAAGGCCTGTCATTACCAAAATCTGAAAATAACGCTTTGCCAGATATCGGTCACGGGCGGTTGATTTATCCTCTCCTTCTTTTTCCCACGCGTCCATCTTAGAGGCAATTGCAGCCCACTCTTGTTTCGAAAATGTAGGACGCCGCTCCTTATTTTGCTTGGGCGAAGTGGATGTCGGAATTTTGGAAATGTAATTCATTTGCTCTGCGAAACGAAATAAGCTCAAAATTGCCGTCCGTTCTCGACCAAGTGTATTGTTAGTGGGAGCGACTCGGGAATAGTTATGTTGTCGCCAGCGCCAGTAGCTCTCAAAGTCAGCAGTGTTTATCTCGTCAATTTTCATCAGCCCAAAAAACTCCAGAGCTTTCGCTCGTACTCGGTCAGCAGTTCCACATCGTACCTGCTTCTGATGCGAGGGCTGCATTAACAGTCTTGTGCTCTCCCATTCTTGAAAGACCTGAGCAAAGGTTCTTGTACGAATTGAGCCACCACGCCTTACGTGGTGATAGAGTTCATCATACAAGTTATTAGCATACCCCTCGGCCGCGCTTAACTTCGATGATTTGGTTGAAACAATCTTGTAACCACTGGCGCCAGGAATGCGTAATCGCACCTGCCACTTAGGATTTTTCAACCCCGCTCGTTTGTATAGAATAATGCGTCCATCGCCGCGGACGTCGATTCGTTCATCTTGTTCAGACTGTGAATTTTTCGACCCTACCATGTGAATTTTTCGACCCTACCATAGGTAAGTTATATACTACCGAGCCTTGTCCATACACAACTTTTTGTACAACATTTGTACATACGTAATTAGAGCTCTACCACGTTATAGGGACCAAATCAGTCATAATAAAATATTGATTTATAAAGGAAATTATGGCGCACCCAACAGGATTCGAACCTGTGACCTCTGCCTTCGGAGGGCAGCGCTCTATCCAGCTGAGCTATGGGTGCGGATGGCGGCCGAGTAGCAGGGTCCGGCCGTTTTCGCCAAGTGCTTTTTTTAAGATGTGTCGCGGCCGCCTATCGCGATATTGATCCGCACAGGGAACCCATCGCCTTTCTGACCGTTTTCCGAGACGAAATGAGGTATGCGAAATGACGGCCAGATTGATATGTGTAGGTGCAAGTTTACTGGGTGTCATGGTGGGCTCGTGTCTGCCAGTCGCCTCGAAACAGCAAGCCGAAGCCAAAACCGACCCGGTAACGGTCACCGCTTCACCTTCCCCAGCAGAGCCCGTAGCGGAGGTGCCGCTTGAAATTGCCATCAACCAATTTCCCAGTGGATATCAGGGGCGGTGGGCAAAAACGGCCTCCGACTGCCCAATCGATCCGGAGCACAGCGAGAATGTCATTTCTCTTCAAGGGAGGTTGCTGAAATTCCACGAATCGGCGGGAACGATGACAGCCGGTAAACGGATGACCTCCAAAACGATCCAGGCAGAGTTTGATTTTGTCGGTGAAGGCGAAAAATGGACCCAAAGCATTGGTTTTGAGATGAGTGAAAACCGCGAAAAACTGACCCGTACGGATGGTGAAAGCGGGGCGACCTATCATTATGTCCGGTGTCCCAAGCTAATGGCTGGATAAGTCAAATTCGGGGTGCTACGGCGCCTCCATGCAGAACCAATTTGACCTTAACGAAGATCAGGTTGCCATTCAGGATATGGCGCGCAAATTCACGGCAGATGCCATTACGCCCTTTGCGGCGGAATGGGACGAGAAGAGCCATTATCCGGTCGATGTCTGGAAGGCCGCCGGTCAGCTTGGCTTTGGGGCCATTTATGTCTCCGAAGAATCGGGTGGTACAGGACTTGGCCGGCTCGAAGCCGCGCTCATAATGGAGGCGATGGCCTATGGCTGTCCTTCGACAAGCGCCTTTATTTCGATCCACAATATGGCGGCATGGATGATCGACTGCTTTGGCAGTGCCGAATTGAAGGCCCGTTTCCTGCCGGACCTGATCGGTATGGACAAGATTGCATCCTATTGCCTGACCGAACCGGGCAGTGGATCGGATGCGGCTGCGCTGAAAACGACCGCGCGGCTTGATGGGGACCATTATGTGCTGAACGGTACGAAACAGTTCATCAGCGGCGCGGGCTATAATGATGTCTATGTTGTGATGGTCCGTACCGGCGACAATGGCGCAAAAGGGATTAGCTGCCTTGTCGTTGAAAAAGATGCACCTGGCCTGAGCTTTGGTGCGCCCGAGAAAAAACTGGGCTGGAATTCTTCACCCACGGCGCAGGTCATTTTTGAAGACTGCCGCGTTCCTGTTGCGAACCGTGTCGGGGCAGAAGGGGATGGCTTCCGTTTTGCCATGATGGGGCTGGACGGCGGACGGCTGAATATCGGCGCCTGCTCGCTTGGGGGTGCCCAGCGTTGCCTTGACGAAGCGATCACATATACCAAGGAACGCCAGCAGTTCGGGCAACCTGTTGCCGATTTCCAGAATACGCAGTTCATGCTGGCCGACATGGCCACCGACCTCGAAGCAGCGCGCGCGCTGCTTTACATGGCGGCGGCGAAGGTTAGCGCTAACGCCCCCGACAAGTCACGCTTTTCGGCGATGGCCAAGCGGTTGGCGACGGATAGCGGCAGCGAAATTGTCAACAAGGCGCTGCAGCTTTTCGGCGGCTATGGATATCTCCGCGATTATCCGATTGAGCGTTTCTGGCGCGATTTGCGGGTCCATTCGATCCTGGAAGGCACCAATCAGGTCATGCGCATGATCATCGGCCGGGACCTGTTGCGCCAATGACGCAGGATATAGCGACGCGGATCGCAGGTCATGCGGGGATAATCAGTCTCAACCGACCTTCGGCATTGCACGCACTAACGCTGGAAATGGTGCATGCCATGACCGACGTTCTCGTCAAATGGCAGACGTCGAAAAAGGTGAAGTGCATCGTCATCGACCATGCCGAAGGCCGTGGGTTTTGTGCAGGAGGCGACATCGCCTTTCTCCGCAATTCAGCCCTGAACGATGAAGGGAAATCGGGAAGACAGTTCTTCCACGACGAATATCAACTCAACCACTTGCTGTTTACCTATCCCAAGCCTGTGGTCGCCTTCATGGACGGCATTACCATGGGCGGCGGTGTGGGGATTAGCCAGCCGGCACGTTTCCGTGTGGCGACTGAAAATACCCGTTTTGCGATGCCGGAAACGGGTATTGGTCTGTTTCCCGATGTCGGCGGAGGCTGGTATTTGTCTCGGCTTGAGGGAAGGGTGGGGCAGTTCCTCGCATTAACCGGCGCACGGATTGCGGGACCGGGTTGCCTCGCGCTTGGTTTGGCCTCGCACTATATCCCGAGTGAAGCATTGGCCGACGCCAAGGCGCGTATTGCGGTTGAAGATGTCGAGCGGATCGACGGTATATTGGGAACATTGGCGGTGACCCCGCCGCCGTCCAAAATTGTGGAAACACTTTTCCAGATAAACCGCCATTTCGCGTCGGATAGGTTCGAAGAAATACTCGCCAGTCTTGATGCAGACGCCAGCGACTGGGCGATGCGTGAAGCGGCGACGTTGCGGTCCAAAAGTCCTCAGACCTGCAAAGTAGCGTTGCGCCAATTGGCAGAAAGCATGAAGCTGGACGACTTTGCGGACAATATGGCGATGGAGTATCGCATCGCCAGCCGCGTCCTGACCCGCCCCGATTTTGCCGAGGGCGTGCGCGCAGTGATCGTTGACAAGGATAACGCGCCCAAATGGGATCCGGCCCGGCCTGAGGATGTCACCGACGCGCTGCTCGACACCATATTTGCGGCATTGCCCGCTGATGAAGAATGGAAACCCCTATGACCTATGAGACCTTGCTCGTTGAACAACGTGGTGCCGTCACACTCATCACGCTGAACCGGCCCCAGGCGCTGAATGCGCTGAACAGCCAGCTGCTCGCGGATCTTATAACGGCTTTCGCTGCGTTTGACGCCGATGACAGCCAGCGCTGCGCCGTGCTCACGGGCAGTGAAAAGGCTTTTGCGGCGGGTGCGGATATCAAAGAAATGGCATCCCAGTCTTTTGCGGACATGTACGGCAGCAACTTCTTCGCCGGATATGACAAGGTGACCGCGACCCGCAAACCTTGGATCGCGGCAGTAAACGGGTTTGCGCTGGGGGGTGGTTGCGAACTGGCGATGATGGCCGATTTCATCATTGCGGGCGACAATGCCAAATTTGGCCAACCCGAAATCAAGCTGGCCGTAACCCCCGGCATGGGCGGATCGCAACGTCTGACACGGGCAATCGGCAAGGCCAAGGCGATGGAAATGTGCCTGACCGGCCGGATGATGGATGCGGCCGAAGCCGAGCGGTCCGGCCTGGTAGCCAAGGTCGTTCCCGCAGCCGAACTGGTCGACGAAGCCGTGAAGACGGCCGAAGCGATTGCCGCGATGGCGCCACTCGCTGCCCTTGCTACCAAAGAGATGGTCAACGCAGCCTTTGAAACAACATTACAGCAGGGCGTTGTTTTTGAACGGCGCCTGTTTCACGGGTTGTTCGGTTCGGAAGACCAGAAAGAGGGCATGGCCGCCTTTGTTGAAAAGCGGCCAGGCATGTGGACAGGCAAATAAGCGGTTTGCTTAAGGCGCGGCGCTGATTTTCTCGACAGGCTGGAACTTTCCAAGCCCGCAACCTGCGCCTTCGGTCAAGCGGCCGCCATAATCGTGGAGCACACGCACGATATCCACGCTGCACAACTGGTTTAGGGAGGTGCGGTAGGAAAAGCGGTCCTCAAACTTCAAACCCGGGCAACTGCTGGGTAAAGAGTTCCGGTAGGTTTTTCCGCCTGCCATTTTGAAATCGATGGTGCTGTTGTCGATGACTTTTGTCGAACGGATCTGGTTCAAGGATACGCAGTTTACCGGCTCGCCTACGGCGCGTACCGGGGCAGGCTCTTTCTTTGCGGATAGGCCCGCCGTTGCGCCACCTGCCAACAGTGCGAGGGCTGCAACTCCTATGATTGATGTTCTCATCTCGATTCTCCCGAGTTTATCTAGGCCGCAACATTTTAGTATCTCAGTCCACCTGAATAGGGGCTGACTTGCCTTTGGGGGGTGCGGTTTTGGGTTTGAAGCGACACAAATCGGCAACCGGGCAACGCCAGCATTCCGGTGTGCGTGCCTTGCAAACATACCGACCGTGAAGGATCAACCAGTGGTGCGCGCCGATCCGAAAGGGATGGGGCGTGCGCTTGTCGAGCGCTTTTTCAACCGCGAGCACGGTTTTTCCGGGCGCCAGACCCGTCCGGTTTCCGACGCGGAATATATGCGTATCGACGGCAAAGGTCTCTGCGCCAAAGGCGGTGTTCATGACGACATTTGCCGTTTTCCGCCCGACGCCGGGTAACGCCTCCAACGCATCCCGGTCGGCAGGAACCTCCCCGCCATGGTCGCGCACTAGTATTTCGGACAACGCGATGACATTTTTGGCCTTGCCGTTGAACAGACCGATCGTCTTGATATGTTCCTTCAGGCCGTCTTCGCCCAATTGGACCATTTGCGCGGGCTTCTCTATTTCTTCAAACAGGCGCCGCGTTGCCTTGTTGACCCCGACGTCTGTGGATTGTGCCGAACATACGACCGCAACCAGCAGTTGATAGACATTGCGATAGGCCAACTCGGTTTCGGGCGACGGATTGGCATCGGCGAGGCGGCGGTAAAATTCGAAGATATCGGCCTTTTTCATGTATCGCCTTGCGGTGTTATGGAATGCAGGGACCCATAGCCGATTTTCTGGAAATCAAAACGCTCCGATGTCCATCGCGTCGAGCCATCCGTCGCTATATTTCTCATTCCGGGTGGAGGTTTGTTGCAGGACCGCTTCATCCAGTTCGCCATGGACAGCCATATGCTTCGCAAAAAATGCCCAGTGCCGATAGCCGAGAAAAAAGGAGCCGATCCCGAGTGTTGCAATGATGATCAAGGCATCGACAAGAAACAGCATGAACCATTCCCCACCTTCCGCTTCGAACGAGAAACGGAGGTCACCCCACGACAATTGGGAAATCGCGTTACGGAAAAATGCGGCGTAATAGATGACAAAGATCAACGAGATCAGCGTGTAGATCAGGAAGGCGATCAACAGGAAGAAGGCGAGCCTGATAGCCGGCGGTGCGTCGATAAAGACATAAACACCTTGGATCATCGTACCCTGCACCAATATGTAGGTAACGGTGACGATCATCAGCAGGATCGGCGTCAGATAGAGGCAAATGAAGGGCACAAGCACAGGTCGCACCTGTGCCGTAGACCGGAAGGGGATATTCCCGAAGCTCATCTGGTTCCACTTGTCGTTCCACAATGTTGTCATGGACCATGCAACAGCGGAGCCGAGGCTGAGATAATTTGCGACCCATTTCCACAAATTGGAAAATCCATAGGCCCATCCCGGTTCGTCAGACCCACCTCTTATCCCTTTCCAGTAAGTGCGGTTTAGGCGGTAACGCAGGGCACGAAAACGCGCGACGCCGACGACGAAATTGAAGAAGAGGAGAGTAATGACGCTGACGACGATAGCGGCCGTTCCATATCCCTGGAAAACAAGTGCCTGAATGCCGAACTGCAGGATTAAAAGGGGCCCGCCCAGCAGGATCGCGGCAAAGATGAACCCCACGAGCAGCTCTTTTGCTGTGCCGGTCCATTCCAGCCATTCGTCCAGAAACCAGGTATGGCTCCAGAGATATTCGCGTTCCCGCCTGATGGCCCAGAAACGATAGATTCCCAAAGTAACCAATGTCAGCAATGCATTTGATAAGGCGATCGGCGCGAATTCGCGCCAGTTTCCGCTAAAGCCAAAGCGCTGCTCTGGTTCGATTTCTAAATCCACAAGACAACCCCCGAAGCCCTTGGCTTTGGGTAATGTCTCCAAAACAAATGTCTAGAAGCAATTGGTGTCGCTGGGTCTAACCGGTCAGACGCCCAAAACCTCGGGCATGCCATAACGCCCGGCTTTCTGCTGCTTCAACCAAAGTGCTGCCTTCACGGCACCCTTGGCAAAAATAGCCCGGTTTTCGGCACGGTGGATCAGCTCTATACGTTCATTGTCTGAAGCAAAAATGACGCTGTGGTCGCCGGCAACACTGCCGCCCCGCAAGCTGGCAAAGCCGATATTCCCGGGTTCTCGTGCCCCGGTAATGCCGTCGCGACCTCTTTCGCTATGCGATTTGAGGTCGATCGCACGTCCCTTGGCGGCCGCTTCACCCAGCAGCGTCGCGGTGCCGGATGGTGCATCCACCTTGTGACGGTGGTGCATTTCAACGATCTCGATATCCCAATCGTCGCCCAATTGTGCCGCTGCCTGTTGCACCAAAGCCGCAAGCATGGTGACGCCGAGCGATGTGTTGCCGGTCTGCAATACAGCAATGTCGCGTGCGGCATCATCGATCAGATAATGATGGCGTTCTTCCAAACCGGTGGTCCCAATCACTATAGGCTTGGCTGCCGCGACACATGCATCCAGATTGGCTTCGAGAGCATGGGGACTGGAAAAGTCAACGAGCACGTCGGACGCCGCAATCAGTGAAGCCAGATCATCGCCCTTATCAACACCGCCCGCATAATCGTGTCCGGCCTCGGCAATCGCTGCCACCAACACCTGTCCCATGCGTCCCGCACTGCCGATTATGCCAATTTTCATATCTCTTTTTCCCGAACCTGTTTCACCGCTGGTGATTTCACTCCAAGGTCTTACTAGATTAGCATGCTGAAACAAGTTCAGCATAAGAATGGATCATCGGGTGACAGAGATACGCAACATCGTAATCCTGACCGGCGCTGGTGTCAGCGCGGAAAGCGGTATTGATACGTTTCGCAGCGCGGGTGGATTATGGGAGCAGCATCGCGTCGAAGACGTCGCGACGCCCGAGGCTTTTGCCCGCGATCCGGAACTTGTCCTCCGGTTCTACGATATGCGGCGTGCCCGTATTCAAGAGGTGCAGCCTAACGCCGCGCATCAGGCACTGGCCCGATTGGACGCGGAATGGAAGGGCGGCCTTCTGATCATCACGCAGAATGTCGATGATTTACACGAACGGGCCGGTGCCGGGCGTTTGTTGCATATGCATGGCGAACATTTGAATGCGTGGTGTCTTGCCTGCGACGGGCGGCATCGCTGGTACGGGACGCTATTGGATCGTCCTTCCTGTCCAACGTGCGGCGTGCCCGGGCAAATGCGGCCGGACATCGTTTGGTTTGGAGAGATGCCGTACAGGATGAACGAAATCTATGCCGCTTTGAACCGGGCCGATCTGTTCGTCAGTATCGGGACGTCAGGCGCGGTCTATCCCGCAGCTGGCTTTGTCCGGGACGCACGCGAGCAGGGTGTTCGCACTCTCGAACTGAATCTTGAGCCGAGCCAGGGAAGTCATTGGTTCGATGAGGCACGTCATGGCCCTGCATCGGAAGTAGTTCCTGAGTGGGTAGACGAGTTATTGCGCCAGCAATCCGGTTAGGACGATAACGAACCGCAACTGCTGCACGCCGGGTCTTTCGGAAGTTTAATGCTGCGCATGGATGGGGTCATGCCGTCAAAAATGTGCAGCTTGCCACTTTGGCTATCTCCAAAGCCTGTGAGGACACGTATAGCTTCCATCGCAGCGAAACTGCCCATCAGGCCGCACATCGCCCCCAATACGCCCTGTGTGGCGCAGTCGTCACAATCGTCAGGGTCGTGCGCATCACCGACAAAGCATCGGTAACAGGGCGCGTCATTCTGCCACCCGGTGAAGGTGCCGATCTGACCATGAAATTGCCCGATGGCGGCGCTGACGAGCGGAACGCGGGCCGACAGGCAGAGATCGTTGACAGTCAGGCGGGTGGCAAAATTGTCGCTGCCGTCGATAACGACATCGACGCCGTTCAGAATGTCCGATGTGGTGAGATGGTCGATACGACGCCTGATTGCGTGAAAGCTCACGTCCGGGTTCAGCCGTTTAACGGCAGCAGCGGCAGCCTCTACCTTGGCCTCGCCAATTTGAGTTTCGCTATACAGAATTTGGCGTTGCAAATTGGACAGCGATATCGCGTCATCATCAACAACGCTGATCGTGCCGACACCGGCTGCCGCGAGATACTGGATCGCGGGGCTGCCGATGCCGCCTGCGCCAATAAGCAGGACATGGCTCTCTAACAAACGCGCCTGTCCGGCACCGCCAATATCCCGCAAGACAATGTGCCGCGCATAACGGTCCAGTTGGTGGTCGGAAAGTTCAGCCATTATCGGGGGGTATAGAGCAAAGCGGCAACAAATCTATATGAGAGCAGGTCAGGCAAATGAGGCGACCTTCATACTCCGGTCGAACCGAAACCTCCGGCACCGCGAGCGGTATCGTCCAATTCCTCAACTTCCACCATCGCGGCGTGAGTGACAGGCGCGACCACGATTTGGGCGATACGGTCACCTTTCGAAATGGGGAAATCATCTTCGCCCAGATTGGCCAGAATGACTTTTACTTCCCCGCGATAATCGCTGTCGATCGTTCCGGGCGTGTTGAGGCAGGTGATACCATGTTTAAGGGCAAGGCCAGACCGCGGACGAACCTGAACCTCATAGCCTTCGGGAATAGCGAAAGCGAAGCCGGTCGCAACGGCGTGCCGTTTACCCACGCGCAGCGTCAGGCTTTCGGCGGCGCAAATATCCATGCCAGCGGCACCGGTCGTGGCATAATCGGGCATCGCCAGACCGGCACCATGGTTCAGCCGCTTAACCTGTACTTCAACCTTGGGCGAGCGCATGGGCAACCCTTTCCATCAATTTGCGGGCGATAACGTCCTTCGGGCTATCGGGCCAGCTTTCAACTCCGTCCTTGTTTACGATATGAAAGGCGTTGTTTGCGCCTCCCATAACATCGCCGGATACGTCGTTTGCCACAATCCAGTCGCACCCTTTTTTCGCCAGTTTGGCTTGTGCATGTTCAACGATCTTTTCGGTTTCCGCAGCAAAGCCGATAAGCAGTCCCGGCCTGTTCTTATGCTGTGCAAGACTTGCGAGGATGTCAGGGTTTTCGGTTAATGTGAGGGGCGGAATGCCTTTGCCATCTTTCTTTATTTTCTGGTCCGGCGCTTCGGTGGCACGCCAGTCAGCGACGGCGGCAACCATGATGGCAACATCGCTGGGAAGAGCCTTTTCGACTTCCGACTGCATCTCCAGCGCTGTTTCGACATCAATACGTATGACGCCAGGTGGGGTCACCAAATGGACCGGACCGGCGATGAGAGTAACCTCGGCGCCCATTTCCGCTGCCGCAGCGGCTATCGCAAAGCCCTGCCGACCGGATGAGCGGTTGGCGATATAACGGACGGGATCGATTGCTTCATGCGTCGGACCAGCTGTCACCAGAATGCGCTTTCCAAATAGCGGCCGGTGCGTGATGTCCGCGAAATCGGGCTGTGCTTCCAAAGTTGTGGGCGCGCGTCCGGCTGTCAGTGCCGAGTCAAAACTATGCCCAAGCATCGCACAAATCCGTTCGGCGATTGCAGGTGGTTCCGGCAACCGTCCCGGCCCGAATTCACCGCAGGCCATCGCGCCCGAATCCGGTTCCATGATCGTCACGCCGTCGGCGCGTAACTGTGCCAGATTGCGCTGGGTAGCGGAATGCTGCCACATGCGGACATTCATGGCGGGTACCGCCAACACTGGTTTGTCCGTGGCAAGCAATATGGTCGTAGCAAGATCATCCGCGATGCCTGCTGCCATCTTTGCGAGGATATTCGCGGTCGCAGGGCATATGACAATGAGGTCAGCCTGACGACTAAGCTGGATATGCCCAATCTCGCGTTCTTCTTTCAGGTCGAACATGTCGCCATAGACTTGGTCTTCGGTCATCACGCCCATCGACAGCGGCGTTACAAATTCGGTCGCACTCTGGGTCATGACCGCGCGGACGGCGATTCCCTGCCGCTTGAGAAGCCGGACAAGTTCAAGCGCCTTATAGGCAGCAATGCCTCCAGACACGATCAGCAGGATGCGTTTGGTTTCCATGATTATCCGCTTAATTCCGTATCGGGAGCCGTCAACGCAATTCGTGGGCGTACGGCCATGGTATTTTCGCGCTTATCAACCATGCGATAGGCACGGCGCGAGGGCATTACAGTGCCCACATACCTGCAGCACCCGTGGCCGCAGCGACTACAGCGACCAAAGCATAGCGCCACCAG
>ERZ795061.3794-NODE-3794-length-12985-cov-4.382444_pt1 | contig 12985 bp, 20 predicted proteins | sample MGYA00375145_ERZ795061 | MGnify/ENA primary metagenome ERZ795061 (study PRJEB30190, sample SAMN05720144) | anaerobic digester metagenome | isolation source: active sludge of municipal wastewater-treating anaerobic digesters | place: USA | collected 2014-12-22 ... | reverse complement strand
TCCGGTAAGATGCCTATTTCTCCTAACACATATCTTAAAAGTTCTCTCCATGTCAATTCTGCTTTTTTTTTGCTTCTCCGGTAATCTTCCTGCCCAAGAATTTACTTTCCAGCATCGCCCTGGTGATCTCTTCCATCGTGCCCTCTTCCTCATTACAGAGTTCAATAAATTCCTCCATACTTGCCACCTCTGTATCTCTTCCTCCAATCTTACAGGCCGTGACATGGGCAAACCAGGCAAGCTGAAGCAATGCATACACATCCGGGGGAGAGATCATTTTTTCTCCTTCATACCTCCCATATAACCCCGTATCTGCTATCTGCGGTAAGTCCACCCCCCGTGCAAGACAGAAGAGGGCAGAGGCGTTAACCCCGAATTTCATCGGAAACATCCTGCCCCCTATTTTTACCTCTTTATATCCTGACAATTCATTCATTGGCTATGATGTTGGAATAGTCCCTTTAGTCAATGCTCCTGAACCATTAAAGACTGCGCTGATTGTCGCTATCTCATCGGCATTGCCCTTAAGCGAGAATGATTTCAGTTTAGCGGCACCGCTCCACACATGACCTCCACCTACTCCATCAATCTGGGCTATCTCCAACGTAGTAATAGAAGTCTTGTTAATCATCAGGTCAATGATCTCCTCTGCTGTATATACGCCGGAAGGGTCATAAAGAGCATCCACCGATACTGTCCATGACCTCCTTCCATAGTCGTTCTCTTCCCATCCTGCACTATCCTTATCGGCAGTGGAGAGAAGATTAACATCGCCATCAAAGGTAAAGCCTGTCGCTCCGGCTATTTTCACCCCATTGACGATTACACGTAATTTTGAACCATTTAATTTTGCCATTGTTACTCCTCCTCTATTTTTAAGGTTAATATAATCTTGTGTGTTACCATAAATCCTGTGTCTATCTGTTCAACTGCTGTTTTCCCCCTGCTAATAAGGGACTCAATAAGATCGTAATTAGTTATTGCTGTGGTAGAACTCAAAATCTCTTCCAGAACATCATCCGTGATACTATCCGCTGCGCCGTAACTTGCCATTACGCCGGTATATTTTGTCACTGCAATTATTTCAGTCATTACATCGTATATATCGCAGTCTTTATTTCTGCTTACCGGCTCCCACTCTATGTCTCCCAGAAGTATATGCGGGTAAGTGGCAGATGTCGGCGGGATACTATACACCGGCACCGTAGCGCTGTTATAAGTGATCTTGCCATTCAACACGCTGTATAACCATGATCTTATGTCATTGCATGGGTTTTTCATTTGAATCCTATTTTATTAAGTAACTGTAACATGTATTTATTCACTCTCTCAACCACCGGAAAGAAATAATGCCTTGCGCGGATTTTTCTTCTCCATCTTCCGCCGCCAAATTCCTGCACAGCAGCATAATTAACATCTACCACCACCTGACTGCTTAACCTGTCAGAACTATAATTAGCATGGACACTTGCCCGCAAATTACCGGTTTTAACGGGAGTTTTCGGTGAAGTTTTAACAGTTGCGACAATAAGCTCCGAAGCACGGGTAATAATATTCTGGCAGGCACGTTTCTTTTTTTCATCCTGCTCATTAATCCACCGGCGAAATTTCACCATCTCGCCCTGTGGTAACATTATCCTCATGCTATCGCTCATTTGTACGCAAGTATTTTAATTTTGTCATCATCTTTAACTATCGAATAAATGTAGTAATCTTCACTATCATAAGATATTTTGCAGTCTGCCGTGATTGAAATACTTGATTCATTGCGGATTGTAAATTCCACCGCCACAAAATATTTTATTCCCGCATAGACCAGCTCCTTTGAGAATGACAGTTCTTTTTTCTCTGCCCACACATAAGCAAGTGAAGAATAACTAAGTGTCCCCCCACCCTGGCTGTCACTTGTAACCGAAGGACTTAACAACTGTATATAGTATTTCTTCTTTCCTATCATAGCCATAGTTTTATTCTGAACGGGTCGGCAAGTTTCCGACTGTTATTATCCATTATCTGTCCTGATATATCTGTTATGTCTTCCCGTCTTTCGTATTGGGTGGCAATTTCTTTCAGGACTGCTATTTTCAGAGCTTCTGGAAGCGCCGGGCAACCGGAGGCTCCATAGCCAACGGTATATTCCACTTTTAAAAGTACTCCATCACTTACCCAGACGTTGCCAATCTTAATCTTTGTCCAGGGCGAATCAATCAGATAATAATCAGTGTTCAGGGTGAGTGCTGTTTCATTACCTTCTATATCAATTATCTTCACCGATGCCACACTTTTAACCGGCTGAACAGGAAGGTCAAGAATATTATCCAACCCCGGCAAGTCAAAAGTTGTGTACAGAGTTTTTTCGGCAAGAGCCAGACCGGTATAATTCTCAATAGCCATCCTTGCCGATTTAATCAGCGAGGCTATCAATGTATCATCCTGCGTTCCCGAAATCTTGCAGAATAGCTTTGCTTCCGTCGAAGTCACCGGCTCTGTGACAACATCCGTTTTAACCCATGTCTTCATTTTACGATATTATCTTTTTTTAAACTCTTATACCTGCGTTCAACAAGCATCACCTCTTCTCCTTTTCTGTAATCTCCATAATCCTGTAATATTACTGTATGGACATAGCCATCTCTGAAGATCGGCACCGCTGTTTTGATTTCTTTCTTCTCCTTTACTGGAGTGATTTTCTTTTTTGTTGCCATGACTATAATTTTTTATTGATTGCTTTTAAAATAAATTCTTCCATTACCTGTAACTCTGCTTCTGTCTTTTTCTGTATCTCTTCAGCCCGCTCTTTGCACCGGTCGCTATAGGATTTATAATTTCCCTCAACCTCAAGAATCTTCTCCCGCCACTCCTGTACATCACCACGATCATTGACAAATACTCCTGCATAAGATAGCGATTCCTTGAGTCCCGGGGTATTATTGGCCACAACTGGTATTCCATTAATCATTGCCTCAACAGCTGTTCGGCCATAGCTCTCATATTCCGAAGGCATAATGAGTATTCTTGTTTTGCCGTATATCTTTTTAATATCCGGCGTGTTCTCCATATAAGTGATGTTTTGAATATTCTCGTCAATCACCTGATGGCCATATCCACCTTTAACACCCAGAAATTTCTTCTCCGGCAAAGCTCTGGCAATCTGTGGTAGGATATCTCCCCCTTTCGGAGCAAAGAGATTAATCAGGGTGATATATTCAGCCCTTGTTTTTCTTGTCAAAACCCTTCCCTTATCCACCGGCGGGTGGACAATTATCGCAGGGTTGGGATATTTCAAAGCATCGCGGGTATATTCGGAGTTATAAATAACATATATCCATCTCTGATTCATTTCCCTTTTATGCTTCTCAGCTATCCCGGCATATCTATGAGTATTATGTACAAGTAATATGTAAGGCTTGCCGAAATACTCGCACCTATTGAGTGCCTTTGCGTAACGGTCAAGATGCGAGATTACTATATCATGCGAGTTCAGTTCTTTGATCATCTCATCCATCCCGCTGTCGGGTAATACTCTGATGCCGGAGATCTCATAGGGCTTTAGCCCCGTTATCGGAAGCATGACAGTCGCCTGATGACCTTTCTCTTTAAGATATTTTAACATATCATGCAGCATCCATTCAGCACCTGCGTTGTGATGAGGTGGGAAACCGTGTACCATTGCGAGTATTTTCATGACTTAGTATATTTAGTTAGTAACATCTGTGTTCCGAATTTATCGGGGGAGCCATCCCGTAATATTTCAAATCCTTCAAAATCTTCTTTTGTCCATAACGACCTGTGTCTTTCATATTCATTGCCATAGACTGCATCCTGCGGGCAAAATATTGCCGGAGTGCCAACAAGTAAAATACCTCCGATAAATAATATTGACTTCATTCGCCTTATTAATTCTTCTCCTTCCTCTTTCCTAAAATGCTCAATAACATCCAGAAGTAATATAGTATCGTAAAGCTCGTCAAAGAAAACTTTCATGACATCATCAATAATCACCCTGTCGTAATGTTGCCAGTTGGGATTCTCATAACCTGAAAATGCTTCAACTCCTTCGATAAAAGTCTTTCTTCCATAGCCACTATCCAGCCACTCTCTAATCGCTGCTCCATAGATGCCAAAGCCAATACCAACGTCAAGCACCCTGCGGGGATTCTTCCTCACAAGCTCACTAACTACATCCGGCAATATTGCAAAACTTCCTAACGGCATATCTTAAATATTAAAAGGAGGCCCCGGCGTTACACCCCCATGCAATTAACCGGGGCTTTAAACTCCTCTAATCTGCTATGCGCTACCCTGAGCGAGTGCGGCAGCAAATGATCCATAAATGAAAGCGTGCGGGCGATAAACTGCCAAAGCAATTCTCTCATGTCCACGCACAGTCACCATTCCTTTAATGAAGTTATCTTCATTCTGGTTACTGAACTCTATAGCCAGCTGTCTGCGGTCAAATATCTGAGCGCCACGTTTGAAGTCTCCAACAAGGAATGTCCCGGATGTCATTGCCGTTGATGTGTATATCGGCACCCCGTCAATTGTAGGCACTCCGTTGATGAACACCCACGGATAGATGTACTGCCCATTATCATCTTTGGTCAGCTTCAGACGTGTAGCGTCAGCCGGATGAAGCAATATGCCGGTTGCCCTGTACTCATAATTTGCTACCTGACGGATAGCATCAACAAGAACATCTATTCTCTGAACCTTGCTATCAGCGAGGTTATCACTGTAAGCGGTAGCCAGAGTTAATATCCCATAGGTAGAATCAGTAAGAATAAAAGTGTCCTCGGCATTGCGGAGTTTCTCCGGCAGCCTTGTCATGATGTAGCTGGTCAGACCATTCACATCTTCAAGCATCTCCTCGGAGAGTACGATATAGTTAGTGATCTTCTGTACAGCTGCATCAATAGCTTTCAGGGTGAAGTCCTCCTGCTTGTACTCTGCGCCTTCAGAGGTGACCGCGGCAGCATCGGTATAGGAATATTCCCTGGGGACTATCACAAGATTGCTGTCGGTAGTGCCCTTTGAAATCAGATCACGAATGCGAATCGGTCTGGCAGGATCATATACAACCCCAGGTTGGTAAGCCGGAGGCACAACAACAGTTGAATTGAAGGCATTGCCCTCAGTCATATCAAGGACTGTTTTCTCTTCAAAATTTAACATCCTGCCCCTGAGTGTGCGGGCTCCTTCCTTCTTAATGATGTTCTCCAGAGTTTCCTTCAGTTCCACGCTGAAGGTTTTACCGGGCACTGACCCGCCAAAGTCCACCCTTTTCAGTTTAGCTTCACGGGCATCAAGGTTTTCCTGCATTTTATTATTATACTTAGCTATCTCGGGCTCAAGTTCCTTTTTAATAGCTTCCATAAGATGCTTCTTCTCGGCATCGCTGCTCACCAGAGCCAGCTTGTCGGTGACGGCTTTCAGCTTGCCATCTATGACGGCGCCGAAATCTTCAAGTGCTTTTTTTATCTCTTCATTCATCTTTTTTCAGTTTATTTTGTTTAACAATATTTTAAGCATCTCTTCAGACGTTAACGGCTTATCTTCAACCCGAGTGTTTACCGGCTCAAGTTTTTCGACAAGTGTAACTATTATCTGCTGTAGTTGCTTCAGTTCTATTTCCAACATACGAAATGTCTCATCAGTGTAATTACCTTTCATTGCATGGTTAATCGCATCAATCTTTTTGATAATCTTCTCCGCCACGTCTTTACCATTTTCCTGTTTCACAGCCACAACGAGAGCCTCGGCATTAGCGCCCCAGGTAACGGTACTCCCCTCCCAGAGCTTAATCTCTTTTATCGTTCTCACTCCCGTTGCTTCATTCATCTCATGTTTAATAAGTTGAAATCCTATTGAGTGCTCTGATAACACCTGATCCTCATATAACTTAATAGCATCTCTGCCGTAGGATGTTTCAGATATTTTCGACTCAAAATAAATACCCTTGTTATCCTCCTTAAGTACATGAGGCTTTGCCAATGGTCGCCAGATGTCGTGCTGCAGAAGGTGCATGATCCTGGGCTTCTTACTTTCGGGGCCATTTTCCTCAATAGTTTTTTTGGCTGCCCCCGGCATGATTATATCATTATCGGCATCCACGTTCCCGAATATCGCGAAATAGCCGGTAACTATCCCCTGCTTAACATCCACATCCTTAACACTCCCCCCGGAAGTGTCTTTTGTTAAATAATATTCTATCATAGCCTTACCTCCCATATTATATTATATTCCATAATCAATCTTTTTCACTTTAAAAGCTACTGAACACCGGCAATTAATCACCTGCTCCGGAGGCGCCGTCTGGTCCCCCGGGTAATCCATCATTACCCCTCCAACATCAAATTTATCATGCAGACCAACTCTTCTGCCATTCATTTCTATATGATCCGGTCTGGTCTTGTTGTCTATCTTAGATATCCACCTCTTCTCCATCTCCTCGCCTGTATCGCGTGCCCCGATCATGCTTCCCAGATTAGCTGCGCCGATGACTTCTGTCCTTGCAATTCTTAATGCCCGCCACGAGTTCATCGGGATAAGCACCGCATTTAATTGCTTTTCAATATTTTCCGCAATCCTTAATGCTCCAATGCCTTCCTCAACTCCCTTGTCAATAGTTGCCTTAATAATCCTTATTGCCTGTTTCCTTGTCTCCCCGGTAATAGACGTTATCCGGTCGGCTGCTTCTGTCCGGGCAAAGTTTCTTAAGAATATCTTCCACTTGTTTTTTATCTTCTCTGTCTCGGACTGAAATCCCGGGATAGTCGGATCAGCCTTAGTACTCTTTTTTATCTCTGAATAAACATCATCGGCAAATGCAACTCCTACCTTCTGATAGAGGTCAATAAATAATCTTTCTATTCCTTCCCTGGAAGGCATTGGGTCAACGGCATACATGTTATCTGGCCTTATCATAGTGATAATCTCCTGCACCTGCCGATTAAGGACCCGACGGATGAGAGGAACATACCTCTTCTCCATTGCCCGGCGCTTTACCTCAACTGCCTGTATGTATTTTCTATCGCTCATAATCATTAAACTTCATCTTGCCTTCTATCTGTGTTAATGTCTCATCACTTATTTCCGCCATGTCAATAGGTACCAACCCAGAAGGTATCCAAACCTTATCCATTAGTGGGTCTTCCGAGGTGCTCCAGCCCAATAGTTCCAGACGCTGATTAGGAGTGAGCCACCATGCCTGAGCCAGAGAAGTAATTAATGAAGACCAGTCCTCCTGAAGTTCAGGAATCATCGAAAGGTCAAAGTCAACATAAATGTTCTCGCCAGAATTCTGCCCAATCCACCTATTAAACTCATCACGGAAAGAAGTGAGTAATGGAATAATTGCATTGGTATAAATAGCTCTGCCGGCCTCTTTTGTATTACTGTAAGTCTTGTTAGCAGCATCGTTAAATAATTCCGAAGGCACATGGAAAATATTACAGAGTGTGCGCAAATCCATCTTGTCATTCTCGATGAGCTGAAGGTCAACCGGAGAAAGTCCCATCTGCTGCCATTTCAACCTTGCCGAAGTTGCAATAAAGCGATTGATTGATTTAGACGATGCTTTAGTTCTTAACTTCTCTTCAATCTTCTGTGCCTGCTCTGCGGTAAGAGGTGCTTCTCCTTCTGAAGATATGATGCCAAGTACTCCATTGTTCTGAAGATTGTTAGTTGACATGTCAAATGATGCATTACTGCGAGTAACTACTCTCCTTGCTGCCCGAATAGGAGATAACCCATATAACTGCGACTGCGCATCCGGTGTCCAGTATTTCAGGTGAATGATTTCCTCGGGATTGAAAACGATGTCCCTGTTATTCATCAATCGGTAACCCTTTATTGGCTGCATACGATTACCTACAAGTATCTCAACAAGTTGCGAGGGGATAACCCATAATTCCTGAAGTTTCCCACTGTCCAGTTTTATAGTCTGAATAAAAGAGTTGCCGGTCAAAAGTTTAAACCCGCATGCCTGCTCAAAAAATTCGCTCCATCCCTGAAGCTCATTGGGATATGTTAATACTTTCGACAGCGGATGTTTAAAATCTTCCTCGAGTACCTGCTCCTTAAGTCCTTTCTTAGGATAAGATTTATATATCGTGAGTTTCTTCTGATCTTTAATCCTGTATACGCTCCAAGGAATGGCTCCGGCCTTCTGGGTAATAAATGAGATGATTGAATAAACATTAGGATTACCAAGGTATCCGTTGTTAATATAGCTGGTAGTGTCCTCTGGAATCAGCGCAGCGCCCCCGAAACCTATTGCCCGGGTAATCATCTCCACAATGCCTGACTGCGGAAGTTCTTTTTTCTGCCCACGGAAAATATTACTTAATATCTCATTTATTCTCATACCACAAAGAAATCAACATTGTTTTTAATCGCAAGTTCCGTCACCGCATACACTAAAGCATCTATCCTATCCGGAGAATAGGTGCTGCTCTTATAATCCCATTCTGTCATCTCCTCCTCAAGCTCTTTAAACTTCTGAGTGTGATGCACCCTGCCTTGTTCGTAGAGTGCTACCACCGGCTCCGCCCTCAGCATCTTACCTCGGGAGGCAACAACTTTCTTAACCGGGACCGTCTTATCAATAGTCCTGATAGTATTTTCCACCATATCCCAACCCATGTTAACCTCAGCCACTATCCTGTCAGCCTTATATTGGTGATACAATCTCACTGCCTTCTCCGCCCACTCATTAGGCGACATAACTCCTGATTCATCAGCCAGGATATATACATGCCCGTTAACATCCTGCCCGGCAACAACTATGCCTGCCTCATCGGAGGACTTATTAGATGTGCCGGAAGGGTCAACGCCCACAACTATCCTCTTAAGATTGTCCGGAGTAACACTGCGGAAGTTTTCTATTATCTCCCACCCCCACAGAGCTCCTGCCGGCTGAACATACTGCGCTTCATACAACATTTTAAACACTCTTGCCGGTAACTCCTGTCTCGCCCGCTCAACTTCTTCAGCTTTTAATATGCCGGCATTAACTGCATCCTTAGCAGTTACCCGGAAATATTCAAAATCTTTCTCCTGCCCTTTCTCCGCCCGACGTGCCAGCTCCCAAGCCCAGTTTCGCCCCGTTACGTTGCCGATGAATTTCCCGGGAGCCTGCGTATAACTTACCGTTGTGCGCAATGCGTGCCATGCTTCTTCTTTCGCCCTGCTGAACTCATCAAAAACAAACCCATAGACGTTTTCTCCATAGAGCCCATCCGGATGTTCAGCTGATTTGAACCTGATTATTGTCCCCTTGGGTGTTGTTATAGATAGCTTGGAAATGTTGACCGTATAAAGCTGCGAATGAGCTATCGCTCTCTCCATCCTCTTAAAGGCTATCTCTGCCTGAGAATAGATAGGAGCTATCCACCATACTTCCTGCCCCGGTTTTATCCTGTGAGCAAGTTCAAAGAGCCAGAAGATATGAGAAAAGGTTTTCCCGCTCTTCGTTGAAGCTTCCGTTATCGTAAATCTTTTCTTAGATGCGAGAATGGCCTTTTGGTAGCCGGTAAAGTTCGGTTTACTTATCAATAACCTTCTCTCTATTTCTGCCGTGCCATTCATTCTTTAAATTCGATAATAATATCCTTGCCGGAATGCTCCAGCTCCTGCCTTTCTACATAACCCCGCCTCTTGCCCTTAGTCTTCAAGTAAAATATTATTGCCGTAGTATCTCCTTCTTTAATCTGCCGATGTAACATTGATTCGGCGAAATCCAGGGCGAGGTTCTCCACATCATCCACAGCTTTCCTGTATTGCTCGTCCTCCTTGTACCAGTCATAATGAGTTTGCCGGCAAATACCTACCTCTTTGCAGGCAAGTGTGATAACTCCGAGATTCTTATTCAGAGCTTCAATCATTGCTTTTTTATGTCTGTCTGTTCTCGTCAACCAAACCTCCTTATTCAATATTTTTTTTTAAAAAAACTTGCACAATTCAAAAATATTTTTTAAATTTGCTTTGTAAGCGTTTGAATATGAAAATATTAGTTAGTTCCTGCCTTATAGGCAAACCGTGCCGGTGGCATGGTAAAAAAACATACTTCAGTAGCTTTCTGAAGAATTTTCTGAAAACAAATAGTGTTTCAGAAATAATAGACATTTGTCCAGAAATGTTAGGGGGATTGCCAACCCCTCGCCCTCCGGTAAAAAGGATCAAAGGCCGCGTATATGAAACATGCGCAGATAAGCAATTAAGAAGATTATATACAGGGAAAGATGTTACTGTATATTTCATTAAAGGAGCTGAAAAAACGTTAGAAATAGCGTTAAAAGAAAAACCAGATATCTGTATTTTATGCAAATATTCTCCCTCCTGTGATATACAAGGGATTACCGGTTCTCTCTTAAAATTAAATAATTTCATAATAATAAATACCTTTTAATTCTGTTGCTCCCAATATTTCTTAAATCTCGCTTCATTAATATCTTTTTTTATCCCGCACCATTTCATTTTTTTACTTAATTCGCGCATGTTTTCCCATAATAGAGGATAATTGTTTTTTAATGCCTCAAATTGTTCTTTTCTCTGAAAAGGACAACACCAACAAGCTGTGCGTACAAAACCTTTTTCATAGCCAGGCCATTTTGCAGTATTATTCAAAATATTTTGATATGTTTCCTTATCAACGTCATAAAGAATATTGAAAATCCATTTATCTTTAGAATATTCATATATTTTTTTACTTTGCTCTCTATTAATATTAGCTAAATGCTGATCAGGGCGACCTCCGCGGACTAATACGTATTTTATATTCAAACTTTCAACATATTTATCTATGGGCGCATTAATTAACCTACCGATACAATCTTTCCTTAAAGTATGAGGCCAGGCATTTTTTCTAATATAAAAATCATAGAAATCTTTTTCAGGTCTCAAAATAGTCAAAGGTAGATCTAATTCATAAACAATTTTTTCAACATAAAATCTGATATCGGGAAATTCTGTTCCGGTTTCCACAAAAATAACTTCTATCTTATCAAGAACCTCTTCTTTTTTCATTATTTCCAATAAAGCACACAGACTATCTTTGCCTCCTGAGAAAGAAACAAATATTTTATCCCGCGTCTTCAAAAATTCATCTATTTCCGGATCTGTGATAATAGGCTTCAATTTTTTTTCTCCTAAAAAACCTTTTTCCGCAAGCCAGGGAAGTTCCAACCCCCAGTCAAATAAGAATGAGTCATCCCACTCATTAGCTAACATATCCCAGTCCCATTCACCGAAAGGGATATTATCTTCAATAATAAATCGCTTTTTCTCGTCTTCAGTTAACTGGTCAGCAGTCTTAACCCAATTATCGGGGACTTCTTTATATCCCAGTTCTTTCAAAGCCTTGTAACGCATATTCCCGCCAAGAATAATCCCTGAATCATCAACAACAATCGGGCGGAGTTCCATCATCTTCGGAAATTCTTTCAAAGATTTGACAAGTTTCTTAAACCTGCCATCTTTTATGATGCGGGGATTCGAGGGATTGATATGTATTTCAGATAGTTTAATCAATTTTTCTGTATATTAATACCTGCATATCCGAATTAACAACACAAAATTAAACAATAAAAATCATATAAAGCAAAAAAAGTTTTCAACAACCTGTTATACATCCACATCATGCCCCGCCGAATATCAGCCTGCATCCAATCGTGAGTATCTCTGTCAGGGAAAATTATCTTTTTCATGGCTTTATATGTTTTTGAATTAACTTTTTATAATCTTCCCATGTCCTGCCCGAACCTATTTCTTTCCCGCTGCCGAACCATAACCGGCAAGCCTTGTCCAATTCATACTCCGGATTATGGTGCTTATTTAATAGTCGCCAAATCTCAATACTCTTTTCCGGAGTCCAGGCATCATCGAGACCGTAACCACCATCCGACAATCTGTTAGCCTCATCTATAGCTGACTGAGTAATTTGCAAAATCCCTCTGGCCCCGGTAAGAGGATTAACGGCCAAAATATCAAAATTACTCTCCACTTTAGCAACTGCCCAAAGCAAATAATCCATATTCCACCGATATATTTTTTCTGCCGGAAATACCGACAAGGCGTGAAACTCTGGGGCAATCAGCCTTAGAGGTATCAACCAGAGTATTATCACAAGAATTGTTTTCATCTTATTTCCCTGCATTTAGTTGTGACAACAAGTTCAACAATCTTCCCCGTCTTCGGGTCAATACAATTCTGCGTGCGGATATTACCATCGTATTCATCACAACTACCATATACCACAAAGGTATGAATAATTAATGTTTCCGGGGCATAATCAACACATACATAACACTTTTCTTTCTCACATCCGAGAAAGAGCATCAAAATTATAAGTACTAATATCTTTTTCATTTTCTCTTATTTTAAAATATTTATCACAATTAACTAATTCATGTTTCAATATGGCGCATCTTCGTTTCTTATTTCAAATTCAATTTCTTGTTCTTCTTCCCGAATAAGCCAGTTAGAGAGGTCGCTTCCGGCACCCTGCTTAAATCTGCCTGTGACTTTATCATAGAACAAATGGACAACATCGGACTTCCCTAAGTGTTTATATTTTATTTTCTGGATATGCACATTTATCTCATCCTGAAGAATATTCTGCTCATCGGCCTTGCGATCAATAGTAAACCCATAATCCGGCTTGTTGAAAAAGTGTGCCGACCCGGAAATGTTATAAAGGGTTGGAATCTCTCCCTTTGCCATCTTAGTCGGGTGCGCCACAAGAAATATCAAAAGATTGCTAAACTTCGCCAGGTTGATTATTTCATCCAGAGCCCTGCTGATATATCTTGTCTCGCTATCTGAAAACTGGTGGTCTATTTTATTCCACGGATCAATAACTAATATTTTAATTCCGCGGGTCTTAACTAATATTTTTGCAGCTGTGAGTATGGTGGAGAGTTTCAAGTCTTCCTCATTTAAGATATAGAAGAAATTTTCCCGGATATATTCGTAAGCCATGTCATAC
>ERZ795061.3793-NODE-3793-length-12997-cov-5.628187_pt1 | contig 12997 bp, 5 predicted proteins | sample MGYA00375145_ERZ795061 | MGnify/ENA primary metagenome ERZ795061 (study PRJEB30190, sample SAMN05720144) | anaerobic digester metagenome | isolation source: active sludge of municipal wastewater-treating anaerobic digesters | place: USA | collected 2014-12-22 ... | reverse complement strand
TCCTTGGTCTTCCCGAGCTCCGCTTTGATTTGCACCGCAGCAGCCTTTCGTTCGTCAGGTTCCATCTCACTGAACTTGTTGAACGCCTTGGTCGCCCGGGCGATCCCCTTCTCGGGGGGCTCGTTCGGGTCATCCGAGATTTCCATGTCGCTGAAGAGGTTGACACTCGGAGCAACCGGGGCTTTCTGATCGGGATTGATCTCCACTCCCTTCAGACGACTAATGATCTCAGCCTCTTGGATCCTCGGTGGAATTCTCTCGCCACGTTTCCTCGCCTGGTCGAACAACCTGCCGAAATACTGCCGTGCTTGCACCTCGCTACTGAACTCGGTTGGGGCTTTGTCTAGTTGTTCGACAAGATCGTTAGAAAGCACCGGCTTGCCAATCGTATCCGAGATAGCCCGGATATAGTGCTTGATTTCCTCCGGCTTCGCATTCGGATTGTCCTCCTTGAAAGCCTTTTCTAGCCGGTCCTGGACCTCTGGAGTGATCTTCACTCGACCCATCCTGCTCGGCATGAGGAGGAAATTAACCAGGGGGACCGAAGCATCCCCTAGGGAATCCTCGGGAATCACCTTGTCCAGGCCAGAATCGGAGAAGATAGGAGATGTGACCTTGGGCTTTGGCTTCTTGGGCTTGGGTTCTCTCTTCGCTTTGCCCTTGTCGGTCGTATCGGCCGGGGACTCCCCGGGGGAGACAGATTCCTGAGGGATCCCTCCAGTCCCCTCCGGGGTCCTCTGTTCCTGGGTTTCCCCGGAATCTTCAGATGGGGCTGTCTTGGGTGCCGGTTTAGGGGCTTTGGAAGGCTTGGGCACCTGGGCTTGGGGTGACGCCTTCCACTCGGGATGATATCTCTCAACACTGTCCAGGATGACCGGAACGTAGCGGGCCTCGACGTCCGCCGATACGAAACCCTCTTTCCTCAGATTCTTGATCTGGTCCCGAATCCTCCGTTCGGCCTCTTTCCTACTACGGACCTTGTCGACCCCGAAAACCAACCTGTGGTGGAGATCTCTCAGGAGGTGCCCTTCCACCGTTTGGAATGGTGGCAGTTTTACATTCATCACCCCACTGTAGTCGGGGGCGTTCGGGTCTGGCTTATAGGAGTAGCCTTCCCACTCGGGGTCGTCCCCGAATGTGGCCGACATCAGGAAAGCGAGGTATCTGTTCTCATCCTCGAGGCTGATTCTCTGACCCCCTTCCCGGGCCATGGCGATCTGGTACCTGTACTCGGCTTCGGCATCCCGAGGGGGAAGCGCACGTTCCTTGACAGTGGCCATGCTACCCATGAGGGCATCCCGCATCGGTCCCTTGGGGATAACCCTCTCAGGAGGTTCGGTAGATGGGGCGGGAACCTTATCAGGTGCCTCCTCGGAGATCTCCGACGGGGCTTTCCCGGTGGCATACGCCTTGGCCGATTCCTCATCCTTGAAACCGGACCGTGTCTCGCCCTTCATGTTTTTGGCGGACCATGTATCCGCCCCTTGAGGCCTCCACGTGGTCCCCGGCTTGTGTTCGTGACGTCTCCAGGCTGGCTGTTTGGGCGAGGTCTGGGTCTTGGCCTCGATCACTCTGACAGCCAAGTCCTCAACATCCTCGTACATCATGTCGAGGTCGAACTTCTTCCTCGGCGGCTTAATGGTCTCCAGGGCCCTGATCGGCGCAGGGTTGCACTCACCAGCGACCTTCTTGTAATTCAACGACAAATCGGGATCTTTTGTAGTATCAGATTTATCCCCATCAAGATCAGGGTCGTGCACTTTGACCCTCTCCCGACGAAGATCCTTCCGCGGGGGCTTTTTGGTTGGGGCTGGCCTGACAAGACGCTCGATTTCTTTCTCTTCTTTCTCACCTTCTGTCTTGGTCGCTGTCTTGATGAGTTTGTTTGGAACTACTTTCTGCTGCATCCAGTGATCAGTCCCATCCTGGACATGACCGGCCCGGACGAACTTAGCGATGTTCTGATCAAACGCCGAGTAGGGGAAAGACCCGGCCGTGCGGACCACGTACCCTTCGGCGGGTCCGCCGTGGCTGTACTTGGACAGACCGTCGAACACTGCGGCGATTTTCTTCTCGTCCCATGGACCCTTGTAGAGGACCGGGACCGTGTGGATACCGAGCATCTCGGCCACCATCTCGGTCTCGTCCCATGACAGGCAATTGTTATGCTCGTCCCACACCGAGAACAGCAGGAAGTAGGAGGGCAGTGCATCATAAGGGATACTGTGCCGAGCGTACATGTTCTCGCCGCACAGCCTCCACCCATCCGGCAGCTCGTGAGTAATCCGTCCGGCAAGACCACGGACCCAATTTCGGGATTCATGGGGCGGGCTGTCAAGCGACCGAGCGTGAGTGTAACCCTTACCGATGGTGCAATTCTCGCCATCCATTTTCTCGGTGACAACGACGATCTTCCCGTTGAAATGAGCTGTTGTCGTCAGAATGCGGTCATCGCTTGTGGACCCCGGGCTCCACGGAAGGTGGGGTGTTCGGGGATACTTGAACCTGACCTCTTCGGCCGTCCGGTTGCGGAATCGCTCGATGGACCGGATGCCTGCCTCCATTTTCTGACGGGCCGAGGGATTAGCAGAATGAACACGAATCCTGGGGGGATTGAACCCCCGCGTGGCCACCGCCTCCTCGATCCACAGAATCACATCATAACCAGTGCCATGACGATCATCCCCAAGATCGTGGTCCAGAGAAATTTCTTCGACCCTACCAGTCTTTAGAAGACGAATCACATCTTCGGGCCAACGGGCATGAACCCACCCCGGAGGGGTCGGACGTTCGTCGTCTAGGAATACCTTCAGACCTCCGGATGCAGTCATGTTGAAACCCCAGTCACGTTTGACCGCGAACCTGCACCTACAGAAATCAGGTTTGTGAGGGACGGGGAGCATGTGAGGGTCCACCCCCTCGGGCAGGGCCACCGCCTTGTCATGGACCCGGCACCAGACCCACTGGTGGCCGTTCGGGCAAGTTTTGTGCCCGATAGTGCAGCGGCAGGTGGACGTGTACTTCTCGTGGCACACAGGACAGAACGCCCACGGGTGCGCGTCAGGAGTCCAGGCATCAAACGGGAGGTTGGATGATGCAGTCTTGCCCTTTTTCGTGAGCTTCTCGGACACAGTGCCATCTTTCAGAAATTCTTCCTCGAGGCCGGGAACGAGGTAATGTGACTTCAGAGTAGAAGGCTCGTGCCCAACCGCATCGGCAGTCATTTCCAGTGCTTTCCTGAACTCGGCCTTTAGTTTCTTCTTCCGCTCTTTCGGATCTGTGGGGAGTTTCCCACCTTTGGACCGGATAGCCTTCAAGTGATTTTGCATCTCGGTGTTAGCGTGGTAACCCCGAATGTCCTTGGCTGTCACGTCGAACTTCTTGAGATACTCGTTCACATCCTCTGCATCGCAGTCCACAATCTCATCATCAGGCTTCTTGCCCTTGATGGCCCCCCGAAGTGCTCTGACCGATGCGGCGGTGTCGATGACTTTCTCGTGCTTGACCCCGGACTTCCCCACGTACTTGATCGTGACCTTGTCCCCACTGAACGTCAGATGCTTGACCTTCCACCCAGTCACGCCGTAATGCCCTTCTGCAGCGGACTCGTCGTTTCCGACCCGCTCATAAGTGGCATCCATCAGGCCCACGGCCAAGGCCACGGCCCGGGTGTGCTCGTCCTTGGATGTCAGGTCCCTCTGGACCTGTTCTCTGAGTTTCCCAATCTGCTTGCGAAGGTGCTCGACCTTCTCAGCCTTGGCCCGATTTCGGTTGGCCACTTGCCGATCGGAGTAAACGTACACGACAGCATCCTCGCCGTCCTTCGTCTTGATCTTCTTCTTCTCCTTGTACCGGGCAGCAACCTTTTCGATGGCCCCATAATGGGCAGCCTCCATCATATCCGGCGGGGCTCCGGACCCATGATCATCCAGGAATGGAAGAAGGGGGCCGTGATAACCCGCTGGGGTGATCATCAACGTGGTTCCATGAGATCGCAACTGTCGGCGCTCATCAGCGGACATGTGTTCTAGGCATTCCTCGATCCGTCTAGCAATGGCACGATTTACCTCGAATGTCGGGGTTCTTCTAGCCTCGTACAACAACAGGGACACTTGCCGAACCCATCCGTCCCTCAGCAGGATGTCAGATTCCAATTTACCTGGGGGCACAGACACCCCCCTGTCTGATAAGTATTTGGCCGCCCAGGTATGGTGATCCATACGACCGATTGAGTGTAAGTGCCCATGAGGGTCAATCCAGAATTCCCCCTTGGTTCCCATCCAAGAGCAAGTATCGGCCATCTTCCAAAGATGGCCGGTGACCACTCTATTGATTTGGGTGATCACGGTTATACTCCTTGCCCCGCTCGATGAAAGCCTTCTCGACCTTCTCTGGTGAGAACCATGTGTCAACGAACTTCTCGACGCCTTCGGCAGAGAACTCGTTGCACGAGTAGATGTCGACAGACACGAATCGCTTGACAGTCAGGGTGTGGATCTGGATGCCACTTTCAATCAAGGGGATCCACCCGCTCAAACCAGCCTTGTCTGGATAGCGTTTCTTGTCCGAGTGAAAAATAAATGGAGGGGACTGCTTTTCCATTCCAAGGAAATCAACCAGATCCTCGAGGAAATGGTAGCAATAGTCGAGATCGTCCACGGTATCCTTACGGCATCCGTAGAGGTCGAGGGTCATTAGGTAACCGAAGGGCTTGCCATTGTCACTGGCCTTCTTCAGGAGATAACGACCGGCCAATCGGTTCACCTGATTTAGACCTAACCTCTGAATTCCACTTCCGAACGTTGATTGCCACTGTTTATACCAACATTGCACCGTTGTCAGAACCTCATCCGGAACCAGACCTCGTGGCACACGATCCCTGAATTCCTTCTCCATCAGAGTAGCCTCGTCATGTGCCGCTAGATAAGGCCAAGATGCTTTTCTCATCAACCAAGTCTCAACCAACTCGTGAAACAGTGTCGCTGCTTGATCTTTGGGAACCGAAAGTTTTTCTACCCAGATCTCGGTTCTAGGAATGTAGCCATATCGGGCAGGATTTCCCCCTTGCGTGAAATATACGTCCAGATGGGTGCGGACAAGATTACCATCCACTACCAAAATGGTGTAACCGTCAATTTTTCCAAGGGTTTCGATTCTGTAAACGCAGGACGAGGGGGGTCTATTGCAAGAGGCCATAGACAGGTCTGCAAAGTCCAAACGACAAGTGGACAGATTCCCCATACGCCGTCTGCTTGGTGGAGACCAATTTTGGAACCAGGACCGGAGATAAAGAACCACAGTCGCCTTGTCGGGGACCTCTACAGGGGATTTCCTTATTCGACTCTCTTCAACACCTGCCCACGCCCTGGCCCCGTCGAAGGACCAGCCCTTGGACATAAGGGAATACTCGATCATGGCTTGGAATAGGGAACAGGCCATGTCCCTAGGGTCCGCCAGATCATCGACCCATATCTCGTTCTGGGGGACGTAGGGCTGATGAAGGGGTTGGCCCACATCTGTAAAGGCAATGTCGATCCGGTCGCGGATGAAACACCCGTCCACGACCCACAGATTCATATGAGAGACGATCCCAAGATATTGCTTATAGACGACACCCATAGGGTCACCTACCTCGCACCCTATGAACGATTGGGCGCCCATACATGGCCTTCACAACATTTCCAAGGCCTGTAATAACTCTCCGATAGTGTCCGTCACCCAGCCACTCAATGTCTTTCCTGAGTGCTTCTCGGACTACGTTTTCATCCATTACCTTGGGGACACCAGAAGACTCGGCCAATTGCGCGGGACGATGTGATAGCTCAGCGTACCATCCCCTTGTCTTGAGAAGTTTCATGGCTCTAGCCACTACCGCTCGTTTTGCAGCAACAGTCCCATCGGATCCCATAATAGCAATCTTGTTACCGGCGGGGGTCCGTTTGTAGGCAATGAAGGCATCCAGTATACGGTCACCGTCCACATCTACCACCCAGAACAGTTCAAACTCCGATAACAGAGCGGACAGGTCTGCTATGCCCTCACCGATGTTCCCGTAAGAAACGTGATAAAGGTGCCAAAGCCGCTCTCTTTCCGATGTATCCATCTGCATGCGACGAATGTCTTGCCATTGTCCGGGGGATAGGTTGAGTTCGGCATCTCGATCAGCACATCTTGATATGTAGCGGGCCGCGATCTTTTGTGCCCTAATATTCTGCTGATGAAAATCAGCAAAAGCCCGAACAAGGGCCTCCCCTGACTTGATCCTCAGGTCCCATGGCCTCTTCGAGGGAAGTTCCACCAAGAGGACAGGCGTGACGCCCACGTCGAAGTGCATCCAATCCTCGAATGCATCATCATCCGGGTTGAGGATGAATCCGTCTTCCCTCTCGTCCCCAAAATCATCCACCCCGGGCGAAGCCACGGGAAAAAATCTGCGCCCCACACTTCGGAGGCGTCGGGCCAGGGGGCCCGGCTCATTCACGTTCTCTGAGTCGTAGATGTAAAATCCGTCAGCCTCGCCGTCCTCATGGAACGACAACACCCCGTCCTTTGCCAACTCCTTTAGGAGTTTCCTATTCCTCTTGATGATCTTCCCTTCGGGGGTTGGCACCCCCTTGTTTTTCCCATCCCGCCACCCACGATTCGGGTCTTTCCCCGCAACATCCTCACGAGTCATCTTCTCCCGGCCCACAGGGTTCACAAGGGGGATGAAAGACAGGTTGGCCCCCTTGGGGGGGTCTTGCAGAATCTCAAGGCACACGTTGGGCCCACTCGGTTCGTTCCCGTGCGTCCCCGCAATCACCATCAGGTTGGGGAGGTCAGGGTCCATCACCCTAGGCTTCAGGAGGATAATAGGAAGACCCCTTACCTTGCCCAGCTCGTGAATCTCGTAACCATCATCGATGGCTTCCTGCTTGAACGTGTCGATCATCTGGCGAACGTTCCCCACACTTGCAGTGCGGGGTCCACCCATCCTCTTGATGATCAGATCCTCGAGGTAATCCGGCACACCGGCAAGGGCCGGGTCATCCAGGAGGAGTTGCCGAATTAGGTCAGTGAGGCGACGGATGTCCAAACCTTTCAGGCCGAGAACCTGAATCAGGCGGCCCATGTTGACGATCTTGCCTGGCTGCTGGAGGCAGGACACGAAATCCCGTGCCTCATCCCCGTTCGAGAACCTCACCAGTTGTTCGCGTAGTTGTGATTTCTGGGCCGGTGTCAGGAAACTCAATGCGGAACCCACCGGCATGTGCAGGTCCATCAGATCAAATAGGAACCCAATCTCGGCGTGTTTCTCGGCCCAGTTGCCAAGGGCGTCCCGAAAAGGTTTGTTCTCCGCGATGATCTCCCGGACAACGTTCAGCAGGCCCAGCTTGTTCATCTCGAGAAACGCAGCCTTGCCCACGCCCGTCTCGTAAAACAGTCCGATGATCATGTTGGAGAGATGTCCCGGCGGGATGTTCTTGAGTTTCCGGGCATTCCGCCGAATGGACGCCTCCACTTCCGGGCTGATTTTGAATCGGTACTTGATCAGGAACTTGATGGCCCGGATCATCCTCGATGGGTCGTCCGAGAACGTCTTGTCTGGATCGGAAGGACATCGCATTACCCCTTCCTGCAAGTCACGCAAGCCACATCCGATCAAATCCAGAATCTCAGCCTTGTCAGGACCGTCTGCTAAATCGTACAGCCGCCACATGAGTGTATTGAAAGTGAACTCTCTCCTGGCCATGTCCTCGAAGATAGTGGCTGGCTGAACATCTGTGGGCTTATAACCTTTGCCCTCGGACCCCCCATAGGATTCCTTCCGGGCGTTGGCGATCTCGATAACCTCGCCATTGAGGTTGTGCCCTTCGAGGATCCAGTCCCCTTTCACCGTCAGGATGGCAACCCCGTAACTATTGGTTATTAGGTTGGTCGGAACTGGGATCACCTTGGCAATCTCGCGAGCCAACCATGCTGAGTCCCTGCCCCGTCCGAGGGAAACAGAGTCCACCACCACATCGATGTCCTTGATCGGCTCCTTGATGACGAAGTTCCGCACAGCCCCGCCGACGATGTAAACATGATCGGCTACCCCGAGACGGCGAGTTACGCTCGATAGGAACTTCATCAGAGCTACAGACGCCTGATGATGCATGGCTTCTCGGTGTCGGGCTGCCGTCCGGCTAGGGGAACCGAAACTAAAAACATGAAGCCTGGGCAAGCCCCATACTTCTAAACCATCAAATACCCATTCCCCTGACGGGATAGGTCCATCATATTCGGCAAATAACCCATCAAGATAAGACAAAGTGACATGTGGCTGATAGACGAGTGGGAAAGAATCCAACACTTCAAAACCGGCATCAATGAGAGCTTCCCTAATTTTCCAGCGCAGTGTCGCCAGGTCGTGATCAAACCGGACATGCATAATGGCTACACGCCGATTTTTGTCAGGTTGCACGAAATACCCGGGACTGTCCAAGTACCCCCGGACAGGTCCAGGCTGGTTTGCCAGGGCATCCCGAATCACGCCAAAGAATTCACTCTCGCGATCCTTGGGGACACTACCAACATACAGAAAAGTTATGTGCGGGGGTGATCTATCTTCGGACCCTAGATCCGGAAACTGACTGGCCAATTCAGGTGGCAAAGGGATGAAAAGACCGACCTCGGTTCGATCTCCGGTCTTCTTGCCGTCAGTTGCGTTGGCAGTTCTAGATATGATCAAAGTCAGCCCCCCTCATCATGAGGGGGACAATAGAATCAGAAACGACCCCCACCCTCTTCCTTGGGCTTGTGAGCTAGTCCGACCCGCTCAACAAGCGTCTTGACCGCATCCGACTGTTCAACTGCGGCGTTGCCTGCTGCCGAATAGAAGGACCTGAGAAATTCATTGAACAGGGCATCGTTCTGAGTCAATACATCCCGCTTAAGTTTCTCAGCTGTTGTCACGGGGTCGATGTTCAGCAGGTCGAGAATCACATCAATGTCCAGCGACCCCTTCTGGTAGAGGTTGAACAGAGCGTCAAACGTCTCCTGGTTGTCCCTAAGAGCCAGCCGGGTGAAAGTGAGTCGGGGAACGATCACCTGAAGGATACCATCCTCGTCTTCTTCCACAAACCCCATGCGGCGACACATAGGCTTGAAGAACTGCTCCTCGACCAGCTGCTGGAACAATTCACGAAGGAGCAGATACCGCACGTTGACGATCTCGAGATGAATCCGGTCCCCTGAATAGGAGGACTCGCCTGACAGCAGAGACTCAGTGACACCCAACCCAGCGTAGAGCTGCTTGTCGGTCAGTTCCCATACCCATGACCAGTCTGGCAACCGCTGTTCCGCCCCCATCTCTTCCCAGTGAACCTCAAAGTTCGAGATCACTGAGTAATCGGGGTCCTGGAGAGCCAAATCCACCTGTTCCCGGAGTTGTTCCACCTGCTCATCGTTGAGATCCTCACCCCAAACCAGCCGATAGGGGGTCATGTGCCGGGAAGCGATGGAAGTGAGGGACTGACGGATCTTGTCCCGGAACACGAGGGTGCGAAGGCAACGCTGAAGGATGGACTGACCACGGGGTTCGTACTGGGACCGCTTGCGGGACATGATGTACACGAAGGATCCGGCATCTGGGTCCGTGTTGAGAGGGATGTTCTGTCCCTCCCGGATGGCCGTGATGATCTCGGAAGGCATCGAGTTGACGATCCGGATGGCCTGAACGTCCCCATTGTCGGCCCGCTGGACAATGGCCTTGGTTTTGGAATCTGGAACCAACTCGATTAGTTTCTCATCAGTAAATGGAAAGGACTCAATGTGAACTTGCTCCGGAGGGAGGCATCGAATGGCCGTCCAACCGAAATAGTTTTTCTTGAGCCACTCGACTTCACGTGCATCAGCATCCTCGTATGGTTCCCATTTTTCAATGATTTCGCCATCTGGAGTGATTTCCCGAATTTCTTTCTCCCGCACACTACGGGGCATATCGGGTGAGGTGTCTTCACAAAAAATAATGGCCTCACCAATCAAATGATACTCATGTGAGATCTCCATCAGGCGCTGTAGAAGGTGAATCCGGTTGACCCACCGCTCACAGAATCTCATTGCCTTCTCGGCAAGTTCACGATTCCGTGCCTTCGGCATTCCAAGGCGGACTTTGGACATCGGCAAATCAACATGGAGGTCAATCGCTTGTGCGACATAAGGCTCGTGGTCATAGAAGAACCGATAGAAATTTCTACGCTCGTCTACGCTCTGCGGCAGTTCGAGGAAATCAGTAGACAGCTCGGGAGAGTAGAAGTTGCCCCCCGACCCGCCCATGATGTTGCCGATCCCGGGAAATGCCGTCTTGTTCATCCTCATGGAAGTCGTGGCAACCTTCCCGGGTTTGCCAGTCTTGACCCCTTGACGTGGGGGGATTTCCTTCACGGTTACGGTATCCTCGGGATGATTATTGCGTGCCATCTTCCTAGGCCTCTTCGAGTTCGTAGTACTCGTACTCAGATGTGTCCTGTTTCGGGGATTCTTCTTTCCTGGGCCTGGCTTGGATCGAACGCATCGCTTCGGACACCAAATCAGGATCCCTGACATCGATGGACGGGGTGAGATGCCCGATTCTATCAAGGATCATCAAGGATTGCCGAATATCCCTAGCGGCCCTATCAGCCAAGTTCGCTTGGTGTCGGAGGAGGTTGTCATTCAACTCGGGTGGAAGCCGGACCTTGCGATCCTCGGACGCCAGGCGGCGAATCTCGGTTGCTTGGCGGTTCGCGTCTTTCGAGAACCTCACGCAGAGATCACACGCCATGCGAAGTTCTCGGATGGCTTTGGTGAGATGGCCGTGTAACTCGCGGTCCACCTCGAATTGAATGGCGGCCCGCAAACGCGGCATCAGGCTGAACCCCACTGGTGTTTTTTTGTCAAATAACCTTTCTTGTAGGCCACTTTGACGACCTCTTTCATCAAAGCGATGTCCCTGGGGGAGCCTTTGAAAACCCTCTCCCATGACCCCCCTGCCTTGGCGAACACCCGGATCATCAGATTGAACTCCTCAGGCACCTCTTCTACCTTACCCCCCAAAATTGACGAGACTAGCCTCCTGAGAAATCTATAGTCGGATCGGAGGGGGGACACAGCGGTCACAGTAGGCATCATCTCCTCCCTGCGATGTACCGCCCACCAGGGTGGAACCTAGCTGGCATTCGGGCCGGGTCGCTTCCGGGACGCCTGGCCCTGATAAAGGCCTGTCTTCGACTGGACTCAATGTGACTAGCCTGACTAACAGAGGGGGCCGCCCCCATCAGCCGTTTCGTGTGGCCGAGAGACTGGCTTGCAAGCCACACCATGCGGACGAGAGCGTCCGACATGTCGTCTGACTTGCCTTCGATGTTCGGCTTGTGGACATCGATGATATATTTGGAGTGGGGCTCGGCCTGTAGCTCCAGCAACTCTGCGATATAGGGACAGTTGGGTTTACCTGGATCGTCCGACAGGGGCCAGTTGTATAGGACGATGCGGCGATCCCACATCAAACTCTTGAAGTTCTGGAAAATCTCAGACAGTTCGGGCCGGGTATGCTTGTGTCCCTTCAGCTGGCGAAGCCCCCTCTTTTCAAGGGCATCTTCCAGTGGGAACTGACCCCACTGGTCGAAAGTCCCAGCCTCCATGTAGAACCGGCGGGACAGGTCATAAATCCAGTCCGCCACGTCGTCGAAATCCAGACGTTCCTTCTCGGAGTACCTCCCCTCCCCAGCATGGATACGGTCAATGTAGTCCAGGACAATGACCTTCTCCCCATCCCGAACATCATGGTGGCCGATGGCGATAGCAGTGTAGTCATTGACCAGGCCGACGTCGATCCCTACGAAATGGGGCCGCCGGATCGGAGCAGACAGAGTTGGCCGAAGGTTTGGATCAACACACGCCAGCAGATCAACCTCTCGCTCGATCCACCCACGGGTGCGGTCGGAGAACTCACCACCGTACTCGACGAAAAATGAGGCTGGATCCTTGTAGTACTCAATCTCGAGTTCCGACACAGGGATCGTGGGGTTCACTTCCCAGGTCGGGGCCTGGATAGCGAGCATGTTCTTGGCTGCTTTCCCACCCCTCATCGCCTGCTGGAAGAGCTTGTAGAATTGGCCCTGTTTCCCCATGGGAGACGAGATGGCAATAATGCGGGACTCGACCACACCGTCCTGACCGTCCTGACCGGGGACAGGCATCTTCGTCACAGGGTCTTTCTGGGAGAAAGTTGACTTGGACGGTGTGACCGCCTTGTACACGGCCTCCGCAGAGGACTGCCCTCCATCCTCGGTGAAGTGCGCCATCTCGTCGAGAATGACAACGATATTGCCCGCACCACGAAGACCTTTCGCCACGCAGGATTTGAACGTGACCTTGATCGTGGCCTTGGCCGTGGGGTCATCCGAATAGCGCCCGTACCGTTCGATGTCGTATGGGGTTTGAAAACGGGCATACGTCTGTGTGTTATTGGCGGTGTAGGGCAAGAAAAACTGGCAGTTCCGGAAATGTCCGCTGGCTTCCTGATACAGCAACCCCGCTTGTTCACGGTCGGTTGCGACCGATACGATCTGAATGGTGTTCGTCTTGAGAAGACCATAGTAATCCTGGGGGCATCCCTTCATCAGGAGTTTATAGGTCTCATAAGCTGCAATGGCCGCTGCCAGAAAGGTTTTTCCTGACCGTCGACCGATGGAAAGGACAAGCTCCCGACGTTCTTCCCCGGGGGTCACATCCGGAATATTACACCGGCCTGTCTCGAACAGGTAACGAAGATAACTCTTCTCCGTCCATGTCCGCATCTTCTGGCCGCGCCAGTCCCGGAGTTGGAAAGTTGTTGCATCATCAAGGGGGATACCGTAGTGTGCCTTGAGGATGATTCTCTGAACCGGTAGGAGGTTCATCCCGAGACCCCAAGGAGCCTCACAGAACTCAACGATGTTGACCAACCTATGGCTAGGGATCGATCCAGATGCACCCTGCCCCACATCCAGGG
>ERZ795061.3792-NODE-3792-length-12997-cov-6.053933_pt1 | contig 12997 bp, 19 predicted proteins | sample MGYA00375145_ERZ795061 | MGnify/ENA primary metagenome ERZ795061 (study PRJEB30190, sample SAMN05720144) | anaerobic digester metagenome | isolation source: active sludge of municipal wastewater-treating anaerobic digesters | place: USA | collected 2014-12-22 ... | reverse complement strand
ATTGGTCGCGATCTGCATGAGTGCGTAAGCGCTGAGCTGCGGACTGGCTTTGACGCTGACGGTAAAATCGTCGGAGTCAAAGCCAGTCCGCAGCTCAGCGCTTACGCACTCATGCAGATCGCGACCAATGTCGCAACGCACAGCGTGCGCAAATTCCACAGATCCCTCGCTCTGCAGAAGCAGGTCGCAAACGTGTTCGGCGTCTAATCGACTAACTGAATATCTCATCCAGTAGGGGCGGGGAAACTCGCCCCTGCCGTTTCCTCGGAGGTGTGAATATGGCTCTCCCTCGGACTATTGTCGAACTGTTTGACAGGGCGAATCTTAGCGGAAACGAACGACAGCTTTACGAACAAAAGATCACCAGCATTTTTCAACGAGTTCGGGATAAATCATATCGAGAAGGTAAGGACGTAGGCTTTGCCGAAGGTATGGATACCTGCTTCGACATCGTTGCTTCTGAAGAGGAAACGGATAATGTACAGAATATTTCTTGATATGGACGGTGTGATCGTTGATTTCGAACGCGGAGTCAAGGAGCTAACCGGAACAAGCATAGTAGACTTCGGCCGGTCTCTCGGCCGAATATGGAAGGCTGTAGCTGGCGTAGGCGACTTCTATGCCAGGCTGCATTGGATGCCGGACGGGAAAGAGCTTTGGGATGCGTTAGCGCCTCTCGGGCCATCGATCCTTACCGGCGTTCCGCATGGATACGGTTGGGCGGACCAGAAGCGAACCTGGATACGAAAGCATCTCGAGTACTTTCCCAAAACTATCATCAAGTCTCCAGGACGAACTAAGCTCGATTGCGCTCTTAAGGCCTTTGGGTACGAGGCTATCCCAGAGGAGGAAAAATGGATCTTGATAGACGATACCGCTAAGATGGGGAATGCGTGGACTGAAGGGCGCGGGGTATTCATCCTCCATAAGGACACAGCATCTACTCTAGAGAAGCTTCTTACCATTCCCGAGGTAGCTGAAGACCTTGAGATATCGATGACCAATTAACTATGCAGCATCTAATAGATAGCAGGTCCGCAGACGCCTTAGAGTATGCAACTAAAAAGCACGCTGGTGTAAACCGCCGCGGCGGGGCTCCGTATATCACTCATCCAGAGACGGTAGCTGCAACTGCGAAGCGAGCTAAGCCAGATTCTCACAAACTTGACGATCTGGTAGCGGCAGCGTACCTGCACGACACTATCGAGAATACAGATGCTACATATGAAGAGCTCCTCAGGCTCTTTGGCCCCAACGTAACCGCACTAGTCTTTGAGCTCACATCCGATGAAGACGAATTGAAAAGGCTCGGTAAGACAGAATACCTAAAGCGGAAGTTTGCGGGTATCAGTTCCTGGGGGCTCGTTATCAAGCTCGCCGATAGGCTTTCTAATATCGCAGATCTCGATGAGGCGGATGTAGAGTGGGCCACTAAATATGCGAAGCAGACAAAAGAGGTAGTCGAGTATCTTCGGGATAATCGAAAGCTAACTGGCACTCAGGAGAATCTTGTAGCTGAGATTTCTGGTATCGTTTCTGGCTATTTGAACAGACACTAATTATATTAGAGGACGATCAGTCCTTTCTATGTTTGAGTTGTGCCCCGAATAGGGGATAACTCGCCGCCGCGTATGCGGGGCGCATATTTTCTGTAGGAGGTGCTTTATGGCACGCCGCAACGATTTCGGTTTCCTTTTTGACTCGGATTTCTTCGAGTCCCTGCTCGGTCGAGACGCGTGGAGGGATTTCAATCGCCTCTTCACCACGGTTTCGACTACCACGTCCTTCCCTCCTCATAACATCTACGCTCTCAAGGATGGGTCAGCTCGGATTGATCTTGCACTCGCAGGATACGGCCAGGCTGATATCGCTATCCACGCAGATGATGGTCGCCTGATTATCGAAAGCAAGGGGGACGGGAAGACTGAAGACTCTTGCGAGTGCGGCCCTGGCTGTGACTGCGGGGACGACTGCGAGTGCGTTTACCACGGCATCCGATCTTCGGCCTTCAAGAAGGCAATCCAGATGCCTTCGAAATTCGATCTGAGCAAGGCTCAGGCGAAGATGAAGGACGGAATGCTTAGCATCACCGTTCCTCTCGCCGAGGAGCGCAAGCCGAAGACGGTCGACATCTCGGTCGAGTAATCGATACAGTCCTCGCAGAAAAGGGCACCTTCGGGTGCCTTTTTTATTTGACTCCTATATTACATCCGTAGATACAATAGGCACTTAGGAGACCCAAATGGATACAACTTTAGCGATGAACAACTACGTACAGGTATTCCTTCCGATGTATCTTGAAGAGAAAGCTGGAAAGGACTTTGTTCAAGTTTTAGGTAGAATGGTTGGAGAGCATATCTTCGGAATGAAGGTTATGCCACACCCGCTTACAGAGCAGTATGGCCCGGAATATGCAATAATATCCAAAGCGGCCTTAGATGCATATAATTCGGGGGAGTGTACATTTTCGCAACTATCAGAGGACCACGTGATCGGAAGGCAGTACGCAGGTGAGTATCTGATTAAGAACGGAAAGTTTCATCCTCGGGCTAGGTGTATTGCGTACGTGTTAAGTAGAGAGAACTTCGCTCACGCTAGCAGCCCCGATCCAGAGCACGCTGTTGCGGTTATGGGACCGATAATGTACATCGTGAAGCGTCCATCTCCCGGTCGCAAGCCTAAGGGGTTTGTGTTACGGCCGATTGTGTCTGTGGAGACTTCGGCTGTTTATTCTCTATTTTGTTAGCTGGGATCATATATTCCCGATACCAAGGATGCCGCTGAAGATGCTCGAGCACTTCAGGCTTAAACCATTCACCTTGTAGGTGATACATGCGACAGAACCCGTGAGTATGCTGTTCGAATGAATAGGACTCCTCATCCGGCAACTCTATAATATAGAGAAGCTTTAGGTTAGAGGAGTTTCCTACTTGTAGAGCTTGAATTCGCTGCTCTAGATTTGATGTGCAGCCTATTTTGATGTGGCCTTCCGCATTTTGAAGGAAGTATATCATGTAACAATTAGTACTAATTGTGATGAGGACGGTATTATGAAGGACACTAAAGCTATCGAGCGCGTTCTTTCTCAGTTAGAGGAAGCTGTTAATCGTCTCGTTGAGAAGGGAAATGAAGGCATCTCCGCTGAATTTACTACACCGCCGCTAGCAGCCAAAACTTTCCGAACAGAGCGAGAAGATCGCCCCAGTACATACGATCCCAAGGAAATAATGGTTCGTGTTCAGAACCAGGCCCCTATCTCTTTAGAACAGCTTTTGATTCGAGCAAAGAAAAGCGTAACTGAGCGTCAAAAAGATCCAAGTCGAGGTCCAGACAGTTTCGAAGAACTTGTAGCAAAGCTCTACAGAACTTTTGTACAGGACTTAGGTGAGTATGCTGGAATGACCAAGGAAGATTTCGCAGAGTGGATTGTAGCGAACTTTGGTGGTAATAACACTGCTCAAGCAGATGTTGTTATCTTCCCAACCGAAAGTAATCGACCTACTATTTACGATACTCGCGAAACTCAATATTCTCAAAAGAACTGGGACGAGATGCAAGCTGGAGCGAAAGTACCTGCTCCGTAAGTGAACTACTCCTTCTCCGAGTATCATATGTATACTAAGCGGAGAAGGAGCTTCAAATGGATGTATCTCAGACTATTCAGATCCCGCTTGGTGAGTACCTCGAACTTAAAGAAATCGAGAAACACGGCCAGGACATCAAATTCGAACATACAGTATACCATACTCAGAGAGGCCAGGTCGGGCATACCACGTCCGGTATATCTTGGCATCTCCCACACGACGACGCAGACTTAGAACGCACTCTCAGCTCCACTATTTCTTCGTTAATTACTCAGAATCGCAGCATCTACTCTCTTCTAAAGGAGCTAGTTTCCAACTTCTCCACTATGACTCGTACCGAGGTCAAGAAGTGGCAGAAGCGAGCCTCCGCAGTGGATCTCGATACCTTTATGAAGGAAGAGTTCGTAGTTGAGAGTGGATCAGACGAGGTATATAAGAAGCAGCAGGATGAGATAACTGAACTCAAAGAGCTGCTTAGATCAATAGCTGAGCAGTCTCAGCTTGTTCTCGATAAGCCTAGGTATAAGCTTTCCGAGGAGCATTGTGACGGGATTCGAACGACTCTGGGAGATGTCTTTCCAAAGAAAGATATTCCTACAGAGTCAACTTCAAAGGCGGACAAATGATAGTAGCAGTAACCGGAGTTAAGCGGTCTGGTAAGGATACCGCAGCCTCATACCTTACAACATCCTTTAAGGTTTCTGCAGAAGGTAATGAAGAAGGCTTTGAGAGAAGCTCGTTTCTGACGCTATATCATTTCGCAGATCCTCTCAAGAAAGCTCTTGAGGATATCTATGGATGGGATCATTCAATCTGGGATTCCCCGGAAAAGGAAAAAGAGGATCCCTATTGGGGCATCAGTCCCCGGCTAGCCGCGCAGCTTCTAGGCACTGAATGGTCCATGCTTCTAGTAGATCGTTCTCCCGGTTACGCTATGTTAACTGGTCGCAGGACGTACGTAAAATCTCTTCTTCGCTATGCAGGAAACTACCCGGGAAAGAACTTCGTTGTATCTGATCTTCGATTTCAGTACGAGGTATCCGCGCTTCAGGAGTTCGGACTGGAAATGAATACTCCTATTCATATCCTGCGCATCCGTCGCCCAGAGGTTGAAACGACAATTGATCCTCATCCCTCCGAGCAAGAGATTCTCACGTTAGATGCTGAGACGGAAATCTTGAACGACGGCACTATAGAAGATCTGTATTCTAATCTGGATATGTTTGCTCGTTCCATCGGGCTTACATCGAACCGCGAATAACCGCGACACGGGGGATTTCTTTCCAGAAAGCCATTACTTCATCCTCGAGCTCCTTAGCTCGCTGGATGAACATGTCGTAGTTGATCTGCCCCGGTATATCTGACTTCACTTGTCCTCGAAGCATTCCGAGTGCACGTAATACGCGAGCGGTACAGAGTTTACGAAGCTCTGGCTGTCTCGCGTATTCTACATCTGCCCAGTCATTAGATGCCAGTGCCCAATGTATCTCTAGTGAGCCAGTTCTATTAGCATACCCAACTAGAACCTTCTTATCGCCCTTTCGTTCAATATGGAACTCAGCTCGGGTAGCATAATTCAGGATACCCTGACGAGCTGCTCGATCGAGGGCCATAGTATTGAAGCCTTGGAGGTTAGAGAAGCCTGGAGCACGTCCGCTTCCGTATCGTATAGGCGACCAGTTGTTATTTGAACCACCGCCCCACCAAGCGATTTCAGAAGCAAAGAAATGCATCGGGTTGCCAGCTGCAGCTCCTGCTTCGTTCGTAGTGCCCTGGTTAACGTATACGCGAACAGCGCCATAGGCATTCATAGGTAGAGGGACTTCAAACACCTGACCAGCCTGAGCAATGGTGCTGTACTTTGTTTCGCGTCTAACAATCGGGAAGAACTTGAAATACTCCTGCATAGCAGGCTTGATGATGTCATTGCAGATCTTGTTGCGAGGGAATTCAAGCTCTTCAAGAAGAACAAATGGAACGCCTACCTCGACGAGGATCGCTTCGAGCTCATCGTCGGGAATAAGGATCGATGAGGTTGTAACTTCTGAATATGGGACAAATGCCGGATTCTGCGGCGCAGTAATCGCATCAAACTCCTCTGCTGTGAGGAGGAGTCTAAAATGAGGGGATATAATGCCATTGACGAATGATAGAAAGCCCTCTTCGTCGTCTTCGACGATTGCAGCTTCCCACGTAAGTGGATTCGAGTTATATAGGCTCGCCTCACAGAGAATAAGTGCGCCGTGGAGAACTGCGTCAACGGGAACATCCCCAGATGTAGTAGTGAGGTCAACGCGGTAAACCATGTCCTTGATATAGGTTCGAGACGTTGGCGTAATGATTGCGCCGCCCAAGGCCACCCATGTGTCTCGAATGCTCTCAGGATGATTTGCGTTTTTGTAAGATTTGAGGATCTCATACTTAGTCATTACCTCATTCATTGCATGTACCCCACTGGAACTGTAAAGGAGACTACGATAGATCCATCTTTAGGCTGAATAGTTACAGCAGTATCAGAAAAGGAGATTCCAGGAATCTTTTGTAGTCGTCGAAGGATATATAGTTTATCCTGATTGATGGCCTCGTCGGATCCCGTGAATCCAATAAAGTCTGGAACCCGGTACGTTAGCCGAACCTGAAAGGATCGAACAGCCTGTCCTGACAGTTCTGGAGATATAATACCCGACTTCTTTCGAAACCTAGTGTTACTGCCGACTAATTCAATCAAAGAGGCGCAGATAAGAGGATCTACCGTGTTAAACAGAAGGGAGTAAATTCGTGGGACCTGTGTTTTAAGCATCCCGGACCACTGTTCAAGGTTTCCCTCTGCAAAGCCGGTCACGAGTTGTGCGGATTCTGCCATCTAGTACCTCATTCACTAAATTAGTACAAGTAGCACCAGATGTACTTGTATATTAAAGAAGAGCTCTGCTCTTAACAATTGGAGAGGATGTATGTCCACAACAGACACCAGCGTGCCGAGCACGCAAAAAGTCACCATTTCTTCTATATTGTTAGGCTTAAGAGACCTGGTGAGTCGATTCTTCTCAGTTTCGACCCTCTTTGTCGCTTTTAAGTACCTGGCATTTATCGGCTTCTCGGTAGTATCTATTCTACTATCCGTGAACATGTTTTACCGCCTTTCATCTCAGCCGCTAGAGCAGACTGTTCTAGTAGCAGTCGCCATCACGTTTGAGTTCTTTAAGATTTTCTCAATCGTCCGAGGCAACACGCTCTGGCGACTTAAGCTCAAGTCTCAGGCTGTTCGTGCATATTCTCTGTACACTGTACTCGCTCTCGTGTCTATCATGGCCTCTTACGGCTTCACTCTAACGGTAATCAATCGAGGAATTGAAGCTCAGAGTGTTTCTGCCGTAGCAATTCAGATTGAAGCTAGCCAAAAGGCTCAGAAGAGCTATCAGGCTACGTTAGACTCGTACGCCACGTTGATTCAAACAAATACAGATCGCCTTAAGACTCTACCGCCGGATTTCACAACCGCTGCTAAGTCTCTTTCTGATTCTATTGCTAAGATTCAGGCACAGTCTGTTACTCTTCAAGCTCAGCTAACTAATGAGCAAGCTCACGAAGCTGAGCTTCGAATTCAGGCAGCAGAATCTGCAGCAGCACAGACTACGTCAGTCAGTATGTTTAAGCTGATGGCGTCCGGTCTCGTTTGGTTGATTCCAAGCTTAACTGAAAGCTCCCTAATGCTGGGGCTACTCTTAGTGATCTCTGTTCTCATAGAGGTCGGCATTATCTCTTCATCACCATCTATTCCTATTGATCAGAAGCACCTAAAGCACTTCCTGGATGAAATGTCTCAGCATAAGGCCGAGGAGCTTCTCGCAGTTGCTCAGGGTAAGAAGAGAAAGGAAATGGCAGTTCGTAGACTATCCTTTGCAGGACGAGTAGCTCAGCGTTGGATGGATTGGAAGATGGACGTAAAGAACGTTCTCTCTAGTGATAAGGTTCCCCCAACGCCGGCACCTGCAGAAGAGAAAAAGAAGCCGACGACTATTGTTCCAGATGAACGAACTACTGTAGGCTCGGTTCCAATCCGGAAACCAGTACCTCCGCATATTGAGCAGCCAGTTGCTCAACCCGTTTTAGTTCCTGCTGCAATCGCTCCCGTAGAGGAGCCAGTGGTTGTAGAGGAGGTCGTCCATAAGGACGCTACCTTTCCCGAATCAGAACGTGCCGTACCGGTTCGTCCTGCACCCGCGATCGTCTCCGTCGGAGATCAGCAACACAAGGTAGTGGATCTTCCAAGAACGTCAACGACTCCGCCTACCCAGGTAGCTGAGGCTAAGACATATCGATTTGGTAAAACTACAGAAGCTGTTAAGGATATGTTTGTCAACTTTGTAAACGGTTTATTTGAAAACAGCACCACTACCGGTGCTCTTGCTGAACCGGCGATGGCTGCAGCCGGGGCCGGTATTGCTCCTAGCCTTGCTACCACCTTCACAAACAGACTGCTAGAGATTAAGGGCTCGTCCGGTAATTCCCTTATTTCAAAGAAGGAAGATGGAAAGCTGTATCCCAATTACACTCGTGAGTATATTATCAGTTACAGTACGGCTGAGCCGTCGAAGGAAAGGGTACGATAACATATGTTCCTTAAACTAGATGAAGAGACTAAGCATACGCTAGAAGAGATTTCTGCCCTCTCCGGCATTCAGCGCGACGTTATTCGCGAGGTCTGGGAGTTCACACTGATCCGATGGATAGAGCAAATTACCAGAGATCCTACTAAGCTGAACTTACTTCAAGTTCCGTTTCTAGGGACTGTAGGAGTTCGCTATGTGAACGATCAGCTCGGAGCAGACGGAACAATTGAAACTAATGTCGATACGTATATCGCTGCGTCGACGTTCTTCAAGAAGCTGGTTGGAGAAATCTACGACGAAAAGCATAACGTATTAACAGATGTGCTGCAGAAGAAGATTGATAGCGCAATTGCCAATGTTGTAGAAGATTCAGACTAATTACGCATGGTTAACAGTTATTACAAGTCTGAGCCAGATCAATTTTGGGATCAGATACGGGAAGACACAAAAAACGCTGCGTTTTTCGATGAATGCCGCGAATACCTCCTCGAAGAGTATGGGTGCAATCTTTCACAGTTTGTGGAGGTTTGCACCCCTCCTTGTGATTCAATTGAGTTTTGGAAAGATCTTGCGGAATCTGATGTTGATCCTCGAGAGGCTATTGATGAGATTGCTCAGAACGAACAAGCATCGAGACAGCAAAGATTTATCGATGGTGTCGTTATCGGTTCTGGGTTACACCACCATCAATAACGATTCTCACTAACTAGATACGGATCCACAACGGAAATAGGAGTGATTTATGGCAACCAAGCCAAACATTGACAAGCTATACGAGAAGCTTTTCTCTATTAAGGAGATGCTGACTGAGGTAATTCAGACGGCGAATGAAGCTGCGAATGATGCCAACTCTTTTGGTGGCGAGATTGCCCGCGTCATTCCCAATCAGCTTCGAACCATGCTCGTTCCTGCGCTACAGCAGTATATCGATTCTCCATCTAACCCGGTTGCAATAGACTCAGTCGTTCGCTTCCTTGATAGCCTTCCGCTCTCTAAGGTGCGCGTTGGTCGTCAGGATGACGCGGTTCCAGGTGGGGCTGATGTCGGTGCAATGCCTGGAGCTCCGATGAGCCCCGATGCCGTCGGTGCTGCCGCGGCTGCTGGTATGCCGCCTCCAGCTCCTACTGGTGCAATGACTGGACTTGAAGCTGGAGCAGCTGAGCTTCCAGAAGAGGGAATGTACGAGAGTGTTCATCATATAAAGGAAGGTACAGATGTTTGTCCTTCCTGTGGAAGCTCTGATGTAACTTGCGATGAGGATGGCGTAGTAGAGTGTTACGCCTGCGGCGGCCATCGAGTTGGTAAGTACAACTGGGCTGATGGAGAACTTGAAGAGAGCTCTTCTCGTAGAACTCGTGAGAGCGCAATCTTAAAGGCTAAGGGCCAGGAGCTACTTGACGTTATGAAAGAGCGATGGGAAGCTGAGCACCAGGAACAGCCACTTCAGGAAGGTGTTCTCGATTTCAGTATGATTAAGGAAGGCTACCAGCGTAAGCCGTCCACCCCTGAAGTTTTTACTCGTAATAACGAAGAGAAGGTCTATAAGAAGGTAGTTGAGTCCGCTCAGAAGAAGCCTTCAAAGCTCCAGGAAGCTGACATGCTCGTCAGCCCGTACGTTAAGCAGGATGTTGCAGATATGTCTGGCTGGCGCGATCTCGTTGAGTCCCACGTTCTCGATTCTGAAATTAACGAGCGCCTAGGAGCCGGGGCTGTTGCTTCCGCCCTTCTATCCGAGGCTAACGAAGACGAAGCTTCTGCCGGTATTGCCCGAATGAAGGAGCTTGTATCTAAGCAGGAGCCAGGAGCCGATGCTGGAGATGTAGCTGCTCTCTTGATGAGTGGCCGAGTTGTTGAAAACTTCTTATTTCCGGCTGGAAGGCCTAACAGAAACGGATGATAGCCTTTCTCTGGATCGCATTCGGGAATCTGTTCAGGATGATATAAGTGGTGGCGACGATCTCGCTGCTTTAGTCAATGGCGATACTCGCGAATTGGCGTAACAACGATGAGCTATAAAAAGTTACTTGAAGCCCTGGATGGAATCGATAGAGCTCTAAGTCATCTCATTGAGGCAGACGAGATTGAAGATCAGGGTGATATTGCCGGATTGCCTAAACCGGCACGAAGACGTATCCCGAAGCTTGATTGGGACATGCTAGGTCATGCTGCCGAGCACAACTATGACGATGTTCTTGGTTTTGCAGACGAGGCTCGCGAAGAGGGTTATTGCACAGATGCAAAAGCCCAAGCAATGGGTGGCTGGGAAGAAGTCTACAACAGAGCATGTATGTACATCTAAAGTAAGGCGGTCGAAAGACCGCCTTTTATATTGTACATATGGTCACACCCTTCATTCTTTCTAAATTAACAGGTCATAGAGATTCAGGGATTCCAATATCAGCAGTCTGTAACACCTCTTGCTTCTTTTGTTCTAATAAGCAGAATCCGTTTCATACAGAGAGGCCAGGCTTTCTATCTCTTGAAGAATTTTATCGAGAGTTGTATTTTGTAAAGAACAGCTGCCTTAAGACTGAGAGTGCCTCGTTGAGCCTAAGCAACATGTTCCCTAGCACCGTCTCGGAGGGAGAAGCTCTTCTTCATCCTGAGCTAGCAACAATCCTTCGGGAGATACGGCGCTGTTTACCCTCTCAAATCCGAATAGCAATCACAACAAATGGAAGTCCCCTCACGGACGATATCATAACTTTATTAGCTAGGTACACTCCGATCGACGTATCGATCTCTATCCCATCCTTTACTGAGAAGCACTGGCTCAGAATACTAGGAACAACGAGTTCGGGTCTTTTTAAGACTGCGATCGAATCTTTCGATAAGCTTAATAGCGCGGGTATTTCAGTAGACACATCTACCGTTGCGCTACCTAACCTAGTCGGGTATGAAGATCTTGCTAATACGATAGAACAAATAATTGCTCGACAAGTTAATCGACTCGTATTCTGGTATCCTGGCTATACAAAGTACTCACCCGACTCAGAATTTTTTCGGTATGCTTCAACCCTAGATCATAGGGAGCTACACTCGTTTCTTACTAAGAAGGCTGAAGAGCATCCCGAATGCCAATTCAGAGAAATAGGAACGTTAGAAACTACTCGATATAGCCTTTCCGAAGCTACTATTCAGGAGCTGTCTGATTCCTATTGGGTAGGAAATGTTCTTTGGCTAACATCCCGCGCAGCTTTCCAGATGATTAAAGATAAAATAGAATCAACGGTATCTATTCAAGCAGCCTCTAACACTGTTCATTTTATAGATAATGCTACGTACGGTGGCAATATTATATGCGCAGGGTTACTCACAATTGAAGATATCCTTATAGCTATAAAGAAATATGCAACTTCAGAAACCGACTTGATCGTTCTTCCTCCTCCACTCTTTCTTAATAGCCTTGGAGAAGACTTGATGGGAGATAGTATCTCGAGGCTCGATCGAGAAGTCGATATTCCCTACATCCTCTCTAAGCTATAGAATCGTATTGTATATTATATTTATTACTCACCCATTAAAGGATATCACATGGCAAAAGCAACGTATTCATCATCAAGAGTCGGTACTTTCGAATCTTGTCGATTGAAGTACTCCCTGCAGTACAAGAGAGGCTACTACGCCGAAGACACGGTTCAGAACGTTCTGACTCGAAAGGGAAATGCCTTCCACCAGTTTGCAGAGCACTACGATCCCTCGTGGTCACCAGACTACATTGAGCAGCGTCGCCTTGAAGTAGAGAAGCAATTTACTCTTCCCGAAGAGTTCTCTCTCGAAATTCCTATTAAGCGATTCCTAAAGTTTTACGACGAGGTAATGGCTCCTGTGATCTTTGCCGGTGGCAAGGTACATAAGGAAATTGAATTTAGATTTGAACTTGATGGGAATAACTTCACCGGGAAGCTTGACGTTCTCCTCGAGAAGCCAGACGGTTCCTTCCATATTATAGACTATAAGACCGGTAAGAGTTCAAACACATCGTACTATGTAGATCAGATGATGCTCTATGCCTGGGCACTTCACAAGCAGTACGGAATTCCTGAAGACGAGCTCGTCAACAAGGTTGCTGTTAACATCTATTTCGCTCTTGCTGATCAGGACAAGGAAGACCCTCTTAAGGTCTTCAAGGCAATTAAATTCACTAAGCAGACTCTCGATGACGTTCGAAGATCTTTCGCAGATAAGATTACGACTATTGAGAGTAGCACCTGGGCACCAGAAGCTAATTTGAATCGTATGTGCGAGTTCTGTCCCTTCTGCGGCTTTAAGCAGTTCTGCCCGCTATCTGCTGCGTCTGGGCTTTACCCTACTCGCGGTATTGTCATCAAGCAGAGAGATTGGGCAAGGCAAGCTGGAGTAAAATAATGAAAAGTGTGAACTGCACGTACCTCAGGAACGGCGAGGAGTGCACCCATCCGAAAGTCAAACAACGTTTTTTCGGATGGGGACCTACTATATGTGAGGAGTTGGTAAAGCGCCCGACAGTTTGTGTGCTTAAAGAGGAATATGGTAAACCAGCTCCTCCGCCAGTTCCTCCAAAGGTAGGTAGAGACGTGAAGAAGGTTCAGATTGAGATATCTGGCGCACTAGGAACAGGTCGTACTGCTGTAGCATCTGTTATAATGAATGCTCTTAAAGAAACGATACCTAACTGCAGAGTAGCTTTTATTGAGGATGGACAGCCTCGTTCTCCATCTGAAATAAAAGAACTCCGGGACAAGGTAGCGTCTGCTTCTCCTGATGTTTGGTTTGAGTACGACGTAACTCTTAAGACTCGCGAAATACTGGAGATGTAAA
>ERZ795061.3788-NODE-3788-length-13004-cov-13.739517_pt1 | contig 13004 bp, 20 predicted proteins | sample MGYA00375145_ERZ795061 | MGnify/ENA primary metagenome ERZ795061 (study PRJEB30190, sample SAMN05720144) | anaerobic digester metagenome | isolation source: active sludge of municipal wastewater-treating anaerobic digesters | place: USA | collected 2014-12-22 ... | reverse complement strand
CGCCAGCCGTGTCAAGCGTTTTGACTCGCTTGTTGCTGGTAAGGGTGATGTGATTTAACAACATGGATCACAATAAACTCGACAAAATGCTGGAACACCCTTATAGCTCACATCCCTACTTAGGGAAAGCATGTGAGATTGGGCAATCAGCAGGTCAAGTGGCATTAACCGAAGCTGAACTTGGATGGCTCGGTGGTCTTTGGGATGGTGAGGGAAGTATCACTGTTTTTCGCAGACAGGAAAAAGGAAATTGGAAATATTGTCCTGTAATTTGCGTTACGAATTGCGATGTGAATATTATCCAAAAGGCTGTCGAACTCTTAGACCGTGTTGGCATTCGCCTTCACGTTTTCGAAAGAGAATCAGAGAATGTTAAACACAAAAATGGAATTAACGCAGGGACGAGAAAACTTGAACATGTTAAAAAGTTTACTCAAATGATGATTCCGTATCTTGTGGGTAAAAAATCTCAAGCTATCCTCACTTTAAGATTTGTTGAACGGCGTTTGAATAATAAAAGAACGCATGTTGATGAATCTGAAAAGTTAGAGCTTAATCGGTTGTCTGATGAAATCCGAATCCTTAATAGGAAAGGTCAGAATGTCATGAATCCTCAGAGACTACACGCCGAGCCCCAATTTAATCGGGGATGATATAGTCCGACCTCATGGGAAACCATGAGATTAACAAAGGGATTGCATGTTCCCAAGATAACAGAGGTGACGACGACTGCAAAACAGCGCAATGTCGATGTGGTTGCGTCTGCCTCGACGGAAGGTGAATTCACGCTTACTGTGAACCAACACTATTATGCCTCCCGAATCCTTGAAGATATCGCCAAGATTCAGGCGAATCAGGATTTGATGAGCATCTACACGCAGGCTGATGGTTACGCTATCTCCAAGAAAATCGACAGCACGATTGGTGCGCTGATTCCTGGTCTTAGCCAAATCACTGGTGATTACGGAGCCGCTTTGACCGATGCCACCATCGTTAGCTCGATTGTGAAATTGGATGAGGCGAATGCCCCCGAATCTGACCGTCACTTTGCGATTCGTCCGGCGTTCAAGGGCGATATGCTGAAACTCGATAAGTTCGTGCTTCAGTACGCTGTGGGTCAGGATCGTGTCAACACTGGTCGTATCGGTGAAGTTTATGGCGTTGAGGTCGTGACTTCGACCAATCTGCCGTGGACTGATGCGTCCCCCGATCAGGCTTCCAACTGCATGTTCCATCGTGATTGTTTTGCGCTGGCGATGCAACAGAAGCCCCGTGTCCAGAGTGCATATCGGATTGAGAAGTTGGGCGACCAGCTTGTCATCGATGCCATCTGGGGTGTTGCGGAATATCGTGACGCTTTCGGCGTTTGGGTTAAGGGCTAAAAATGGGTAAATGCAGGTGCGGTGAAGAGTTTCAAGATGGTTGGGAATGGCTTTGCCGCACCTGTAACCCAACTTCAAATATTGGGATAAGAGTTGAAGCGAATATGAGGGATGGATCAAGCGTTAGGAAGATGGGGGGCGGGTTTGTGAGTCAGCGATATTACGATGGTTTGAGTAAACGTACTTTTAAGAAGTCTGAGAAAGCCAAGTATGAAGACGGGGAGTTAAAATGAACCTTGGAACCATTTGCGATGAGATTAGTTATTTGGTAAATGACACCACACTTAGTTCCACTGGGACGAATGCGGATAGGACGAAGGCTTGGGTTCGTGAAGTTTTGTTTCTTGATATTTATACCTTATGCACCGATTGGTGGTTTTTGAAGGATACTGGAACCATTTCGACTGTTAATGGGACTTCTGTTTATTCGTTGCCGAATCAGGTTCCGAATGCAAAGAATCTTCGGGAAGTTTACATAAACGGTTCAAACAAGATGCAGGGCATATCCTCCTTTGAAGCCACTGATTTAACAGGGTCTTCCACTGGTGAGCCTACGAAGTTTTGGCATTACGATAGGTCAAGTGGAACTGACCGTATCAAGTTCTATCCGACTCCTGACGCTGTTTATACTGTTAATGTAACGGGGATTACTACACCTTCTTCGCTGACGGATGATGATGATGAGCCGACCCTGCCAAGCGAGTGGCATTATCTTCTCGTTAAAGGCGGTGTTGTAAAGGCTCTGAAGCACAACCAAGACCCTAACTTGGAAGTTGAGATGGCTGAATATCAGGCCGCTCTTAAACGCCTATGCGCTCAAAACAACCGTGATGATTACCGCACAGATAGCTGGTGGAAATGATTCCTGTTCAACAGTTGAAGTTGACCAATCTTGGTGGCGGAGCAAATGAGAAGGTAGCGGGGCATTTGATTGCTGAGAATCAATCTGCTCGTTTTGATGCCGCAACTTATCCGCTGATGAACGTCCACACCAATGTTTCTGGCTCAATTCTAAATCGCAATGGTTATTCCGTATTTACTGGCCCGTTGACTATTGATGCCTCGCCCGATGTTACATTGACAGAGATCCGTGGGCTTTATGAGTACGTCAAGTTTAGCGGCGTGAAGCATTCTCTTGCAATTGGCTCAAACGGAACCACTCGGCGCATTGTTGATATCTCAACGCCAGCCACTCCAGTTGACATTACTGGCTCAGTTACTTTTACGGAAGATACATTCTTCGACTTTGCCGTATGTGCGGATAAGTTAATTGTCACGACTGAAGCCCAAGACAAACCCTTCACATGGTCTGGAACTGGTAATTGTGAAGAGATTGTTGAAACGATTGCTGGATCACCCGACACCTATGCTTACCCGCCAAGAGGAAAATACTGCGAAGAGTTCTTCAACTACGCCTTCATTGCTAATACTGCGGCAAACCCAGAACGAGTTTATTGGTCTGGCTTATTCGACCCAGAGTCTTGGACGCTCACTGACTTCAAGCGTTTAAGTGACGGATGCACTGGAATGGCGAGGCGGGGCGATCATCTATTTCTTTTTACCCGCAACTCAATCACTCTCTGCCAATACACGGGTGATTCGGTTAATCCTTTCCAGTTCGATGTCCTCGACTCTGGGATTGGTTGCGTTTCCAACAGGACAATTAAGAACATTGAAGGAGTTTTGTTCTGGTTGGCTGGAGATGGTCACATTTACAGGATGGCTGGATTCAAGCCTGAGAGACTGACTGAGGCTATTCCGCAGACTTTGGCTTCGCTGAACATCGATGGGTTTGATATCGCTTGTGCCGAAGACCACAAAGAGTTGAGGCAGTATTGGTGTGCTGTTACTAAGTCTGGCTCTACGGTCAATGATTTCGTAATCGCCTATGACTACTTCAATAATGAAATATTCTTATATCAAGGAATGAACATTCTCTGCCTCGCCAATTTTGCTGATTCTCAGGGTGCAGTTAAAACCTACTTCGGTGACAACACTGGAAGAATAATGCTTACCAACTCAGGGAATGCGGATTACTTGGCCGGAACAAAGACCGCTATTGAATGGTGGAAGTTCACGAAACATTTTGACATGGGAAATCCAGCAACTACTAAGCGCATTCGCCGTTTAAAGGTCACAGCCAACAACGCTGGAAACTACACCTCTCAATGCGCTGTTCTTGGGGATTTTGGAACCACGGGTGGAACCTCGGTAACCGTCACCCACAACGGTGGTGGAGATTTGCTTGGCTCAACTTGGGTACTTGGAACTTCTCGATTAGGGCGTGTTAGTGGGATTACAAGTCGGCAGGATTTGGGGTTTAACGCAAAATATATTCAGCTCAAGTTCTCAGGAAACGCCTTTGACCAGCCTGTTGAAATCAAAGACGCTGAACTGATGTTCCAAGACTACGATCAGGATAGATTCTAATGGTTAATAAGATTGCAACTTTATCAGATAAGTTAGGGGAAGTTGACCCACAAGCACTCCGCATTGACATTAAGAATCTCAGAAACACGATGAATGTTATTGCTGAGGCTGGCGGAGTACCTGGTCCCAAAGGAGAAAAGGGGGACAAAGGTAATAAGGGGGATACTGGAGCAACTGGTCCTCAGGGTGCAACTGGACCACAAGGTCCACAGGGAATTCAGGGAGAAAAAGGAGACGCTGGCGATATTAATGCAGCCTCAAATCTAACGCTCTCTGGTCACATCGTCGGTGGGGATGGCACGACTTCTCCTTATCAGTTGCTTCAGAATGGGAGTTTTGAGACTTGGACTGGACTTACTCAACTTCTGACTGACGGAGGGTTAGAGACTTGGACGAATCCTACTACGTTGACGAATTGGACGTTTTATCAAAGTGGTACAGGTGGTTCAGGAAATAAAGAATCTTCAATAATTAAGGGAGGAACTTATTCCCTTAAACAAATTGGAGGAACTGGATTAGCACTAACATATCAATTGATTGCAAATCCAACTTCTTACAGAAATAAAACATTAGTGTTTGGGGCATGGGTTAAATCATCTTCTAATACAAGTTGTATTGTAATTGATGATGGGGTCCAAGCAGTTTTATCCGCACATTCTGGAAGTGGTGATTGGGAATATTTAACAGTAAGTAGATTAATTAATTCTGGTGCAACGGCTATTCAGTTTATTTTCCAAACTAGTTCTGGAAATACTGATTATTTTGATTCAGCAACAGCCTACGAACAACTCTCTCCCACTGGCTGGACTCTCTCAGGAGCAGGAGCTACGGTTGCAAGAGAAGAAGGAATGGTAAAGCTCGGCACTTACTCTGCGAAGCTTACGAGGAATGGGGCGGATTTAAATTTAAACCAAGATATTACCACTGTGCTCGGAGGACTTTCTGCAGCCAAAGGCAAGACTATAACCATAGGTGCATGGGTCTACGCGACAGTAGCTAGCAGAGCATGTGTCCAGCTATACGATGGAATTTCAGGTACGACAACATACCATTCAGGAGTTGCTGGATGGGAATATCTAACAGCAACTCATACAATATCAAATTCAGCTACTGCAATCAAAGCATTTATGACGATGCTCAATGGCGACACCACCGCCTACTTCGACGGAGCGATGGTGAATGAAGGGTTCAGTCCTTATGCGTTTAGTGAGCCAGCGGCAATTCAGAACTCTGAAGGTTCAGCGATTTATGTGGGGAATAGAGAATCGTATGTTTGTAGGGCATGGGTAAACTTCAACGGAACTGGAACGGTGGCGATTAGAGCGAGTGGGAATGTTAGTAGTATTACTGATAATGGAGTAGGGAATTATACCGTGAATTTTACTACGGCTATGCCTGATGCGAATTATATAGTAGTTGCCACATATGCAACAGATGCCTCTGGACGGGGTCCCGGTAACGATGGACAATGTTTTCCTTCTGTTTATAATGTATCATATATAAGAGTACATACATCCGATGGGGGTGGTATTCAGCGTGACCCTTTATATGCTAATGTTGCAATAATCAGATAAATAATAAAGGAAAACAAAATGAAAATAATATTTAAAAATGAAGATAATTCAATAGGAATTATCGCACCAACAGAAGAAGCTTTAAGTTTTGCAACCGTGATTCAAGTGGCTGAAAAAGATGTTCCACACAACTCACCCTACTGGATAGTTGAAACATCATTAATTCCTGAAGACCGTACATTTCGTTCAGCTTGGGAGATAGATGAAAACTTTGGTAAGCCTGATGAATTCGGAAAAGAAAGTAATGAGTTTACAGATGAACAACTTTCGTTACTTTAGCGGTAATAAGATAGGACACCATGGACTACGCCAATAAAAGAATAATTTACGATAACGATGATGGAGGAGTAAGCATCTTAATCCCTGCGGAATGTGGCTTGACGATTGAGCAAATTGCTGAGAAGGATGTTCCAAAAGGCAAGGCTTACAAGATTGTCGATGTCTCTGAGATTCCTTCTGACCGCTACTTCCGCAATGCTTGGAAACATTCAGAAGGCGTGATTGAAGTGGATATGCCAAAGGCGGTAGAGATCCAGAAGGAGAAGCTGAGACAGGAAAGAAAACCCCTGCTTGAAGCCTTGGACGCTCAGTTCATGATTGCTTTGGAGAACGATGACAAGAAGGCTCTCGCAGATATAAAGGCTGAGAAGCAGAGGTTGAGGGATATTACCAGTTTTAATGCTAATACAGTTGAAGATTTGAAGAAAATTAATTGTTCAAAGGAGAAATAATATGGCGCAGATTAGTTTTAGCGATTTAGAAAATGGAATCATCCCAGATGCCTCCGACTTCAATACTCGGTTTAATGCTTTAAAGGACAGGTTTAATAACGGTATTGAGGGTGACAACATCGCGGCGGCATCCATTAGCACGGCGAAGATTATTAATGGTGCCGTTACGAATGAGAAGATTACGAGCATGGCAACCACAAAGCTTACAGGAACACTAGCTACGTCTCAGGGAGGAACTGGCAGCACCGCTAATGCCAACGCCGCCAGCGGTGTTGTGGTGCTTGATGCTGATTCTAAACTTCCAGCCGTTGATGGGAGCTTGCTGACGAATCTTCCGATTAAAGGTTTTGGATCATGGGTAGCACTAGCAAATAATACGGTCTATCTTGCTGAGACTGACGGGATTGTTACAGCTTGGGCTACTACAGGAAAGCCAGACATGGGCATTACAGGGTATACGGACGCAAACAATCCCCCTACTTTTGTAAGGGCATTTTCATTTGGTTCTGGAGATTGCGGCTCAAACAAACCGGGCATAACCATGCCAGTAAAAAAAGGAGACTATTGGAAAGTAAATTCGAATACTGCCGATGTTTGTTGGATTCCTCTCGGAACATAAAAGGAGAATATCATGAACATACTCACAGGATTTGGATATCTCACAGATTCACTCGGACACATCACGGACAAATACATTCTTCCTGTTGGGGAACATCCTCTCAAGGAAGGCTACACGCAGACGGAAGTTGCAGACCAAGCGGCTCTTGATTTGGTGGAGATTTGGAAAGCCCCCGTAAATCCCGAAGACGTATTCTCAGTCGAATCATTCCAAGAATCACTCTTCGGAGCATTGATGCAGGGGCAGTTCTCTTCTCCGTCAATCCGTTCAGAATTTGCACAGATTACAGCTTTCGTAACAGGCACTAAACAGTTCGCCATGCTCAAACAATACTTAGGATGGCTCATCAGTCAGTCTGTTATCACCGAAGCAGACTACGGCGTTGTTGCTTCGATTCTGGCTTTGCAGAACATTGATTTGGAGGGTTATTAAAATGAGCTGGCTTAGTGGTTTGTTTGGTGGAAAGAAGAAAGCGGATTACGGTGCGATTTATCCCGAACCGCCGAAGCTTGAGCAGGTTGACTACGGATTGTGGCTGAACCAGATTGATGACCTTATCAACAACTGGGATGATATTAAGACTGGAAAGAGCCAGTTTGATGCGGTGAAGTTTCTTTATGAGCCGCAGAAGGCGGAGATGGAGCAGTTGTACGGGATTAACGCTCCTGGGTACACAGGTCAAGCAAGCACTGGTGATTTGTTCGCTCGTGGTGGGTCTATCCCTCGCACCATGGCTTCGATGAATAAGTCGGGGACGCTTGATACTGGAACGGCGGGACTGGTTCAGGGGCAGATGGAAGGACAGATGAACAAGGACTTGGCGGGTCTGTTCGGGCAAGCGAAGCAGACGCAACGGAACGATTATATTAACTCGCTCGCACAGTTGCAACGGCTATATCCTGAACGTTATCAGGTGGCTAATATCCCGACGAATCTCAAGTATTTCAACGATATGAACTCGTATAATGTTGCGTTGCAGAGGAATGCGGCGACGGAGGCAGATAGGCTTCAACGCCTTGCTTCAACGAATTCCTTTATGGGGAACCTGTTTGGGCTTGGAGCAAACGCTATTCTACCTGGGTCTGGGCAGATTGTTAGCGGTATGGCGAACGCTGGTATGTCTAATTTCGGAGGACAGACTGGTGTAGGAACTTCTACTGGAGGCTCAAACTGGTCAAGTTTCTTGAGTAATCTGTTTGGGAATAATTCGGCTTCTCCAACAACTCGGAACCAGACCACACAAACAATGTCTCCGTTTTCTGGATACAACACAGCTTCGTTGAACTACTCAAACACTGGTTCTGATATGTTCAATCCTTATGGGAACACTGCGAGCAATGTTCCTAATCAGTTCGGTGCATCAACGAATCCAGTGAACAAGACAAGCGGTGGGATGGACTTCTCAAAACTTCTTCAAGCAATGATGAGCGGTGGGGCTGGTGCTGGCTCCATGTTCGCATAGGGGGAATTATGGCATATAATGTAACTGATGCAATCTTTGGGGCACCGAAGCCAGATACAGACGCTTCAAGTGGATGGAACATTGGACAGCAAGGGGGACAGTTATCCGCACAGGCTGGCCCTGCCGCATTCGCTTTAGATGTCATAAAGGCGAAACAGGCTGAAGATGCTCGGAAGGCTGCTTTAGCTCAAGAACAGCAGAAGGCTAGACAAGCTAAGTTGCAACAGATGGTGATTGATTCTTATATGATTAAAAATCAGTTGGCGCAGAAGTATGCAACGACTGGTGGAGTGATGAGTCCTGAGGATTTGAGGGCGGCTAATAACGTAAATGGATTTCTTGAAATGGCTGAGAAAAATCCTTTGTTTCAGCAAGCAATCGGAGGAGATCCAAGCAAGCTAACTTCTGGAAGTAGTATTTATAATTTCGCTCAAGGTGGTGTTAATACTGGTGGTCAAGAAGATGTTTTTTCAAAACTAAGGGATTTACAAAAAAATCTTCCAGAGGGAGTTTCAACAAAGGCTGGAGGATTCACAGTAACTGGAAGCAAGATAGGAGAAGCCCAAAAAAAGGAGATAGGGGACATTGCCGGAACAGCTTCAACGATTGATAGGGTCATTTTGCAATCCGAAAAAGTTCCCGATCTTGGTGGAATCAAAACTGGCAAATTTGACATTCTTGGGATGCTCCCACGAGGACTGGAGGGAAGGGCAAGGGAAATGACTTCCAAATATATTACCGCTGGTGAGGGCGGTGGAGTGAGTGGATTAACTAGGGAGCAGGATGAAAACCTTAGAACATACATCTCAAACCTAGACACAAATGGAGGCTCAGTTTACAAGGCTCTCAGCGGAGATAGCGGACGTTTATCCGATTTGGATTTGGAGCGTGGTAAAAACTTAATGTGGCGTCCAGACCTTGGTGAATCTGTTGGGTTAAGGGAAAAGAAAAACAAGGTATTGAAAGAAGCTGTTAAAAAAAGGGAAGAAGCTATTAGGCAGGGGAAGTATTATATACACCCAGAAACTGGTGCGATTATGACCCCTGAGATTTTTGACGATGCTATTAGAGAAGTGTCTGGCGTTGGTGGTTCAAGCGATGCTGTATTAGAGAGATTAGGTCTCGACCCACAGAAGTACGAAATTGTGGAGGATGAATAAATGAATACTTTTAAGGTTAGAGACAAGGAGACTGGAAAGGTATTTACGGTTCGTCAGAAATCAGATTCAACTCAAGAATCTGTAATCCAAGATGTCAGCAAGGAACAGCAGACTCCATTTAATGCGCCGATGAAAGAGCGTGGTATTAGTTTTATGACTGGCGGAGTTGCGCCAGCGGCTGGAGGTGCTAGAAATGCGGAAAAGGTGGCAGTCCCAGTTTCTGCTGGGATTGGTGGAATTCTTGGAGCGCAAGTTGGGCATCCAAACTTAGGAGCTGGCGTTGGTGCAACGGTTGGAAAATTATACCAAGATACTGTTAATAAGGTTTTTCGTGGCGGTGAAGATATTGATGTTCGTGATGCTGTGGTTATGGGTGGGATGTATTCGGCGGGTGGAAAAGTTTTTGACACGGCACTAAAATCTGTTGGATTGGCAGGGAAGTTAATTCCAGAAAAAACAAGAGAGATTTTTTTCAATAAAGCACTTCAGGCTGTGAATATCGGTAGAAAGGCTCTGACTAGAAATTGGGCTAGATCGGTAAATCAGCTCATGGAGAAAAACCCAAATGTTACTGTTGATATGTCTAGGGTTGTTATGAGGCTTAAAGACCAGTTAAAAATGATGGATGAAACCCTTATACCTCAGCTTAAAACAGCGGTTAAAAGAAGTCCGTCTTTGGCGAAAGCCGTGGAAGACCCTTCGCTAGCCATGAATTTAACATTAAGGGAAGCACAGGAGTTAAAGAACGCTGTAACATCAACAACTAACGCAATTACGGCTCGCTCGATTAAGGGTAAAACAACTCCGAATGAACGGCTTGTATTTGATTTGTTAGACGAGTTTGATGACGCAATAATTTCAAAATTTCCTGAAATGGTTAAGGTGAAGCAAGTTTATAGTCAAGGGAAACATGATTTCAATTTAGCGAGACCGCTTGTTGAAGCCGGAACCGCTGTTGAGAGTTCTATCTTTAGCAAACCACAGGGTTTGTTTGGAGCTGGCGGGACACCTTTTATGAAAAGCACCCAAGGTAAATTAGCTTTTAAAAGAATTGTTTCTCAAACAAAGGCTGGGGAGAAAATGTTTAAGGCCGCAGAATTAGCTTATAAATTAAACAGGGCGGCTGACTTCATTGCACGGATGGGCCAGCTTGCTGTAGGTGGTTCTGCCGCTTCAATGCTTTTCGGAGGAAATAGAAAAACAGATTAATGAATAAGTGATTTCGTTAAATAGAACGCAATGACGAATATCACTATTAAAATTATATTTTTCATAACGAAAGTCTACCACAATGATTAACGAAATACAAGACATTCCAGTGAAAGATAAGCGAATCCCTCAATATATGTCTCCAGAGGTTCAGTTGCAAAGGGCTTTCATTGGGGCGATGGTAAGTGCTTTACGGGATGCTGTTGCTGGCATCAATATCACGGTTCCAGAGGATAAACGTGAAATATCTCTTAAAAGTGATACACCAATCAGGGTAAGCAATCTTGACGGCATAGCAAAGCTACTTCAGGCGATTGAGAAGAAACTGACCGATCTAAACGCCAAGGAACAGCCCAAGATTGAGATTCCGTCATTCCCTACAGCGATTACTGTATCTAACTTGCCGGAAGTCAAGCCAACCGACTTATCAGCAATCTCAGCACTTTTAGAGGATATTAAGGTTGCTTTATCCACTTCATCCGGCATAGAGGCGGTGAATGTTGATACAAACAGGGTTTTGAGGACTTCTTCCGATGGATACAAGAAACTATTGACTTATACGGCATCTGGAAAGACTGAATATGTTGGGATGGCTTTAGCCGGCACAGCAACATCATCTGAAACTTGGCAGATTCAAAAATTATCGTATGACGGTTCTGATCGTTTGGTTTCAGTTTTATTCGCCCAAGGAACTGATAAGTTTACTTCAGTTTGGGATAACAGGGCTTCTTATTCTTATTCTTAGGGGAAATTGAGGTGTGTTCTATGAAGTACGAAGGCGAGGAAAGACGCTCAACTCCATGCAAGGAACACCAGAAGCTATTGGAGCAGTTTGACCACGACATTAACGGGAACGGTAAGCCCGGGCTGAAGGCTGATGTGGAGAAGGTATTGCTGGCTCTTTATGGGCATAAGGAGAACGGAATTCGTGGGATGATTGATAAGCAACAGGACATTATCACATTCATCCAACCCTTGAAGCCGTTCCTGAACACGAAACTCTTAGCTACTGTCTTCACGCTATCAATCCTTACTTGCCTTAAAGTTCTTGGAACAGATTTAATCGTGGATATTGTGAAGCATTTTATGGGGTGAGTCATGCCTTGTGATTACAAGTTAGGATGTCACGAGTGTTGCAATAGGCTTATGTTCCTCCATGCCTCAATACGTCAATATTTAAAAGAACCCGAAATCAACAAGGAGAAAATCAGAAATGAAATGCTCGCAGTCAAACGCCTCATCGAAGACATTGTTGGAGTCGGAGAGGACGAAGTGTGAGGTTTGGTCTAGGGTCATGGGATATCACAGGCCAGTCAGCGGGTTCAATATCGGGAAGAAACAAGAGTTTGCGGATAGATTGGAATACAAAGAACCAACAATGGAGGTGTTAAATGGATCAGTTGATTGAGGTTGTCAGTGGATTTGTGTTGGGGCTTGCGGTCATTGTTCCCATCGTTCTTAAGCTGAAAGGCATTCTTCGTGAGGTTGGAGAGTTGCTGACGGAGTTAGCTGATGCTTTAGAGGATGGCAAAATCACTAAGGACGAGATTGCTGGAATTGTCGAGGACGCTCAAGATATTCTTGGGTTGTTCAAGAAATAGTTATGTGGATAGCCATTATTTCAGCCATCGATAAAGTGCTTGGGATATTCGCAAACCTTGTTCCTTTTTGGATAAAGAAGGCTGATAAGAAAAGCGAACAACAACAACTGGCTGAAAAGGAAATGCGTGATGCCGTTGAGAAAGGGGATTTAGATGCGTATTGGAACGCTCGTTCTCGCCGTAATCGTGCTTAGTGGATGTTCGATGATTGAGAAGAAGTTGCCAGCACCTTGTGGTGTGAATGACTACATCGCTTGCCCTCAAGGTACTAGAATTTCTGGAGTCCCTTTGCCGACTGATGAAAATAAAACCTACACCGTGGTTACTCCTAAGCTTGGGTTTTGGATTAGCCAAGAGTGTGACGAAAGGATTGGACGATGAGTAAGAAAAAAACCATCTCGCAACGCTGGTATCGCTGGAATGAAGTTGACCCTGCGTGGTCGTACTCAGCTCTCATTTCGTTTATTGGTTCAGTCTGCTTTCTTGGACTGCACTTAGGCATCGTTGATGCTTTCTGGTTCTTTATCTGCAAGCTGACTGGATGGAACTTTGTTCCAATCTACACAGGACTGTTTAGAACAATAGGGCTATTCGGTCTTATCGGGCTAGCATGCTATACCGAAGCCGTTATGTTCTTCAGAGCCAAGAAGTTTCCAGAACTTGTGTGGTGGTGGTTCACATTCCACACCTACGTTGTTCTTGGGGTCATCGGCTGGGAGATTGCCTCCTACTTCTTCGGAAGCCAGCTATGAAGTGGAAGGACTACTGGGACTGCCCTGAAGAAATTTTCATCGGTGCAATGCTTCAATTCCCGCTTTACTTCATCATTGGCTGGA
>ERZ795061.3781-NODE-3781-length-13017-cov-4.962737_pt1 | contig 13017 bp, 9 predicted proteins | sample MGYA00375145_ERZ795061 | MGnify/ENA primary metagenome ERZ795061 (study PRJEB30190, sample SAMN05720144) | anaerobic digester metagenome | isolation source: active sludge of municipal wastewater-treating anaerobic digesters | place: USA | collected 2014-12-22 ... | reverse complement strand
TTTTGGATTGAATGTAGGGGCTCAAGATCTTGAGCCCCTACATTCAATCCAAAACAGGGTTAATATGTAGTTTTGCGCCCCATGGGAAGAAAAAATAAGCTTAAACGGTTTGCAGATGTAGCCACTTTTCCGAATGTATACGAGGTAGACCCCGCTCAGGAGTCCTTTCTTTCCAACCAGGAAGGCAGTAGCAGTGACCTGCGTGGTCATTGGGCTTCAGGACATTATCACAATGATCACCCGCTGATCCTCGAACTGGCCTGTGGTAAAGGCGATTATACAGTGGCACTTGCAAAAGATCATCCGGAAAACAATTACCTCGGCGTCGACATCAAAGGGGCGCGTATGTGGAAAGGGGCGCGCCATGCGCTGGAGACCGGAATGAATAATGTGGCCTTTTTAAGGACACGGATTGAATTTATCGATCGCTTCTTTGCACCAGGCGAGGTCTCTGCCATCTGGATCACCTTCCCTGATCCCTTCGAAGGTAAAGTGACCCGCCGATTGATGGCCGCACCTTTTCTGGATCGTTATCGCCGCATCCTCAAGCCAGGGGGTATTGTCCATCTCAAGACAGACTCACCTCTGCTTTACGAATTTACACTCGAGGTCATCCATAGTGATCCGCGGTGTCATGTGTTGTATGCTAATCCTGATATCTACAGTGCTCCCCTCGATTTTCCAGAGTTGGAGCATAAGACGTATTACGAGATCAAGCATCTGGGGATAGGCAGGACGATCAAGTATGTGCAGTTTACCATAGCGTGAGAACGTGAGAACGTGAGAGAGAGAGAACGTGAGACGCTAGATGCCAGACTCGCAGACGCCAGACGCCAGACTCATGATGCTCGTTTTTTTTTGCAGGCTCTGCCTGCAGGATGCGTTTGTTTTATTAGTAAAAAAAACAAACGTTGTTGGTAGACTCAGGCTGCCGACGGAAAAGGCATAGATATCATATTCTATTTTTGGAGCTGTAACAGTAGCCTCCTGGCTACAGGATAAGAATATGTTCCAATCTTCCTTGACGCAAGTTTAAACTTGCATACACACAAGCTAAAGTAAACTTAAGCTTAACAATAAAGCTACATGGATGGCTGCGCCATCCATGACCCCCTTTCATTTTTCATTTTTCGCTTTTCACTCTTCACTCTTCACTTAAAAATGTTTCCATCCTTGCGCCGTCACCGGATGTATCTGTCCTCCTGACGTATGCAATGTAATCCCATCTTCCTTCGGCACCATCTCACCGATGATGTACACGCTATCCATAAAACGGATCTTTTCCAGATCTTTTGGATCAACAGTGAATAGCAATTCATAATCTTCGCCGCCACTCAATGCACAAGTAATCGGATCCATCTGGAACTCTATCGCCTGCAAGCGCGCTTCGTCATGAATAGGGACTTGAGCCTCCTCAATGAAGGCACCAACACCAGAGGCTTTACAGATATGCATCAGGTCGGATGCAAGTCCATCTGATATATCAATCATAGCCGTTGGCAACAAACCACTCTTTTCAAAATAACGCACGGCTTCGAGTCTAGCTTCCGGCTTCAATTGACGGCCGACGAGATATTTTTTTTCAGTGAGCTGTGGTTGCATATCAGGCGCTGCGAGAAATACTTGTTTTTCTCTTTCCAATATCTGTAGCCCGAGATAAGCTGCTCCCAGATCTCCCGTCACACAAAGTATATCTCCTGCCTTCGCACCACTGCGATAAGTGATGCGATCTGCAGCAATACTTCCAACGGCTGTCACAGAAATCGTCAACCCACGTGGTGAAGAAGTCGTATCACCACCTACGAGATCCACCTCATACGCTTCACACGCAATGCGTATCCCTTCATACAACTCATCCACTGCCTCCACCGAAAAACGATTACTGATCGCGATCGATACGGTGATATGTTTTGGAATTGCATTCATCGCACAGATGTCAGACAGGTTGACAATGACGGCCTTGTAACCGAGATGTTTCAACGGATGATACATCAGATCGAAATGGATGCCTTCCACCAGCAGATCCGTTGTGACGATCACCGGATCACCACCGTAATCCAGGACGGCTGCATCATCACCGATGCCTTTTAGCGTATCGCGTCGATGTAGTGTAAACTTCGATGCCAGATGATCGATCAGGCCGAATTCGCCTAATTGACTTATATCTGTATGTGGTGCTTCCATTTCTTATGATTTTTTAATCATTATTCTATATTGGTCCCTGAGCTTGTCGAAGGGTATTGAACGACAACCTCTTTCTCCGCCGCTTGTTCGCACCGCGAACAGGGCGGCGGAGAAGGGAGCGCCTTATTTCTCCCCTTCGACAAGCTCAGGGACCAGAACATCCCCTAAAGACCTTTGATCACTTCATGATCAACATGCTGCCACAAACTTTCTTCCGGTAGCGGGGCTATGATCTTCTTGTATTCCAGTTTTGCGGGATGTTGAAAATGTAATTTGTAGGCATGGAGATCAATAGCGCCGTCAGGATTAGTGCGCTTTGATCCGTATTTGATATCTCCACGGATCGGAACTCCCAGTGCGGCTAACTGCGCACGGATCTGATGCTTCCTGCCGGTGATCAGGTCGATGCGCAATACCATAAAATTGTCCAGTTGTTGGAGCACCTGATAATCGAGGATTGCTTCATCTGCACCTACTTTTGGTTCGTCATTGGTGTAGGTGATATTTAACTTATTGTCATAAGTCAGATAGTGCTTCACCTGACCGACAGGTGGAATATCTGCAGTAGGAACAATGGCGAGGTAGATTTTCTTCACCTTGTGTTCTTCCCATTGTTTGGAAAGGGCGGCTGCGGCATCTTTTGTCTTGGCAAAGAGTAATACTCCACTCACTCGCCTGTCGAGGCGATGGACCACATACAGGTCCCGGTGGGCATAGGCCATAGCCATGACATGAGCATTGCTTTCACCGGTCTGGTCTTGCTGCGAGGGAAGCCCGGCTGGCTTGTTGAGCGCGATGAGGTGGTGATCCTTATAGAGGATCAGTTCACTTATTCTTTTCATTTTCTCTTTTTACCTCCTCGTGATCAATAAACAGGTCTGGTTCCTGCGGAGGCGGTAACGGCTTCGGCTGGCGCAAGAAGTAACGATAAAACAGGTATATCGCCAGGAGTAAGATGATAAATTTCATGTGCGTGTCATGTTGATGACGAGGCGAAGGTACGACTTTGTAGGCAAGGAGCAAGGAGCAAGGGGCAAGGAGGAAATGAGCTGTCAGGAGGTTGATCCTGCTCTATTTCAATACCCAATAACCAATAGTCAAGTTGAAGTAGAAAGGGTCTATCTAGAAACAGTCCATGCTTTCTTTCAATAAACAATACTTCGACTCTGTACAAGTACCCATACATGAATATAATTTTATATCAGTAGAGCCGCGATTAATCGCGGCTCTACTGATATAAAATTTTCCCCCTGAGATCATTCTTCTGATCTATTCTTCATCTCCATCAGGATCGTATACGCACCTGCCGTCGCGATATCAGCTCCTGACAATGCTTCCGCATTCTTTATTTCAATAGCTCCGGCTTCCATGACCCCTGTTTCTACCAGGGTCATTTTATATTCATTTTTGGAGACGGCTACAAAGAGAAAACTCTTGCCTTCAAAAATAACAACAGCATCTTCAGGCACCACCCACGCATTATGGTTTTTGACGGCGATCTCTGCATTCAGGTACATCCCCGGTAAAAGGATTTTGTCATATTTTTCAAAATGGCAATGCACTTCTGCCGTTCTGTCATCTGAAAGAGCCTGGCTGATCAGCATGATTTCACAAGGATACTTTTTATCTGGTTGATGCAGGGTATAGGCCATCACGGACTGGCCAATGGAAAGTTTTTCAATATCCTTTTCAAAAACCCTCAGGTTGAGATGGATATCCAAGGGGTTGATCAATTCAAATAGTACATCCGTTCCGGTGACATATCTTCCGATGTTCATTTTGACTGCGGAGACAAAGCCACTGATCGGTGCATAGATTTGAACGGTATTGGAGATATTGTTTTCTGTAAGTTTCTCCGGGTTTAAGTGAATCAGTTCCATCTTTTCGGCGAGAGCACGCAAGGCAATTTTCTGGTTGTCATATTCCATTCGCGCCTGCTGAAATACCTTCTCACTACTGGATTTTGTTTCATACAGTTCCTTTTGCCTGTTGTATTCTGAGGCAGCATATTCCAGGTTTGATTTGGTCACCAGGTAATCTTCCTGCAACTGAATGTACTGCTGGTCTTCCATAGTAGCGATGACCTCCCCTTTCTTGACATACATGCCAGGCAACAAATGCGTCGACTTGAGATAACCACCAAGCGGCATACTGACAGATACCAGGCTTTGCGGTGGCACATCCACCGTTCCATTGACTTTTAAAATGGTGGAAATATCCTTTTTCTCCAATTTACCAACCTGCACTCCGGCAGATTGAATCTGTGCATCTGTCAACTTAACAGCATTTTCATTGACTGTTTCAGCCGTATTGGCAGATGAAGTGTTGTCCTGCTTTCCACAGGCAAAGAGTATGGCGGTTAGAAATATTCCGATGAGGATATGTTTCATTTTATTATTGATTGATGGTTAAATAATTTAAGGCAATAATGCTATCATTGAGAGAAGCACAAGCGTCCAGGTATTGCGTGCGGACCGTAATCACCTGGGACATCAACATGATCCATTCCAGAAAACCAATTTCTCCGCGTTCAAACTGATGATCGGCCGTGACGCGGATCAGTTTGGCATCCTGCAGAGTCGAGCTCTCATACGATTCCACTATCTGAAGGTTGTTAAGATATTGAAGGTGGGTCTGACGATAGGCTGCACTCAATTCCTTCTTTCCTTGTTCTAAGTTGTTACCTGCGATCACCTCATTGACCTGCAAGGCTTCTGCCTTGACTTTCTGTGCATGTTGGAAGATCGGAATGCCGACGCCTATCTGCGCTGCACTGAATCGCTTCGATGATGAATAATACAGATCATCAGCTCCGGTCCCTTGCATGCTGGTATTGAAATAGCTTAGACTCAACTCCGGAAGCCGTTTAGCTTTCTCCAAACCCGTCATCGCTGCCGCTGTAGTTTTCTGCTGCATGGCAAGCTGAATTTGTGGATGTCGCAGGAGCAGTGAACTATCAGCCAGAAAGGCATCTTCCATTTTGAATGAAGCAGCATAGGGCTCCAGTGGTAATGGTGCATTCAGCAATAGCTGCAATTGTATACGGACCACTTCCATCTCCTGTTGCAAGCTGCTCAATTGTCTTTGTACTTCACCAAGCTGGATGGTTGCAGTTGTTTTTTCCAGGACATTGCTCTCCCCAAGGGCATACCTCCTGTCGGCCTTTTCAATCCACGCTGTGTATGCGCTGTCCACAGCCAGCAAGAGTTTCTCCTTTTCCTTCAGGAGAAGCATGGCATAAAAGAAATGGGTCACAGCCCTTTTTATTTCCTCTTCCTTGAGGCTCACACTCAACACAGCCGTCTTCCATTCCTCCTCATTGACCTTGCGCTGTTTGGAATAGACAGTTGGAAAACTGATGGATTGTGAAATGCCAAATCGTGTATCCGTATACGCACTATTGAGCTGTCCGATCTCAGCGGTAAAACTGGTTTGAGGAATAACACCTGATGTATTCGATAACTTCTCGTGGTATGTTGACCTGAGTTTTTCATTCTTTACCGTTAGGTTGTTTTGTAAGGCTAGTGCAATCGCACTCTTCAGCGAGATGGTATCCTGGGCAAATGCCTGTGAAGCAAAAACAGATAGCAGGAGGATCATTCCAAGCTTGACAGTGGGTGTCATTTTGACCTTTCCTGTTTTTTCAAACATGATATATAATACTGGTAATACAAACAATGTTAAAAAAGTAGCGATCAGCAACCCGCCTATCACCACGGTCGCCAATGGCCTCTGCACTTCAGCACCCGCACCCTGGCTCAAGGCCATCGGCAAAAAACCAAGTGAAGCCACAAACGCTGTCATCATGACGGGACGCAATCTCACTTTAGTACCCATCAGGACGATCCGATGCAGATCTGTAAGACCTTCTTTTTTCAGACGGTTAAACTCAGCAATCAAGACAATACCATTGAGTACAGCCACACCAAACAAAGCGATAAACCCTACCCCCGCACTGATACTAAAAGGCATGCCCCGAATCGCCAGAAAGAAAATCCCTCCGATTGCAGACAACGGAATCGCTGTATAGATCAACAAACCATGACGTATAGAATTGAATGCAAAAAACAGCAGGATAAAAATCATCACCAACGAAACCGGGACGGCAATGCCAAGTCGCTGTTTGGCAGCAATCAGGTTTTCGAATGCACCTCCATAGGTCATGTAATAACCCACAGGCAATGTAATCTGCGTATTCACTTTTTCCTGCAGTTCATTGACGATGCTCTGCACATCCCTCCCACTCACATTGAATCCGACGACAATCCTTCGCTTAGCATCTTCGCGCTGCACCTGATTCGGACCGTTTTGAATATCAACATTTGCTAGTTGGTAGAGCGGTACCTGAGTCCCGAGTGGAGTAGGAATCAGTAGGTTTTGTACATCCTCCAGACTCTTTCGCTGATCGGTCTGCAAGCGCACCACCAGATCAAATCGCTTCTCTCCTTCAAATACCCAGCCTGAACTCTGCCCCGCAAAAGCGGTATTCACAGCCCTGTTGATATCTTCGATATTGAGATTGTATTGCGCAATCGCCGCCCGATTGTAATCGATGATGATCTGGGGCATGCCAGTCACCGGCTCCACAAAAATATTTTCGCTTCCCTCAACACTGTTGACAATAGCGCCCAATTGAGCAGCGTAATGTGCTAGCGTGTCCAGGTCTTCTCCGAATATTTTACAGACTACATCCTGACGGGCACCGGTCATCAATTCATTGAATCGCATTTGTACCGGATATTGAAAACCAGCGGTTATGCCAGGAACATCCTCAAGTGCGAGACTCATTTTCTCTGCCAACTCATCAAAAGTTTTGGCCGATGTCCATTCATCCTTGTTCTTCAAGATGACCATCATATCGCTTGCCTCCATGGGCATAGGGTCAGTGGGGACTTCACCGCTACCTATCTTCGTCACCACCATTTCAACTTCAGGAAATTGGGTTTTCAAAATATGTGCTGCCTTCTGCGTGCTCTCAATGGTAGCTGTCAGATTACTTCCAGTCAACACTCTGGTATCAACTGCAAAATCTCCTTCTTCGAGTGCGGGGATAAATTCGCCTCCTAATATCGAAAGTGTAAAGATTGCTGCTGCAAACATGGCGATCACTACCGCAAGAATCGTTTTAGGAAAATTTAAAACACTGGAAAGCGCATGTTGATATGCTCTTTCGATTTGAAACATGATACGATCTGAGAGATTGGGTTTGTGTTTAATTTTTCTGCTCAACACCAATGCGCTCATCATAGGTATGTAGGTAAGGGAAAGCACAAAGGCGCCCAATAATGCAAAGGCCACAGTTTGTGCCATCGGCTTAAACATTTTTCCTTCAATCCCTTCCAGTGTGAAAATCGGCAGATATACAATCAGGATAATGATCTGTCCGAATACCGCACTGTTCATCATCTTACTGGCCGAAAACGTAACCTCCTGATCCATGTCATTTTTAGAAAGACGGTCGATGTGACTGAACTTCTTGCTATGCGTCAGTTGATGCATCACTGCTTCGACGATGATCACTGCTCCATCTACGATCAACCCGAAATCGAGTGCTCCGAGACTCATCAGGTTACCACTGACTCCAAAGGTATTCATGAGGATGATGGCAAAAAGCATCGCCAGTGGAATCACTGAAGCTACGAGTAGTCCGGCTCTCAGGCTACCCAGAAAAATAACCAGGATGAAGACGACGATCAACGCCCCTTCCATCAGGTTTTTTTCAACCGTGCCTATAGCGTTGTTGACCATCTTGGTGCGATCCAGAAATGGTTCGATCACGACGCCTTCAGGCAATGTCTTTTGAATCTGTGCAATACGCTCTTTGACATTCTTGATCACCTTGCTGCTGTTGGCTCCCTTGAGCATCATCACCACAGCACCTGCTACTTCGCCCTGGTCATTGTAGCACATGGCACCGTATCGCGTGGCAAATCCAATATTGATCCCGGCTACATCCCTTATAAACAAAGGTGTTCCGCTAGACGTGGTCTTGATAAAAATGTTCTCTATATCCTCCTTGCTGCCGATCAATCCTTCGCTCCGGATAAAGAGCACCGATGGTCCCTTTTCTATATAAGCGCCCCCTGTGTTTTGATTATTTTTTTCAACGGCTGTAAAAACATCGTTGATGGTGATGTTATAAGATTGCAGTTTACTCGGATGAACGGATATTTCATATTGTTTGAGTTTGCCGCCGAAACTGCTTACTTCAGCCACACCTTCCACACCGAGTAATTGCCGCCTGACGATCCAATCCTGGATGGTCCTGAGTTCGGTGGCATCATATTGATCCTGGAATCCCTCCTTTGGTCTTACGACATATTGATAGATTTCACCCAGTCCGGTGGAGATAGGACCTAGCTCTGGCGTGCCTATTCCCGGTGGTATTTCCGTTTGCACTTTTTGCAGGCGTTCGGCTACTTGCTGACGGGCCCAGTAGATATCGGTGTCATCATCAAACACAATAGTGACGAGGGATAAGCCGAAGCGTGAGAAGCTCCTGATCTCTACGATACCGCTGATATTGCTGTTGGCCTGCTCGATCGGAAAGGTGACTAGCCGCTCGATATCTGTGGCACCAAATGAAGGAGCTACGGTAACGACCTGTACCTGATTGTTGGTGATGTCCGGTACGGCATCGATGGGTAGCATGGTGGCCTGGTAACTGCCATAGCCTATGAGGGCAATGACAAATAGCCCGATGATGAGTTTATTCCGTATGGAAAACTCAATGATTTTAGTAAGCATAATAAAATCTTGTGATTCAAATCTGATTAGTGGACAAATGCATACAGGCACCAACACAGCACGTGTTGATGACCATCATCACTTCAAAAATTGAATTAACAGGATTTCGGCGGCTGCCAGATATTGGAGAGGAAAGAAGAGCTTATATACTGCTCATCAAACGTGACAAACTGCACGGATGAAGCGTAAGTCTTCTTCGCTGGAGAAACGTAAAAAGTAGTAGGAACAAAATCAGCAATCGTCGCATTGATCATGCTGTCGTTTGCTTTAAACGGAAGGGTCATGTCCTTGGCATAATCCTCATCCGGTTTTGCGGCATAATCGTAATGCATGCAAAGAAAGGCCCATAAGGTCATGTCTTTGTCTTCCTGTCGGTGCTCCTTGAAATGCTCCACCATCAATGGCAACTTGACCAGCTGATACAATTCAGTGGCGGATACCAGGAAGATGGAAAGCAGCGATATGGACAAAAATCTCTTCAAGCCCGCAAATATACGACTTTTTTAAACCCAAAGCAAGGGGCAAGGGGCAAGGAGCAAGGAGTCGCTTGTGCATTTAGTATGAATGGCGCAGCCATCCATAAGATCATATGTTAAGCGTCCGTACGGACGCTTGTGCGACCGCAAGTTTAAACTTGCGTCAAGGAAGATTGGAATATAAATTTCCCCTGTAGCCTGGAGGCTACTTTTACAGCTCCTAAAATAGAATATAATATCTATGCCTTTTCCATCGGCAGCCTGAGTCTACCAACAACGTCTTGTTTTTTTAATAAAAAAAACAGACGCAAGCCGCAGGCGGAGCCTGCACAAAAAACGAGCATAACACGTCTGGCGTCTGCGAGTCTGGCATCTGACGTCTGAATCCTGGCATCTGCGAGTCTGGCATAGTTCGACTGCGCTCACTACAAGTCTGGCATCTTACTCTCTCACTCTCTTACTCTCTCACACACTTCTCCATCGTCTCCAAAAACACCCTGCTATCCTGCGCTCCCGACACCCCGTACTTCCTGTCAAAGACAAAGAACGGTACACCACGCAAGCCGAGCTGCTCTGCTTCGCGGATATCTGTGCGGACATCGTCTGCATAGGCTCCTGATTCAAGCGCAACTTTCAAAGCTGCGGGATCTAATCCGATTTCTTTTCCCAATTCTATCAGCACACTGTATTCATCGAGATTTTTTCCTTCATTGAAATACGCACTGAATAGTTTTTCTTCGGCTTCATCCTGCTTGCCGAATTGTTTTGCAAAATGCGCGAAACGATGGGCATTGAAAGAATTGGCTACAATCGTTTTATCAAAATTGTACGTCAGGCCTACCTGTGCTGCCATGCCTGTGACGTATTCATTCATACCCTTAGCCTCTTCCACAGAAATGCCTTTGTGTTCGGCGAGGAATTGGTTTATGTTTTTGTGAGGATCAGTGACCATGTCCGGAGAGAGCTGATAACTCTTCCAGGTGATGTGGACATCATCTTTGTGATCAAACTGTGCCAGTGCTGCTTCAAACTTGCGCTTGCCGATATAACAAAACGGGCACATGATATCACTCCAGATTTCGATTTGCATTTTGTGTTGGGTTGTGTCTAAAGGCCTGAGTTGATCCGTTGCACTGGTTTTTAACCTGGTGACTTGCGCCTGGGAGGCAAGCCCGACAGACAACAAACACAGGATCAATAGTGCCTTTAATGACATTGAAAGATTCGTTTAGAATAGGGATATAACGATATGGAGAAATAAAAGTTTAGAAAGAAAGTATAGTAGCTATCCTATAAGAAATGCTGACAATACTTTAATCTCTGTGAAATTGCGTAATCGCATAAATCTCCAAATCAATCCACCCTCCATTCTTGATCTCACATTCCTTCATCGTCCCTTCTAATTCGAATCCCAGTTTTTGCAACACCTTTTTCGAATTAGCATTTCCTGTTTCCACATAAGCATATATCCTGTGCAGTTCCAGTTGTTCAAATGCATATTTGATGATGTGCGAAGCTGCCTCTGGAATATACCCTTTGCCCCAATACTCTGGCAATAACCAAAAACCAATCTCTGCACGATGATGCACAGGATGAATATCATTGAATCCGATAGCCCCATAAAAATGCTGATCACCTGGATCACATATCGCCCACCATTGACCTGTCCGATTTTTTTCGATGGTGGCGTACCATTCCATTTGCGCCTTTGTCTCTTCCAGTGTAGCAAACGATACAGCATAGTATCTGATTACTTCCGGATGCGACAAGCCTTTCCATACGGGATAGATGTCCGATGAATTGATCGGACGCAACAAAAGAGTATCAGTTTTAATCAACTTAGACATCAATAACTTTTATTTCTCATGGTTACTAAGAGGTGTGCCGTTGCAGGAGTTTGCTCCTGCAACCATCGGGATACCCAACGAAAATCCTAATGAGAATCTAAATTGGAATTCTCATGGTCGCAGGAGCAAACTCCTGCAACGGCCAATCGTGATAGCCTTCATTTTTCACTTTTCATTTTTCACTCTTCACTTAAATTGCTTCGCCTCAGCCTTAGCCTTAGCCTTTATCCCAATGTAAAGTCAAATTACAAATTTTTAATATTAGAACTTTCCCTATATTTCGACTTCATTTCACCCTATCCCATACGATCCATGATACAGCATACGATCATCCCATCCCCTATCGGCCCCATTTATATTGAAGGATCTGACAAAGGCGTCAGCCGCATCAGCTTCCGGCCGGAAGATACCCACGGCGAACAAGGCGAAATCCCAGCCTGTCTGCAGGACTGCGCGGACCAGCTTTCCGCTTATTTTACCGGCACACTCAAGGAATTCGATCTGAAACTGGATTTTGGCGATGCTCCTGAGTTCCACATCGAAGTCTGGAAAATGGTCAAACTGATCCCCTACGGCCGCACCAGGACCTACACAGACATCGCAGATATCATCGATCATCACAATGCCGTCAGGGCTGTAGGCCACGCCAATGGCCTCAATCCCCTTCCTATCGTCGTCCCATGCCACCGCGTCATCGGCAAAGACGGCAGCCTCACCGGATATGTCTACGGTCTGGAAATGAAAAGATGGCTCCTTAGCCACGAATCACCAGGTCAGTATATGAAGCAGTCGGATCTGATGAGTGTGCTCGATCACAACTGATACCTCCACATAAATACCTCTCTTTTAAATAAAACGAAAAGGTCTTTAAAGAAGTAGAGACGCGATTAATCGCGTCTCTACTTCTTTAAGGACCTTTTTTATTTTACAAGACCGGGTTATTTATTTCGCAGTAACAAGATCACGCGTGAATAAATTTCCTTGTCCGTCTGAAGCTCGATGACGTAACTGCCCTCTGTGAGGTTAGCTACATCAAGGGTATATTCATTTCGTCCAGGAATACCACTTAAGTCTGCTGACCTCACAATTTGGCCAAGGGTATTGATCAGACGCACATGAACTTCCTGATTGCTTGAAGAAGTAAAGGAAAGATTCAAAGTTTCGCTTACCGGATTAGGCCAGAACGTAACTTTCTCCAGATTACCTTCGATGTCCACCGGCTTTTCAGCATGCAGTATCTCTACCGACGGCCTGGTCTCTATCTCCATTATTTCCGAAGGATTGGATACGAAGCCTCCCAGTGGATCTTCACAATCCAGGATTGCTGTACACACTGTCTCACATCCATACGAATCGGTCACCGTCAGACTGATATCCACAGGCGAAAATCCAATATAAATCGAAATCTGCGGTGTACCCTGACCTGATTGCAAGAGGTAATCATCTCCGTCCAATGCCCACACATACGTGTAAGGTGCTACACCATCCGTAACGATCGATGAAATCACCACGCCATGCGTGCTACACTCTACTGGTGGAGGTAAAAGGATCGCACATTCAACAAACGTATTCGGCGTCCAGCGGATGAGCTGCTCTGCCTGGGATGAATTGCCACAAGCATCAGTAGCCACCCACAACCTTCTCACGATAAACTGTCCAGGCTGATTACCGGGAAGTATGGTCTCTGTATACGATATCGAAACAGGTTGCGCTGTATCTTCAGCAAGAACTGAAGGTACGGCAGGCAATGGAGCACAGGTTAG
>ERZ795061.3776-NODE-3776-length-13021-cov-15.719651_pt1 | contig 13021 bp, 11 predicted proteins | sample MGYA00375145_ERZ795061 | MGnify/ENA primary metagenome ERZ795061 (study PRJEB30190, sample SAMN05720144) | anaerobic digester metagenome | isolation source: active sludge of municipal wastewater-treating anaerobic digesters | place: USA | collected 2014-12-22 ... | reverse complement strand
TTGCAAAAATGAACGCCCTGACGGACGAGGCACTGATTTCGTCGCTCATTCGGGCTGGTCAAAAAGGCGTCAGTATTGATCTGATTGTTCGAAGCGCCTGTATCCTGCCGCCGCAGGTTCCGGGTTTCACCGACAACATCCGTGTTCGATCCGTGATTGGCCGGTTTCTGGAGCACACGCGCGTCTTCTACTTTCGCAGCGGCGACGTTGAAGATCTCTATCTCTCCAGTGCTGACTGGATGAACCGGAACATGATGCGACGTGTAGAACTCGTCTGGCCCGTCAAGGACCCGGCACAGCGTCAGCGCATTGTGGACGAGTGTCTGGTGGCCTACCTTCATGACGAGGTTGATGCGTGGGATATGTTGCCCAACGGCAAATATGTACGGGTGACGCCGGAAAACCGTCGTTTGGCGCACGGCGCGCAGGCGGCCCTGGCGAACCGCTATTCAGGGCGAGACAACAGCGGGACAGCGCGTTCATGAACCTGATTCTGTGGCGTCACGCGGAAGCTCTGGAGGCAGGGGAGGGCGGCGATGACATGGCGCGCCCCCTGACGTCTCGCGGCGAGAAACAGGCTACCCGAATGGCCACCTGGCTGGATCGCCAGTTGCCTGACGCTACCCGGATTTTGGTTAGTCCCTCAAGGCGAACCGAGCAAACAGCCATGGCGTTGGGCCGGAAGTACAAGATTTGTGCAGAACTCTCGCCGGGCTGCAGCGCAGCCCGGCTGCTGGAGTGCGTGCAGTGGCCGCAGGCCAAAAACACGGTGCTGGTGATTGGACATCAGCCGACGCTGGGACAAACGATAGCCCAACTGATGGGATTGACAGAGTCCGAGTGTGCGGTGAAGAAAGGGGCGGTCTGGTGGCTGAGAAGCCGGGAGCGTGGCCCGGGTTCACAGACCGTCGTGGTGACCGTTCAATCGCCTGAGGTTCTGTAGCCTCTGGCAGACTCAGTCTTTCGCGGGTCGGCCCGTTTTGATGGAGGGAACCACCTTGAGTGCTGCCAGGAACGCGACATCCTGCATGGCCGCAAGGGCCTTGATGCCCGCCCGCAGCAGCTCGCTCTTTTTGGCGGGGCTGCCCAGCTGGCCCGCCCGCTGCTTCAGGTTCGCCAATACGGCGTACTCTTCTTTGGGGATGGTGAAACTGTCGCGCACCAGTTTGGGCTTCTTGACCTTGATTGCTTTTTCAATACTGGCTTTTTCCTCGACGGCTGGTTTTACTGGCGCGGGTTTCGGCGCAGGTGCTTTTCGGACCACCGCTGGACGGACTGGCCTGACTTGTTTTGCGGTTACTGAAGTTGCTGGTTTGGCTGGCTTGGCAACAACTACTTTTTTTCGGACGATGGGCATAAGTTACTTTCCAGAAAATAAACGATGCATACAGTTTATATCGTTTATTGCTGATCGTCAAAAAACCGGAAGTTGATGCGTATCAAAATCCGGAGAGAGTCAGTGACCAGGGCGTTTTCTGCCAGGCTGTGATTTCTTCGCGCAGCAGATGTGCGGACTGGGGGAAGACTTCTCCCCAACCCTTGCGACAGGTCAGCACAAAGCCATGTGCGTCGTCTGGGCCACGTACCAGCTGCAGGCCGGATGTGTCCGGATCGCGCCTGGCGTGGCACAGGATGATGGCCAGGCGTAGCGCCAGAAGCTGCTGCACGAAGACCTGGTCTTCAAAATCTGCATCCAGCTTGCGCAGCTTGCCGCGTTGCCCCAACACCAGCAGGCTGAGCTTGTGCAATTCAGCCGCCGCAAATCCCATCGCGTCGGCGTTGTCCAGAATATAGGCACCATGCTTGTGGTAGTCGCTGTGTGAAATCTGGGTGCCAATTTCGTGCAATTGCGCCGACCACATCAGCTTGCGCCGGTTACGCTCGTGATCCGGAGTGGACAGGTCCGACGAATTAGTGTGAAGCTGGTCAAACAATTGGGTCGCTACTTTACCGACCCGGTTGCCATGCGTCGCGTCAGCCTCGAATTTGGTAACCAGCCGCTGAACTGATCTGGACCGGGTGTCAGCCGTGTCTTCCGTGTTCCCCACCAGGTCATACAACACGCCGTGCCGCAACCCGCCGCTGGCGGCCCTCATTTCGTTGATACCCAGCAAATCAAAGGTAGCCCGCAGGATGCTCAACCCTCCGCCAATAATGGCCCGCCGGTCATCCTTCATCCCCGCTAGCCGCAGACGATCCGCGTTCTGGGCTTCCAGCAGTTTTTCCAGCAGCCAGTCCAGCCCCGCCTGGGTAACGGAGCCCTCCGGCCAGCCGGCAGCTGCCAACACATCTCCCACAGCACCAATGGTGCCCGCAGAGCCGTAGGCCACATCCCAGGAGTCCCGGCGGTACGCGTTCAGGGCTTCATCCAGCACGGCCTTGGCGGCAATCTCGGCCATCTGAAAGGCACGTGAGGTGAATTTGCCGTCAGCGAAATAGCGCGCGGACCAGGCAATGCTGCCTACGCGATAAGACTCCATGACCCTCGCATCAGATCCGTGACCCAATATCAGCTCGGTAGACCGCCCGCCAATGTCGGCTACCAGCCGGCGCTCAGAAGATTGGGGCAGCAGCTTGGCCACACCCAGATAGATCAGGCGGGCTTCTTCCCGGCCGGAAATCACGTCAATGGGAAAGCCCAGGATGTCATTGGCCCTGAGCAAGAAGTCTTCCCGGTTGCGGGCCTCGCGAAGCGTCTGGGTCGCAACGGCGCGTACCTGGGTCTTCTTGAAACCCGCCAGCCGCTCACCAAAACGGGCCAGGCAGTCCCAACCCCGTTGCATGGCCTCGGGTGTCAGGTTGCGTTCGTCGTCCAGACCATTGCCCTGGCGGACCGTTTCCTTCAGGTATTCCGTGCGGTAAAACTGCCCATGGTCCAGGCGCCCAATCTCCAGGCGAAAGCTGTTGGAGCCCAAGTCCACGGCAGCCAGTCGAGTTCCGTTTTGCATCTGCTGTCTTGCTTTTTTGTTGTCGTTGCGGACAGCATAGCATTCGGCTACAGCAGCCATATTCGGCCTGCTTCAGTTGATTTGGGGTGCAGCCATTCACTATTAAAATAATAGCTACTCACGCATATTCCATGAGGGCCAGGTGCCAATTTCATCATTAAAATGACCCTACCCGGTGGTTTTTAATACTTTTCAGGCACCAGAATCTCCTGCGGAACCGGCCCCCGCACATAGTCGTCGTGGCGCTCGCGCGGAGGCAGGACGATGGGGGCGTGCTCGATTTCGCTGTACGGAATCTGGCCCAGCAAATGGTCAATGCAGTTGAGCCGGGCCTTTTTCTTGTCAACAGCCTGCACAACCCACCAGGGGGCCTCGGCGATATGCGTGCGCTCCAGCATCACCTCTTTGGCCTTGGTGTATTCCTCCCAGCGGCGACGGGATTCCAGGTCCATTGGGCTGAGCTTCCATTGCTTGAGTGGATCATGGATGCGACCGAGAAAGCGCAGGTGCTGCTCTTCATCCGAAATGGAGAACCAGTATTTGATCAGCTGGATGCCCGAGCGGGCCAGCATGCGTTCGAACTCCGGTACGGTCCGGAAGAATTCCTCGTACTGTTCGTCGGAGCAAAACCCCATCACCCGCTCTACGCCGGCACGGTTGTACCAGCTGCGGTCAAACAGCACTATTTCCCCGGCCGCCGGCAGGTGAGACACATAGCGCTGAAAGTACCATTGCGTGCGCTCGCGGTCGTTCGGCGCTGGCAGGGCGGCCACCCGGCACACACGGGGATTCAGCCGTTGCGTGATGCGTTTGATGACGCCGCCTTTTCCTGCTGCGTCGCGACCTTCAAACAGAATGACTACTTTGTGGCCCGTCTTGACGACCCAGTCCTGCAGTTTGACCAGTTCACCCTGCATCCGGAACAGCTCGCGGAAATACAGCCGCCGGCTTTCTTTGTACGTATCTGAATGGGTGTCGCCTCCGCCCAGTTCATCAATGTGACGGTCTTCCAGCTCCAGCTCGACTTCCTCGTCGTAGCTGTCGGTCAGATCGCGGCGGATGCGCTGAACCAGGTCTTCATCGCTTGAGCTCATGGGGATTTCCGGTACTGTCCCAACCTGCTATTGCATCAGGACGTGGCAAATAGAGAGTTGATCTTACGATCGTTCGATGACAGTTTCGTGAAAAAACCGCTGTGTGGGATTTCAGATTTTTGAGCTGCTTTGCCTTTGTCGCGGGATAGGGCTCGCCAGGCGATCCGGCGAACTTTTTCCGATCTACGCCGCCAAGTTCGCTCAAGGCCAAATGTCACACCACTGTCACCTTCCTGTTGCATCCTAAGCGTTTTCAACTCACCAATATGAAGACATGGCCCACTCCAATGATCGTCCTTCCGACACCTTTAACAACGAAGACTCCAACCATACGAATAATCCACACATTGACGCCGTCATTGCTGCGCGCTTGAGCCGGCGCAGCATTCTGCTCGGCGGTGCTGGCGCCGCCGCCTCCAGCCTTTTGGGTGGTGCTGTCCTGACGGGATGCGCTACAAATGCAGGCTCGTCGTCTGGAGCGGCGTCGATGTCCGGCAAGCTGGGTAGTCTGGGCTTTGTTGCAGTTGGCAAGAGTCTCGCCGACAAGATTGTTGTAGCCCCTGGCTACAGCGTACAGGTGATCTACGCTCTGGGTGACCCGCTGAAGTCCAGCACTGCCGCATTCAGGAACGACGGCACCGATACCGACTGGGAAAACCGTGCCGGCGACCACCATGACGGCATGGAGTGGTTTGGCCTGGATGCCAGCGGCAAGCCCTCCAGCACCAGTACCAACCGTGCCCTGCTGGCGGTCAACCACGAAGCCACGACGGACGAAAAGCTCAGTTCTTTCTTCATTCACACCGACGGTGGCAAATCCACCTTGCCCCGCCCTGCGTCCGAAGTGGACAAGGAGCTGGCCATCCACGGTTTGTCGGTTGTAGAGATTGAAGCCAAGGCAGGCAAATGGAGCTACAAGCCCGCGTCCAGCTTCAACCGCCGGGTAACGACCATGACAGACCTGCTGATCAGCGGGCCGGCCCGGGGTAGTGAACACCTGGTCACCAAATACAGCACTGATGCCACACGCGCCCGCGGCACCCTGAACAACTGCGGCACCGGCAAAACTCCCTGGGGCACCTTCGTATCGGGCGAAGAGAACTGGGCGGGGTACTTCTTCCGTGATGCCAAAGATGACGATAGCCGTGGCAAGAAGGACAAGCAGGTTGCTGCGCTAAACCGCTATGGCCGCAAGGCCGGCGCAGCCAGCCGCCACGGCTGGGAAAGTGCTGGCGCAGATGACAAATTTGTGCGCTGGAATAATGGAGCCTTGGGTGCCTCTGCCCGTGCCGACTACCGCAACGAAATGAACACGTTCGGCTACGTGGTGGAAATGGACGCCTACGACGGTAACCAGGCCGTGCGCAAGCGCACCGGTCTGGGTCGCTTTGCCCACGAGAGCGTGAGCTTTGCCAAGCCCATGGCAGGTCAACCCATCGTGGCTTATATGGGTGACGATTCCCGCGGTGAGTACATGTACAAGTTTGTGTCTGCTGCCAAGTGGGACGCTGCTGACGCCAACGCCAGCAACCGCCTGGCCGTGGGTGACAAGTACCTGGACAAGGGAGCGCTGTTTGTAGCCAGCTTCAAGGCCGATGGCACTGGCCAGTGGATTGAACTGTCCATGAACAACCCCATCGTCGTCGCCAACCCCGACTTTGAGTTCAAGTCAGACGCTGATATTGCCATCTTCACCCGCCTTGCCGCAGATGCGGTGAATGCCACCAAGATGGACCGTCCTGAGTGGGGTGGCGTCAACCCCCGCACCGGCGATTTCTACATGACCCTGACCAACAACAGCAACCGGACCGTGGATGGGGACATGGGCGTGGATGCCGCCAACCCCCGCTACTACAGCGATATGAAGGGCAGCAAGGAAAACAAAGGCAATGTGCACGGTCACATCGTGCGGGTTGCTCAAGGCAATCCGTGGGATACCGCATTCAAGTGGGACATTTATCTTTTTGCGTCGGAGGCCGATGCCGACAAAGCCAGGGTGAACCTGTCGAACCTCACAGATGAAAACGACCTGTCTTCCCCGGACGGCCTGGTCTTCAGTGAAGCCACTGGTTTGTGCTGGATCCAGACCGATGACGGCGCCTACACCGACAAGACCAACTGCATGCTGCTGGCCGCCATTCCCGGCACAGTCGGCGACGGCAGCAAAAAGACCCTAAGCTACAAGCGCGCAGATGGCAGTGAAAAGCGTGTGGATACCTATGTTGGCAAAGCCCAGACGCCCAGCACCCTCAAGCGCTTCCTGGTTGGCCCGGTGGACTGCGAAATCACGGGTCTGTGCGAGACGCCCGATGGCAAAGCCCTGTTCATCAATATCCAGCACCCCGGCGAAGGCACCAAGATGGCGGATGTTGGCAACCCCGCCAAATACACCAGCCAGTGGCCCGCCAACGCTGGCTACGGGGTGGGCAATCGCCCGCGTTCGGCAACCATCGTGATCACCAAGGTTGATGGAGGCCAGATCGGCAGCTGATGCGCTGAAGTCTGTGTGTATTCAGCCAAGGCCGCCGGGTAGCAATGCCTGTCGGCCCTTTTTGTGAATTGTCACATCACCGTCACAAATATTTCTTATATTTGTGTACGAGCTAACCGTTACACCTTGTCAACTTTATTAAAGGTACCTCATGAAAACCGCGTTCAAAATGTCAATGATCTCCGCTGCAGGGTTTGCTGCAATGTCTCTTGTTTCGCTGGCAGGCGCGCAGGAAATTACCGGTGCGGGGGCTACTTTCCCTGCGCCGGTATACGCAAAATGGGCGGCAGATTACAACAAGGTTACTGGCGTCAAGATCAACTACCAGTCGGTCGGATCAGGCGCAGGCATCAAACAGATTGATTCCAAAACGGTGGATTTCGGTGCATCCGATATGCCGCAAACGGACGACGTCCTCAAGACCAAGGGCCAGTTTCAGTTCCCCACCGTGATTGGCGGTACCGTTCCGGTGATCAACATCAAGGGCATTGCTCCCGGCCAGATGAAGCTGGACGGCCAGGTGCTGGGCGACATCTTCCTTGGCAAGATTACCAAATGGGACGACCCGGCGATCAAGGCGCTGAACCCCGGCCTGGCGCTGCCTGATGCCGCCATCGCGCCCGTGCGCCGTGCTGACGGTTCTGGTACCACTTTCAACTTCACCAACTACCTGAGTCGTGTTCACCCCGAGTGGAAAGCCAAGGTCGGTGAGGGTACGGCTGTGAATTGGCCCGTGGGCGCGGGTGGCAAGGGTAACGAAGGTGTTGCAGCGTTTGTGAACCGCCTGCCCAACTCCATTGGTTATGTGGAGTACTCGTACGTCAAGCAAAACAAGATGACCTACACGCTGATGAAAAACCGCGATGGCGTGTTCGTGGCACCTGATGACGAAACGTTCAAGGCTGCTGCTGCCGGTGCTGACTGGAACAAGTCGTTTTATCAGCTCATCACGGACCAGCCCGGCAAAAATGCCTGGCCCATCTCGACAGCAACTTTTATCCTGATGCAGTTGAAGCAGGACAAGCCGGCCAATGCGACTGAAACCTTCAAGTTTTTCTCGTGGGCGTTCAAGAACGGGGACAAGATTGCGGCTGATCTGGACTACGTGCCCATGCCGGACAACGTGATCGGCGCGATTGAGAAAGCCTGGGGTCAAGTGACCGATGCTGCTGGCAAGCCGGTAGCCCTGAAGTAAGCGTTGGGTGACTGCGTCATCGGAAACGAAGGAGTAAGTGCGTGTCAACTACACTTCCGGCAAAAGAGATGCCGATTAACCAATCTGCCCTTCCTTCCGGACGTGTGATGACCAAGCCTCCTCCGATGAAAATGGCCCGCTCCGGGCCCATGGTGGACCGTATCTTTGGCTGGCTGGCCAAAGGTGCGGCCCTGTTTACGCTGGCCATGCTCATCGCCATTCTGGTGTCGCTCACCATCAGCGCCTGGCCTGCCATCAGCAAGTACGGCCTCGGTTTTCTCACCAGCACCAGTTGGGACCCCGTGAAAGAGGAGTTTGGTGGATTGGTGATGATTTACGGTACCTTGATGACGTCACTGATCGCATTGCTGATCGCCGTGCCGGTGAGTTTCGGTATCGCCCTGTTCCTGACGGAGTTGTCTCCGGCCTGGCTGAGGCGTCCGCTGGGTACGGCCATTGAACTGCTGGCTGCTGTGCCGTCCATCGTGTACGGCATGTGGGGCTTGCTGGTGTTCAGCCCGGTTTTGTCGACCTATGTGCAGCAGCCGCTCCAGGCGCTTTTCAGTGGCGTACCCTACGTTGGCGCTTTGTTTTCCGGTCCGCCTGTCGGTATCGGCATATTGTCGGCCGGCATCATTCTGGCCATCATGATCATCCCGTTCATTGCGGCCGTGATGCGTGACGTGTTTGAGGTGACGCCTCCCATGCTCAAGGAGTCGGCTTATGCTTTGGGGGGCACAACCTGGGAGGTCGTCTCGCAGGTGGTGTTGCCGTACACCAAAGCCGGCGTGGTCGGTGGCATCATGCTGGGCTTGGGGCGTGCGATTGGCGAGACCATGGCTGTGACCTTCGTGATCGGCAACTTCAATCAACTGGACTCGTTGAGTCTCTTTCAGGCTGCCAATAGCATCACTTCCGCGCTGGCCAACGAGTTTGCTGAAGCTGGAGAAGGTCTTCACCAGGGAGCCCTGATGTACCTTGGGCTCGTGTTGTTCTTCATTACATTCGTGGTGCTGGCCCTGTCTAAAGTGTTGCTGTCGCAGCTGAAAAAGAACGAAGGGGCAAGAGCATGACCACCGGAGACAGTTTGTTGCGGGCCGCAGCTTTGGACGAGGTGAGGCAGGCCAAATATGCGCAACGCAAGTTTGTCAATCGCGTCGCATTGACCCTCTCACTTTTAGCGATGGCCTTCGGCTTGTTCTGGCTCTTCTGGATTTTGTTTGAAACGGTTCGGCTCGGAGTAGGTGGTTTGACGCTGGCCACTTTGACCCAGATGACGCCGCCACCCAATGACGAAGGCGGTTTGGCCAATGCCATGTATGGCTCGTTTCTGATGGTGATGTTGGCCACGTTTGTGGGTACACCCATCGGCATCATGGCGGGCATTTACCTGGCCGAATTCGAGACCAAAGGCTGGCTGGCCACGGTAACGCGTTTCGTCAATGACATTCTTTTGTCGGCACCGTCCATCGTGATTGGCCTGTTTGTCTATGCTGTCGTTGTGTCTCGCTTCAAGTCATTCTCCGGCTGGGCTGGCGTGATGGCTCTGGCACTGATCGTCATACCTGTGGTGATCCGGACTACCGAAAACATGCTGCAACTGGTCCCGGCCGGCTTGCGGGAAGCTGCTTATGCCCTGGGGGCACCAAAATGGAAGGTCATTCTCAGCATCACGCTCAAGGCGGCGCGTGCGGGTGTTGTCACCGGTGTGATGCTGGCGATTGCCCGCATTGCCGGCGAGACGGCGCCTTTGATGTTCACCGCGCTGAGCAATCAGTTCTGGACTTCCAGCCTGAGCGAGCCGATGGCCAGTTTGCCTGTGACCATTTTCAAGTTCGCCATGAGCCCCTATGAAAACTGGCAAAAACTGGCTTGGGCGGGTGTCTTCCTGATCACGGTGACGGTGCTGGGTTTGAATATCATTGCCCGGGTCGTTACCCGAGCTCGTTAACTGCAGTTACACCAGACCGACGCCGGCTACGAATCCAATAAGGAAAAAGATGAATATTGCTACGCCCATCAAGGAACATTCCAAAATTTCGGTCAAGGACCTTAATTTTTATTACGGCAAGTTCCATGCCCTGAAGGGCATCAACCTGGAAATTCCCGAGAAAAAGGTGACTGCCTTCATTGGACCGTCTGGTTGCGGCAAGTCCACACTGCTGCGTGTTTTCAATCGCATGTTCGAGTTATACCCGGAACAACGCGCAGAAGGTCAGATCGTGCTGGATGGTGAAGATCTGTTGACGAGCAAGAAGGACGTGGCCCTGCTTCGCGCCAAGGTTGGCATGGTGTTCCAGAAGCCGACGCCATTCCCCATGTCCATCTATGACAACATTGCCTTTGGCGTCAAACTGTTTGAAAACCTGAACGCGACGGACATGGAGGAACGTGTTGAGTGGGCGTTGCGTAAAGCGGCGCTCTGGAATGAAGTGAAAGACAAGTTGAACCAGAGTGGTTCAGGGCTCTCCGGTGGTCAGCAGCAGCGTCTCTGTATTGCACGTGGCATCGCGATCAAGCCAGAAGTGTTGTTGCTGGACGAGCCCTGCTCGGCGTTGGACCCCATCTCCACGGCCAAAATTGAAGAACTGATCACCGAGTTGAAAACCGATTACACCGTGGTCATCGTGACACACAACATGCAGCAGGCAGCCCGCTGCAGTGATTACACGGCGTATATGTACCTGGGGGATTTGATGGAATTCGGTTCAACTGAACAAATGTTCTTCAAGCCATCTCGCAAGGAAACTGAAGACTACATTACGGGCCGGTTCGGCTAAGGAAAAAAACATGCCTGAAAAACATCTTTCCACGCAGTTCGACAGCGAACTCAGTGCAGTTTCCACGCGGGTGATGGAGCTTGGCGGATTGGTTGAGTCCCAGATTCGCAACGCCATCTACGCCCTGTCGCAATTCAGCGCAGAGGTGGCCAATCAGGTGACGGAGGCCGAATCCCGGGTGAATGCCATGGAGGTGGAGATTGACCGCGAGTTGTCGTCCATCATTGGCCGGCGCCAGCCCACGGCGCGTGACCTGAGGCTGCTGATTGCCATTTCCAAAACCACCGCCAATCTGGAACGTGTAGGCGACGAGGCGGAGAAAATTGCACGCATGGTGCGATCCATCATCAACAGCGGAGCGCCCCGTTCGTTGCCATCGCTGGAGTTGCGGGTGGCATCGGACCTGGCATCCGGGCTATTGCGCAAGGCGCTGGATGCGTTTGCCCGACTGGATACTGCGGCGGCCGTTGCGATCCTGAAGGAGGACGATCTGATTGACAAGGAATTTGACGGGTTCGTGCGCAAACTGGTGACGTACATGATGGAGGATCCCCGCATGATCTCCCCCAGCCTGGACCTTCTCTTTCTTGCCAAGGCGATTGAACGTATCGGGGACCACTCCAAGAACATTGCCGAGTTCATCATCTACGTTGTCAAGGGCGAAGACGTGCGCCATACGCCCATGGAGCAAATTGAATCCGTTGTGAAATGAGAAATCAGCCTGGCGTTTTGATTGTGGAAGACGAGCCGGCGATAGCCGAACTCATCGCTGTCAACTTGCGGCACAACGGTTTTCGGCCGCTGTGGGCGATGGACAGTGCCTCAGCCCAGCGCGAACTGGATGCGGTCTTGCCCGATGTGATCCTGCTCGACTGGATGCTTCCGGGGGAGAGTGGTTTGTCGCTTGCCAAGCGCTGGCGGTCCGACGCCCGCACCAAAGGTGTCCCCATCATCATGCTGACGGCCCGGGGGGATGAGATGGATCGGGTTACCGGCCTGGACGCGGGGGCCGACGACTATATTGCCAAGCCTTTTTCCACCAAGGAGCTTCTGGCACGAATTCGCGCTGTACTGAGGCGGCGTGCCCCCGAGCGCGCTGCCAGCCTGGTGACGGTTGGGGCCTTGTCACTTGATCCAGCAACCTATCGGGTGAACTTCAATGACCAGTTGTTGAAGCTCGGGCCTACAGAATTCAAGCTGCTTCACTATCTGATGAACCATTCAGAGCGGGTGCACAGCCGGTCGCAGCTGCTGGACAAGGTGTGGGGCGACCACGTGTTCATTGAGGAGCGTACCGTAGATGTTCATGTCAAGCGCCTGCGTGAAGCACTGGGTGCAGCGGGTCCCATGATCGAAACAGTCCGCGGTGCCGGCTATCGGCTGACTGCACAACCCGTGGCAACCAGCGCTGCTTCCAGCCAGGCACACGTCTGATCATTCTTTTCGTGACACAGTTCTCCCTGTGACATGATTGTCCATGCTCTGGCGATTTGTTTCCTTCATGTTCAGTCAGCTCGGCGCAGGTGCTCTGGGCTGGTACTTTGCGCCCGGATCCTATCAAATGGCCGGGCTGCTGGCCGGTGTTGTGCTGGGGGCCCTGACCTGGTTTGTGGTTGACCTTGCGCGGGGAGTGAAATTCCTGGAGTGGCTTCGTGCCGGTGATGTTTCGGATGCAGCAATGTCGCACGGATTGTGGGGAGAGGTCTCTGACCGTACGCGCCGACTGGTGCGCTCGCGTGAACGGGAAACGCTGGAAAGCCAGAACCGCCTGAATGACTTTCTGGCTGCCCTGCAAGCCTCTCCCAATGGGGTTGTACTGCTGGACTCACAAGGCCGCATCGAATGGTTCAACCAGACTGCCACCGAACACTTTGGTTTTGATCCGCAGCGTGACATGCTTCAGCACTTTGGCAATCTGGTGCGTGATCCCGGCTTTGCCGCGTACTTCGCGGGCGGTGACTATCAGCATGATGTGGTCATGCCAGGCCGCGCCAGCACAGCTTCCAGGCCGGTTAATCTGTCAGTCCATTTGCATCCCTACGGTGAGGGGCGCAGTCTTCTGCTATCACGCGATATCACGGCGCTGGAGCAGGCTGAGGCGATGCGAAGGGATTTTGTTGCCAATGTGTCCCACGAGGTCAGGACCCCACTGACCGTGCTCGGTGGTTTTGTTGAGACTTTGCAGACCCTGCAGCTTGACGAATCAGACCGGCAGCGCTATTTGGCCTTGATGGCACAACAGGCGGATCGCATGCAAACGCTGGTAAAGGACTTGCTCACCCTGTCTCGCATTGAGGGCAGCCCATTACCTGGACTGGATGAGCGCGTGCCCGTTTCCACGCTGATGCATCAGGTCGAACTGGAGGCGCGAGCCCTGTCACGCATCGTCAGCCAGGGCTCGGGCGCTGTACAAGCTCTGAGTTTTTCCACCGTGTCAGACCGGGATCTTGTTGGCGTTTCGTCAGAGTTGCTCAGTGCGATGACCAATCTGGTTGGAAATGCCATCCGCTATA
>ERZ795061.3772-NODE-3772-length-13035-cov-8.067643_pt1 | contig 13035 bp, 17 predicted proteins | sample MGYA00375145_ERZ795061 | MGnify/ENA primary metagenome ERZ795061 (study PRJEB30190, sample SAMN05720144) | anaerobic digester metagenome | isolation source: active sludge of municipal wastewater-treating anaerobic digesters | place: USA | collected 2014-12-22 ... | reverse complement strand
AGACCATTCCCTATTCTGTTGCGGATTCACGCCGTGTTGAAGATTGAGCGCGGCGAAATCGAAGCCTTAACTTGACCTTAAGAGCGCGTAGGGCATTCTGGAAATTAGAGGGGTAGCAAGCTATGTTTTTGCTATGCAAAAACGCTTGTCGGGCGGGCCTTAGCGGCCCCCCTGATCCCCTCGAAAAACGCGGCGAACCGTTGGAGGGGTTCACCACATGGCACGCCCTACGAAGTCGCAGGACGAGCGGCGCACGGCCCAGCTTCCGCCCCTTCGGGTGACGGAAGCCGAGCGCGTCCACGTCGCCGCCCAGGCCGCCAAGGCGGGCTTGGGCGTCACCGAGTACCAACGCCGCCGAATCCTCGGTCACAGCGTCACGGCGAAGCGTACGGCCGCTGACGACCGACTCCTTGCCGAGCTGAACCGCGTGGGCGTGAACCTCAACCAGATCGCCAAGACCATGAACGCGGGCCGCGACATGCCCCACAGCCTTACGGCCGTTCTTGACGAGCTGGCCGCCCTGCGGGCGACCGTTGAGGGGCTGGCCCGTGGTTCCTGACGTCGCCAAGAAGGGGCACAGCTTCAAGGGAGCCTTCGCCTATTACCTGCACGACAAGCGGCAGGGCGAAGGCCCGCACCCCGACACGGCCGAGCGCGTCGCATGGACGGAGACGCGGAACCTCATCACCGACGATCCGCACACTGCCAAGCGCATCATGATCGCGACCGCCAGCCAAGCCGACGAGCTGAAAGCGCAGGCAGGCGTGAAGGCCACGGGGCGGAAATCGACGGCGCACGTTTACGCCTATTCCCTGTCGTGGCACCCCGACGAGGCCGCCACCCTCGACCGTGCGGAAATGGTCCGCGCGGCCGACGCCAGTTTGAAGGTTCTCGGAGCCGATCACCTACAGGCGGTCATAGTCGCCCACACCGACCGAGGGCACCCGCACGTTCATGTCATCGTCAACCGTGTCGATCCCAACACAGGGCGCATGCACGGCTTTCAGAACGATCATCGCCAGCTTGATGCATGGGCGAAAGCCTACGAGGAAGCGCGCGGCCGCATCCTCACCCCGAAGCGGCACGAGCGCGAGCGGGACGCGGCTAGGTCTGACGACCTGGCGCGCCCTTCCCCCAAGCCCGACCAGCCGCGCGAGCCGTCCAGGGCGGCGAAGCTGGCACAGGACGCGGCCGCCATGAAGGACGCCCACAAGCAGGCGTGGGCTGATCTGTCCGCCGATCATAAAGCGAAGCACGAGGCGGCATGGAAAGACCGCCCGAGCTTCAAGGACATTATCGCGCAGCATAAGGCCGACACACGCGCTGAATGGTCCGCGTTCGGCAAGACGCAGGCGGCCGAGCGGCGCGCCTTCCATGCCGCTGAAAAAACCCTTGTCGGCACCGTCTCGAATGCGATCAGCGCAGCGAAGTTTGAACTTCGTGGCGCGCCGAGCGAGCGCGGGCTTTTGGGCAAGGCGTTTAAGAACACCTTGGACCGCGACGCGCGGCACGCTGCATTCACGGCTTTTCAGGCGACCGACAAGGAACACTTTTCGGCCGACATGAAAGCCCGCCTCGATGCCAAGATTGAAGCGGCAAAGGCGGGGCATGCTGCAAAGATGGATGCAGTACGCACGGCCCACACCACAGAGCGCGCGACTTTGAAAGCGAAGCAGGACGGCGAGCGCGCACAGGTTCGGCAGGCATGGCGCGACCTGTACGCCGAGCGCGAGAAATCGGCCGCGCTCGATGCTGCGCGCGACCAGAGCCGCAACCGCATGACATGGCGCAGCGGCCAGAACTTTAAGCACGGCCGCCGTATGGACCGCAGCCACGCGGCGGCGCAGAGTGTCGCTGCACGGCAGGAGAAACCCGCCATGGACTACAAACGCCAGTGGGACGACGCGCAGAAGCGCAAGGACCATGCACCGCCAGCCCCTACGCGCACCGTGAGCGCGCCAACGCCTGCCCCCGCCCCTTCCCCTTCGGGCGAAGTGCCGAGGCCATCACACGCGCCGCAGAACGTCCCCAAGGTGGACCGCGCGGCTGACTGGGCGAAGACCGCACAGGGGCAGCGCGTCGTTTCCCAACAGACGCAGAAGGCCGCGCCCGATAGCCTGCGATCACGCGCGCCGGCCGACTATCGCCCGCCGGCGACGCCGGCACAGCCGAAAGTTGGCCCCGACCAACAAACGCCGACGCCTACGCGCAAGGATTGGACGAAGGCGGCCGAACAGCCGAAGGCCGAACCTAAGCAGGACTGGACGAAAGCGAGCGACCGCAGGCAGACGCCGCGCGACCGTGCTAAAGATAAAGATCGAGACTTCGACCGCGAAAGATAATTCCGCGCGGCCTACAGCAACCGCACGACGCGGCGCGCGCCGTCAGGGCCTTCGATTATCCGTGTACCGTGTGACTCGACAATCTCGGGGGCCGCTTCGCCCAGGGCGTCCGCCTTGGGCTGCGCTACCTCTGGCGCCGCGACCGCTGCGCCTTTCGTACGGCCGAACAGCACCCACAGCGCGACCGCCTTCATGGCTTCCATCCAGAGGACGAGCGCGGCCAACACCCATTCAACCGACATAGAGGCTTCGGCGGGCTTCACCGTCGCGCCGATGGTTTCAAGTTTCGCCGTGCGCCAGCCCTCGCGTTCCGCTTCCAGCTTCGCCGCCGTTTCTGCGTTCGCCAGCTCGGCCGCGAGCTGGCTTCGCTTTGTCACCCGATTTTCGGGCGTCAGATCCAATTCAGCTTTGACGGCATCGGCCGCGCGCGTGACCCCGAGCGCATCAATGCGCTTGGTCAATTCCTCGATCCGCGCGTCTGCCTGCCCTGCCTTGGTCTGGCTTTCGAGCGTGCCGACTTCGGACGCGGCCGCCTCGATCATGAAATACCGATACGAGGAATAGCCATTGAATCCGACGGCAGGCAGCCAGAGCGCGAAGCACACGGCCGCCTTGAGCCATTGGCCCTGCGCCGCGCGCAGCGTCAGCAGAACAAGGCCGAGCGCGCCCCACCCTTCCGAGGCAATGCCGATCACCGAAAACACATAGCGGTGCCAGCCTTCCGCGCTGTTCCACCAAACGGCGACATTCGCCACCGTGGACACGACCAGCAGGGCCGCGACCAGCAGCAGCGATAGGCCGAAAACGATGACGGCCGCCACGGGGTGGAGTTTTTGCGCCGAGGTCATGCGCCGAACGTGCCCGCTCGTGCTTAACCGCCCGTTAAAAGCCTTCAAGATAGCTAGAGTGCTTGATGGCTTGATGTCTAGAACTCTAGAACTCTTGCCATCTTGATATTAAGAACTCTAGAAATCTTGCATTCTAGAACGCTAGATATCATGCGCTCTTGAATGCTAAGGCGAATACTGGCATGGTTAATTTGCGTTAACAATTAGGCTCGGGGGCCTAACCATGAAAATCATCGCCGTAACCAGCCAAAAGGGCGGGGTTGGTAAAACCACCCTCGCCATGAACCTTGCCATCGCGGCCTCGCTCGATGGTCAAGCAACCGTTGTTTTCGATCTGGACCCACAGGCGTCCGCCACCGCATGGCATGACAGGCGGGTGGGGGCAGGGCATCCCGACCAGCCGAAGGTTGTCAGCGTTCAGCCCGTGCGACTGCCCCACGGCCTGCGCGACGCCGTAACAGACGGCTACAAGATCGCGATCATCGACACGCCGCCCAACGTATCGGGTGACGCCGTGCATATCGCCCAAGCGGGCGACCTGATCCTAGTGCCTGTGCGGCCGTCCGCCGTGGACCTAGAGGCGATCCAAGCGACGTTGAACATTACCAACATGAGCGGCCGACCCGCCGTCGCCGTGCTGAATGCCTGCAAGCATCACGGCAACCTTACCGAAGAGGCGCGTAAGCTGATTGTTGATTCCTACAAGTTCCCCGTTGCCCCGCAGGCAATTGGCGATCGCACGGCCTTTGTTCATTCCGCGACGAGCGGGCAGGGCGTGCTCGAGATCGAACCTGCATCAAAGGCGGCCGAGGAGATCACCGCGCTTTGGAAATGGGTGAAGGCGTCGCTTCGCACGGCCGAGCGCAACGAAGCTAAAGAAAGGACGGCCGCGCATGGCTAAGGAACGGGCTGGATTTTCGATGCTGAAACCGCGTGTGGCGCAGCCTGCGCAGCCAGCAGGCGACCGCGTAGGGCAGCATCACGACCGCGTGGACGTATTGGCCCGCGCTTTGGAACAGGCCCACCCCGAGCAGGCCCAGAAGGGCAAGGCGAAGGCGCAGCGTAGCCGCGAGGGCATGGTGAGCTTTACGCTCTGGATGATGCCCGAGGCTCGCAAGGAGCTGAAAGCGTTCTGCATCGTCCACAAAGACGAGCAGATGGAATCTTTCATCCTGCGCGCCGTCAACAAGCTGCTGGCCGAAGAAGGCGCAACCTTCCAGATCAAATAGGCGCGGCTTGGGCTTGTCGCCCAGGCGCACCCCGCCTTTGTTCTGGATCGCCAAACTTGGAGAATCGCGGCAGTGAACAAAATGGCATTTTTCCCACAAGCCACGGGCTTCTTTAGCCCGTCGAGCTGACGCACCCCCACATATGTAGTATAGCTGCCCCAGACTTGGAGGCAGATCTTGTGGTTGCTCGCCCGCCGCGCGTAGCGAATGCCATTAGTCGGAAGCAGGCGGAGTCCGCACGCGGAGCAGCCGCTTTTGCTGATGCTATCGGCTTGCCATTAAACACCCATGTGACCATCAACTTCGCCTATACCAGCCTTGAGGGCGAAGAGGCCTGGCATGCCTTCACACGGCTGCGGACGGTCCATTTTCGGCATTGGCTGACCTACCGCGCCAAAAAGGCTAAGAAACGTTACGGCCCGCCGACTTTCCTATGGGCTTGGGAAAACGCGCCGAGCGAGGTTCAAGACCGCCTACTGTTGCACGTTCATTGGGCCGTACACGTTCCGCCCGAGCTGGCGGACGAGTTTGCGCAACAGGTCCTTGAATGGGTCCGCAAGATCGGGGGTCAGCTCGATGAATCGCAGTGCGTGGTGAAGGTCGATCCAGCAACGCGGCCTAGGGGGCTAGAAACCTATCTGCTGAAGGACGTCGATGCTCGATATCGGAAGCATTTCAACATCAAGCACTTCGGTTCCTACGGCCCTACGTTTCGCAAGAGATGCAGCCCTAGCCAGAACATCGGAAAGGCGGCCAGAAAGGCATGGCTGGCGCGTCAGAACGCCTTGATTGAGGCTGCGCGAGCCTAACGGTCACGCTCTGGATCGTCCTTGCCAAGCGCACGCAAGATGTTCCGCTGTAATCGTCTGATCTCGCCGTCCAGCTCTTTTGACCAATCGCCCTGCGCCGTCATCGCGTTGCCAATCTCTTGCGCCATAGGGCCGTAATTACCCTGGTGTGACGCACGCGAGGCTGCGATCCATCCATCTTTGAATTGGGTGATATCGACGTCATGACCTGCGTGGCGCGCAAGCTGTTGAAGGTAATGCAGTTGCGTGCGGCCATTGCCCTCGCGAAAGGGGTGAACGTGGTTCACATCACCGATAATTTCGGCCGCCTTCTCTGCGAAGGCTGGCGGCTTCAGGCCAGTTAGAAACTTGTCCTTTGCCAACCGATTGTGGACGTCCGCCATGCCCATAACGATGCGGCTGCGCGGGATGAACTGATCCCCGTTCTTCGCCAGCTCGACGGTTCGAATCTCGCCAGCCCAAGAATAAACGTCTTGGAACAGGTGCCGATGGATCGCCTGCAAATGGGCGAGGTCGAACTTCCCCGTTGGGCAGCCTTCCGCAATCCGCTGCACGACCCATTCGCGCTCGATATAATCGAGCCGCTTGGCGTCTGTGATGCCAAACTTATTTTTTAGAACGCCCGTTTTCGGGTCGAGATAGGGATCTTCGCTCACCCAGCCATTGTAGCAGATTCAGCTACAACACGGGCTGCAAGATGCTCGCGACGGCGAGCATGGGACCAACGTTCGCGCTCGAACATTTCGAACATGGCGGTTTGGTCGGCCGACAGAGGATTTTCCTCAATCTCCTGCACGGCCATACCTTCGAGTCGCCGCACGCGCGCGGCCTCAACTTCGAAGGCGGACAGCAATGTGAAATCGGGTTTCATCACCTACGATTTTACGTCAAGCAGGGTTGAAAAGCCAGTTTATTTGGATTTTTTGCTGGTTTTTGTCGGTGGGAAATATTCAATTTCCTGCACGTCCTTTCCGCTCCCCCATATATTTTTCCATTCTCGTTCCCGTCGAACGCGCCGTGGCTGATTATTTTTATCTTTCTGGGACCAATTTTTTAGAAAATCCCATATTTTTACAAGGTTTAGAGCGATCCCTATATTCTGAAACCAATCTGGCATTTTTTACTCCGATACGCCGTCTTTCACCCCTATTTACCCACCTGCGGGGACCACGCGGATTGAGCGCGTCCTTGGTGTCTCGGGTGGCGCCATGAGGCGCTTCAAAATCGGCTGGCCCAACGCACCGAGTGCGCGGGCTTCCCGATGGAGTTTGACCCTCCAAGAGGATTTAGAGGCGGGGAGTATTCCCGCTGCGCATAGACAAGGCGCGGCTTGGGCTATCGCCCAGGCGCGCTACTGCGCAGCCCGCGCCATCAGCTCTTCTTCGAGCTTCATGGCGCCCGTGATGATCGTATCAAGCGGATTGGCCGCACAGTAATTGTCCATCCACGCCGCCACCTGATAAACGTCGGCGCGCAGGAGTGAGTCAAAACCCCCATCCTGCGATGCACGGCCGAACAGGATGCCGAGGACCAGATTTAGGGGCACCGCTTTTTCAATGTCAGTGACAGGCTTTGCTTTCGGCCACGCGCCACAGCTCACTTCGCCCAGATATCGAGACTGGATCGGTTGCGCATCTGCACGGCCAAGGGCGAGCAGGACGAGCGCGCAGCCGAGCGTTACAGCTTTCATCCGATCCCCCTAGCGGCTTGTCAGCCCAGAGCGCAGGCGAGGGGCGTAAGTTTGCCCAAAGCGGACAATGCGGCAAACGATTCTATTGAAAGCCTTCGGCAACAATGGTATAGAAAGCACGCCGAAAATAGAGTTGCAGGGTGGTGTCTCCTGCGCCTGACAAAGGTTCTTCCCAGCCACGGCGTCATGTCAACTTCGGAGCGTCTCTTCGCAGACGCTTCTTGTGCAAGGACGCTGAACACATGCAATACCTATATCTCGCTATCGCAGTCGCTGCAGAGGTGATCGCCACAAGCTTCATGAAGTCTTCGGAGGGCTTCACCAAACTTGTCCCCTCTCTCGTGATGATCGTGGGATATGCGACGGCCTTCTATTTCCTGTCGCTGACGCTCCGCACCATCCCTACGGGCGTGGCTTATGCGATCTGGTCTGGCGCAGGCGTTGTTCTGATTGCAGCTATCGCCTGGATTTTCCAAGGGCAGAAGCTCGACGTACCCGCAATCTTGGGGATGGGTCTGATCGTCTCCGGCGTGGTTGTCTTGAACCTCTTCTCGAAGTCCTCCGCGCATTAGCAATGAGGTGCTGGTTGGGCCTTGAAACGCTCTCCCATCGCTAAGCGGCCTTCTTTTGCGCCACCCATTTTTTCACGAAGCCGAGAAACGCGGCGTCGGGATTTTTCGGAGGATCCCCGCCGCTGTCGGCCATCCACACGCGCCAGTCGTTCTCGATCACGTACACGTCCCAGCCGCGGGCAAGTCCGCGGGCCTTCTCTATCGCATCTGCGCTTAGATGGACGCGGGCGCGGCTTGGGCTATCGCCCAGGCGCGCCGTATCTCTCCGCTCAAACATCACCGCGTCTTGCGTCTCATCTCGCCACCGCACGGCATAGTCTGGCATGTGTTGGTATTCGCCATCCATCTGGATCACAGCTGCGATCAGGCGGCGAAACTCTTTCAACGTCGAGGACGAGCCGCATTTTTTTTGCAGCACTTCAAGCGTTACCAGCCATGACGATTGCTGCCCGCAATGCTTGCGGGCCAGCTCGTACAGCCGCCGCTCTAGCGGCTTGCGAAGGCGAAAATAATCGGGGTGGATCGTAAGCACTTCACGCGCAGCGACCGCGCGGAACAGCCATTTGGAGAGTGTGATTTCGGCCTCGACCATTCGGCCGTCGAATGTCTTGCGAACGATGTTCGCCTCGTCGACCAGCCCGAAAATCGAAGTCGTTTCTTCGCCGCCTGTCTTTATCGACGTGCGCAGCGTCGTGCCGCGCAGGCGTGTGAAAGCGTCTTTCAGCCGCGCGTATCCGTCGCCATCCGTCTGACGGTTGGTTTTCACCAACAGATCGTGAGCGCGAAGGCGCACCGTGCGTGAGAGCGGCCGACCTTCGTTTATCGCCTGCACGAGATGCGACACCGCGTAGATCAACACGTCTTTGTCGTGAATCGTCGCCAACCCCATCGAGGACGGCAGCACTTCCAGAATATTGCCGTTGTGCTCATAGCGGCGCGGCCGAGTGTCGGGCTTGGTCGAGAGCGAAAAAATCGGGTGCTCCATGCTCGCCACATCGTCTTTGAACGGGGCTTCCAGCATGTCGCATAAGAACAAGTCGCCCTCTTCATGCCGAAGAGGGAGCAGAGGTTCGCGCGTCTGTTTCGGGGTTTCACCCACCATGTGGATAGCTTCGGGGTTTCACCCACCGATTGCAAGAAAATTCGGGGTTTCACCCACCGTCATGCCCTACCCAAATAGGCGAGTACGGATTCGGGGTTTCACCCACCCAGATTCGGGGGTTTACACACCACTCTTCGGGGGTTTGCCCACCAGTTACGGAAATTCGGGCCAATTCTCGTAGACAAATCAAAGCGTTATAAGGCGACCAGAATCGCTTAACACTGAATCTAACTATATTTAACACGGGTTAGTCTGGTTTCGCCTTGTGGATAAGCCGCGCCCCTTGCGGGTCAGGCTCTAGGCTGCCCCCCGAACCCCTGCGGGTTTCGTCCCTTCGGGTGACGATCCTTCGCGGGCCAGTGCCCGTTTCATGGTGTTGTGGCCGACCCTGTAATGCCGAGCCGCTTCCGCTGTTGTCCATTCGCCCTTGGCGACCATCTGAACGGCATGGCGAGCCTGATCCTGTGTCACCTTCCTACGGCGTCCTAGACGGACGCCCCGCCGCTTTGCGGCGGCGAGTCCTGCGGAAGTGCGCTCGCGGATCATATCGCGCTCGAAGGCGGCAAAGACGGCAACGAGGCCAAACAACATGCGGCCTGCGGCCGTGGTGAGGTCTATGGCTTCTGAAATGGATTTCAGGCCAATGCCGCGCCTGCCGAGGTCGTCCATAAGCTTTACGAGGTCCGCGAGGGAGCGGCCGACCCGATCCAGCTTCCAGATCACCAGCACGTCCCCAGCCTCTAGAGCGGCTAGGGCTTCGCCCAGGCCCGTGCGGGCTTGGTCTGCACCGCTCGCCTTGTCCGAATAGATCCGTTCGCATCCAGCCGCCTTCAGGGCATCGAGCTGCAAAGCTGGGTTCTGATCGAGCGTCGAGACGCGGGCATATCCGATGATTTTCATGCGAACATTTTGACAGTGGTTTTCGGCAATCGGAATCCCCTGATTTCATTCAGTCCACCGATAATTGCCAAAATCGTTCGTTTTCGGCAGTCCGCGCGGCTTGGGCTTGTCGCCCAGGCGCGCGGGTGTTCCTGCCGTTGATCCGTTCAGCCTATCGCCATGCTCGGGCGCGCAACGCTTCGCGTCCTTCGCTTCGCTACGGCCCTGTGGGTGCTGCGCCCTGCGCGTGACGATCTCCTGACGGCATCGGGGCAGGGTTCTTTGAAGGGGCGCGGCTTTGCCGCTTGTCGCTTCGCCCTTCGGGCCGAATCGAACAGGGTTCTATGCGATTTTTCAGGCGGGCCGCTCAAGGCGGCCGTTGGCCTATTCCTTAGGAGGACCGCCGCAGGCGGACACCTACCCCCTGACATTCCTTTGGAGCCGACGCCTACAGCGACAACGGCAGGCGCAGCGGCAGGCAAGGGCGCGCCGCAGGCGCGGGAAACGCAGCCACGCACAGGGCGAAGCCCGAGCATGGCGAGGCCCCACCCCTTGCCAGAGCGAGCAGGCCGTTAAGCTATCGGGCGGCCCAAAGAACACCAAGGACAATGAATAAATAACGGTATTTGTGTTATTTTAAGCGTATATTTACCAAAATTCGCTTACCGTATTCATAGAAAGGAAACTGATATTATGGCCGACAAAAATAAACCTTATGACGTTCTAAAAGTAGAAGAATATACCGCAGACGGCGGCGAGGTGAAAACACGCTTTCACCGCGTCGGAATTGCCTTTGAAAACAAAGACGGCGACGGCATGAGCGCGATAATTCCCGAAGGGATAAGCGTTTCAGGCCGCATTGTCATCAAGGGCCGCAAGGACCGTAACGCGGACGGACCCGACTATGATAGCCTTGCAAGCCGTGAAAGCTAGGCGTTTCAAGGGTTTTGCTGTTATCGAGCGACCAGACGGCCCTCTGATTTGGGGAACGTTTCGCCCGACCGAGGACGCCGCCCGAGCGGCGTTCACGCGATGGAATCCAGCCGTTCAGGGGCATGAGAGCGGCGCGCAAATTATTGCCGTAGAAATCACATTTCGCGCAAAATTTGACTAATCTTCCTGAGATATCTATAAATATCTCCCATGAAACTATCAGACGAATTTAAAGTACAGGAATATTACGGGGCATTCAGGGACTTCGGAGAGTTCATGCGTTCGCTCGGCGGCGTTGATGAGGTGCCAGAGCCAGACGCGGATTCAAGCGACTGGTACCGTTTCCATTATGAAGCATGGAAGGCGTCGCAAGCGGGCGCGCCATGCCTGCCTAGCCCTTAGCGCGCATTTCATGCCCTAGTCTTGCGAGTAGTACGCTGCGCGCGCGCGGAACTTCTCTACCTGCCTTGCGCGTCTTACGCGCGCCCTCTCTTCAGCATCGCCAACGACCGCCGCCGCTTCGCCCAGGGCGTCCGCCTTGGGCTTCGCTGCCTCTGGCTTCGCGCTCGCCGCGTGTTTCGGTTGTGCGGCTTGTTTTGCTGGCTGCACAGGCGCGGGCCTCTCAACCTTAACAGGCAAACGCCTTTCGCCGTAACCCTTCGCGCCCCACACTCTTTGAAAACGCCGCAGATGGTAAAGCGTGTACTCTGTCTTGCGAGCATCGCTTATGGCGAACATGCAGACGGCCGCCGCGACTATAAGCCCACCGTACCAATAGAAGGCGAAGGGTGAGCGGGTGTAGATAAGAACCAGCAGCGCGAAGAGAGCGAAGCCGCCACTCCATAGCGCGCGCGACCATAGCTCCCTTGCCTTTTCGGCCTGTGTGTATTCGGCCGCTACGGCGGCGGTCATCATTAGCGGCTTTCTTCGCGACCATGGCAGCTTGGATTGCTCCATCGTCAGGGGCCTCATGGCGACCATATATGATGCGTCGATGTTCAGGCTATCGGGCTCGCCATTCCTTTTGTCGGCGTGCGCGCGAAACTCCCGCGTGTTGACCCACCACGGGGCAAGCCGAAGGTTGAACACATCGCCGCCCTTGCCGAATACGATCATGGAGCGCGCGACTTCATCGCCGTCTTTTTTGCCGATCAGCTCGCGGATTTCCTCGGCAGGCAGACGCGACTTTCCCACATTGCGCATGGCGTGGTCATAGCTCGCGCGGGCGTTCGTGTAGCGCGCCTGCTCGGCCGCCCGCAATTCTGCGTTGGCATCTTCCCTGCGCGTGTCTTTAGGATCAATCGAGACGTTGACCATGTTCGGCGGCACGGCGACGGAGATAGGCGGCACCGCCCCTGTTTCCTCGACGGTCACTGTTCCTAGACTCTTTGCGATGTGGTTCAGGGTCAGCGAGTCAGTGTTTCCGAAGAAAATATGTGCGTCGCTGTTTCCGAAGAACGTGCCTGCGCCATTGAGGTTGTAAAGCTCGATAAGCTGGCCGAGGTCTTGAAGGATCGGCCACAGATGGACGCCATAGCCAGGCATGCGGGACGCGCCTTTCACAATCACGTCCATACGGCCGAGGCTGTAAAATTCATCGAGCAGGAAGAGGCAGGGGACCGCCTTGCGACGCGCCAACCCTTGCGCGCCGTCGATAGGCTTTTCCATGGCCGAGAGTGTGAGGCGCACGAACAGCCGCAGAAAGCGGCCGTGGTCCTCGATGTAGTCAGACGGCAGCGCAAGGAAAACCGTTGTCGGCGTGTGCTTGATATCGCGAAGGCGGAAGGTTGTTTCCGACATCACTTCGCGCATGGCTTCGGATGCGAAAGGCTCAATGGATCTACGCGCGCCCGACAGGAACTCGCGCGCCGATTTAGAGGGGCCTTGATCGGACGTCCCGACGAGCATTGCCGCCGCCGCCGCAGCGAGTCCGCCGCAGGCGTGGTTTTCCCGCATGTCATCCATGAGGCCGTCCCATGCTTCGCCCGAGAGCGATAACATGCGGTGGACGCCATAGAAGTTTGACCAGCCCGCCGAGGCAGCAAGTTCGCTCGTGACAGCGTGAACCATGAAGCCCGCAAGGATGGACACCGCGCCGTCATACCATTCGCCATCTGTCGCCTTGTGACGCATCACGCAGCCGTCTGCGATCATGCGGACCATTTCGCGGGCGGCCTTGTCGGAGGGGTCCACCAGATCGAGCGGGTTGACGAAGGAGCGGAGCCGCGCAGGCACATCCGAAATCATGAAAGGGTCTATGACGTGAACCGCCTGCCCCATGGCTTCGCGCGCTTTCCATGTCAGTTCGGCGTTCTCTCCCTTCACGTCGATGACAACGGCAGACCCCTTCCACCGTTCGAGGTTCGGCACGATCAGGGCTGCACCTTTACCCGCTCGCGCGCCCGCTATCGTGATGAGATGGCGTTCCGTGGAAATGCCGATTTCTCTATCTTCGGCATCGAGGCCGAGGAAGAATCCGCCTTCCCGATAGGGCGAGATGGTGGGGTCAGTGAAGCGCATAGCCATCCCCTTTTCAGCCGTTAACTGAGTACCTCACACCCTCACGAGCGACTGCAAGACCATTCCCTATTCTGTTGCGGATTCACGCCGTGTTGAAGATTGAGCGCGGCG
>ERZ795061.3771-NODE-3771-length-13038-cov-6.911115_pt1 | contig 13038 bp, 13 predicted proteins | sample MGYA00375145_ERZ795061 | MGnify/ENA primary metagenome ERZ795061 (study PRJEB30190, sample SAMN05720144) | anaerobic digester metagenome | isolation source: active sludge of municipal wastewater-treating anaerobic digesters | place: USA | collected 2014-12-22 ... | reverse complement strand
TGTAAATGGTTCCGCTGGCTTTGAAAGTGTCGCTGCCAATGTCTTCGAGCGTGTCGAGCTGCGAGAAAAAGAATGCCTCGCCGTCGGCAAGCGGGATTGAATAAGTCTTTTCCTTGTGCTGCGCCGGCTTTTGCCCGAAGTATTTTATCGCAGCCGTGTCGACCTGCTCAGTGGTCGCCGTGACTGAAAGCCCGTCTTTGGAAGGTTTCAGCGACTTGAACTTGTTGAGATACAGGTGCCGAAGAGCGAAGTCGACGATGGTCTGATCGGTCAGCGCGCCCTGAGAAAAGCTTGCAACCTGGGCTTCAGAGAAGTTGCTGAAAAATACGTTCAGATTTTTCTGCTGAGCTGGTTCGAGCTTCATCGGCTCTGCCAGACCCATCGAGGCCACGGTCATGATTACTGCCAGTAAAGTCAGGATTTTTTTCATTGAGTTCTCCATTTCAGATCGTGCTGTAAAGGTTCTGATCACTTTGCCGACAGCGGCACAACGGTGAAGGAATAAGCGGTATCTTCGCCATCGCCACCGGTGCGCAGTGTAAATTTCCAGCCCTGGTGTTCCCAGACGGTGTTGTTGTAGCCCTCTTCTTTTTCGCCGTCTTTGCCGGCTCCGGCATTTTTCTCAAGCCATGCCTGCAGTTCTCTGGTCGGAACTTCTTCGCCATCGATGCAGATTTCGGCGATTTTACCGGCTTCGTTCCAGGCGACAAAAAGGGTTACCGGGGCTGATTCGGTTGCAATCTGGAAGTCATACTGCAGTCTGTTTGCTTCTTCCATTTCGGTAGCTTCGCCGAGAATCGGCGTCAATTTGGCAGCCAGGTCATCGCGAGTGGCGTCTCTGCCGATGAAGACTTCGGTTCCCTTCAGCATCAGCGGAAATTCTGCCGTGGCGCTGGCGACATCAGCTGTGACTGCGGTTGTTGATGCAGTTTCTACTGCTGCGGCTGCGGCGGGTTTGACTTCGACTCCGGCAAAGCTCTGACAGGCTGCTGCCACGATGAATGCGAGAGCGACGGTTGTGAATCTGGTGTTGATCATATTTTTTTCTCCATGTGAAATTTTGTCAGCTGTATCTGCTGTTATTGCTGCGCCGGGGTGAATTTGCCGCTGATCGCCATATAGCGGAAGTTCGGGCCTTCAAAGCCGGGGCTGGTGTAAGAAACGATCACGACAATGCCGTCTTTGCAGCTGGTTACCCGGCGAACCTGGTAAGAAAGCGGATAGGCGCGGCTTTTTGGCAGACGCTTGTCTTCCTGAAGAATCTGTATGGTCCCGGAAGCTTCTTCAAGACCGGCAATCGACAGTTTGAGCATTTTTGCCGGGCCAAAATCAGTCGGCATATCTTTGATGGCAGGGGTTGTATCAGTAGTTTCGAGCCTGACTTCATATTTTGCGGTGATCCCTGAGGCTCCGCCATCGATGCCTGGCGTCAGAGAGAAAATATTGCCGGTAAATGGGCTGTGGTCGGTCGGCAGGTGTACCAGAAGGTCTGAACCCTGATTTTCATTGACTTTCAGTGCGAAGCGTTCGAGTCTGGCGGCTTCGATTGCTTTTTTGAGTGCCGGTTCGGCTGGGCCCGCCTCGATATCTTTGTCTTCGGTCAACTCGGTGGCGCTGGTGGCGACCTGCTCATTTTTCAGAACATCGATTACCCACAGTTCCGCATAGGGAACCCCTGAGCCATCGTGGATACCCATCTGGGCAAAAGCGTAATACTGGCCTGATTCAGAGAATCCGAGCGGCCGGAATTCGGCAATATCGCCGGCCTGGCAGCTGGCAACAAAAAAGAACATGGCAAGGGTAACTAAAAGGCGTTTCATTGATTTCTCCTGAAGCTGTGATTATTTTCCGGGTCTGAATTCGACCAGGTGGCAGTTAACTTCGCTGGTGGTTCCGTGATGCGAATAGATGTAGCCGGTAAAACCGATGCCATGGGTAAATTTCCAGGTGGTTGTGTCCGGGCCGGTAGACAGGCTGATCGAAAACTCGTCAAAGGTGCCGGCAAGCGTCAGACCTTTTACGGCTGCGGCAGAAAATGTTGTTTTGCCTTCGACCCGGTAAACATACATAGGGGTGCCGGAAAGCAGTTGTGAAGTTTCGCCGAAGGTTTTTTCTTCGACCAGCGGCAGATCGAGCAGCATGTCGGCTTCGGTAACCGATTCGTCAAGTCTCTCGCCGGCGATGGCTTTTTCCCAGACCTCTTTGATTCTCTCGTCGCCCTGAATCAGATAGAGCCGCCAGGGCCCGGCCAGAATCATCAGAAATGGTGACGGTTTTTTGCCTTTTTCATAAAAGGTCAGGTCGCTCGGCAGGCCAGAGCCTTTTGCAAAAGTAATGTTTTCCCAGGCGGTTACCGAGGTTATTTCGGTTGTCCAGGTGAGGGTTTCGCTCAGTTCTTTGCCTTCAGAATCGGCTTTGACGTCGGCGCTGTAGACCCATGTGGTGCCGGTTGCGAGCTGCAGCGGCAAACTCTCGGCTGCTGGTGCAGCGAGCGAAATCAGACAGAAAATGACAATAAGAGCATGCTTCATAGGTTTAATCCTGCTTTTGGAGTAATTGTCCTGGCGGTGTCCTGCTAAAAACCGGAAAACTGGCTGGTTTATTTTGTGTACCCTCTGATCCTCTCTAAGATTATGAAAAATATCACAAACTTCGCAAAGGTTCAAGTTTTTGCTCTTTGACTTTTCAAAGCCAGTTCTGATGCGAATCGGAGCGGTCGATTTTTCGTGTAAAGCTCGTTGCAAAGCTTGGTCAGGCGCAGCGGCAATTTATGTCATGGTTAAGGGTGGCCCGGCGCTCTGTGCGTAAAAATCAGTTGGTGAATCATTGCCGATCTGATAGACTCAGGTTTCACATACGGGGCTGTAATTGCCTGGATTTTTTGTGGGAACCTGTATTTTCGAACAAAAGGGGACATAAAGATGAAAAGAAATTTCAATCACCTGATTCTTGCAGTATTAATCGCTTTTACCGCACCGGGCTTTGCCGGCGAAGTTAAGCCGGCTGATGCTGCCGGGCAGCCGGTGACCGAACAGGCCGCTGTAACTGAACAGGCTGCTGTAAATCAGGAAACCGACATCGATATAAATAACCCGATTGAAAAAGCCTTCGCCAAAGATTTTGAGATGGCCCAGGCCACCCCGGAAATAAATTATGTGAACGAAGCTTATCTCGAAGCCTGGAAGGCGGAGATGGCCAATGCCGCCGCAGTTGTTAAAAAATCACTGCCACATCAGGATGACGGCAAGCGGGTTGATGAGTATGTTGCCGTCGGCAGCGCTCTTGCAGACAAAGCCTTTGAACTTGAAATGCTCAACTGGATTTCAGACCCCGAAGCGCCGATTGCCGACCGTTCTTTCGGAACCGGCGCCACCGGCGGTGCCATGCTTGCTCAGGCCAGAGTCTATAAACAGGTGACTTTGAATCTGATCACGCATTATCAGGCAAATCCAGATATGGCTTATTCCTTTATCTACAGCGGCAAAGGCGCCGATCTCGAAAAGCTCAGAGCTCAGTGATCCTCTGAGTTCGGAGAAATTCTGCCCGATAAAGTGCGCTGACTCAGTTGCTGTCGCAGCCCGTTGCCTGATCAGAAGAAACCCTTTATCCCCGTATACGAAAAATCTAACCCTTAGCCTGCCGCTTGTAAATGCTGAATTAAAATGATCCGGTATTCTGCTCTCAGGGCATGTAAGCTGGCAGGTGACCTGCCTTTTTGCTGAACAGAGCCGGCGCCTGCGCCATGTTTCAGGCTGCTAAATTGCACATACTGGTAATTAGCAGACAGGTGTAATAAGATAACATGACGATCGCAATTCAAACAGACTTATCCCGAAAAATATCAGGGCTGGTTAAAGGCCTGAAGAATTAAATAAGGCAAATCTGCTCATTACAGGCTATTAAAAAAATATGGATACCTCAAACTATCAGGGCATTATCTTTGACCTCGACGGAACCCTGCTCGACACCCTGACCGATCTCGCCGATGCGACTAACCGCGTGCTGACGTGCCACGGCTTTGCAACGCATCCTGTCGGTGCCTACCGCTATTTCGTCGGCGATGGTATGCGCATGCTCGTTGAACGCGCTTTGCCGCCAGAACAGAGGGTTGCCGAAGTTGTCGACCAGGTTTTTTCCGAACTGCATGCCGATTACGGGGAAAACTGGGCCGTGGCCACCAGGCCATACGCGGGCGTGGTCGAGCTGCTGGCCGGGTTGCAGCAGCGTGGCATCGTCATGTCGGTTCTCTCGAACAAACCCGATGAATTCACCGGCGTCATGGTCAGAACATATTTCCCCGACATCCCGTTTAAATGCATCTATGGCCTCAGTGATCGGGTTGCAAAAAAACCTGACCCGTCCGGAGCACTGCGCATTGCTGCGGAAACCGGCATAAAGCCAGCGCAAACGCTGTATCTCGGTGATACCCTCGTCGACATGAAAACAGCCGTCAGCGCCGGTATGTTTCCGATTGGCGCTCTATGGGGTTTCCGCGATGAACCGGAGCTGCGCGCCGGTGGCGCAGAACTTCTGCTGCAGCATCCGCTGCAGCTGCTTGCTTAATCGGGGTGAAGAAAGTTGCTTGCAGCCAACTCAGCGTCAATTGTCCAACCCTTCTTTTTCGACGGTTTTCTTGAGCAGCCTGCGCAGCTCAAGAGCCTCTCGGGCAAGGGTTTCAAAATCCGGTGCCCATTCCAGTCGACCCTTGTGAAGAAACAGGGTTGAGCCGACGCCTTCGATCTGGGCCGCAGAACCGGCATAGCGCATCATGAAACTTCGAACCTCTTTGTTGAAAAGATACTTTGCCAGAACTTCATCTTTGCTCTGCAATACAAAAGCCTTTGAAAACGGCAGATCGTCGTCGAAGTTGATATCCTGCATTTCAAAAAAACGCCCGATGCCGTCGACGAGATTGTCTTCATATCTTAAATAAAAACTCGGCAGATTCATACGGTAATCGATGAGCAGGCAGGTCGTCGCGGCGCGCACCGAACCATCTTTGGAATAGTGAAGATCAGCAATTTTAATTTCGACGTCTTCATCTTTTTTTGAAAAACAGTTTGAGGCTCTTGCTGCACGGCACTGCGACAGATAATTGCTTTTTCTGATGATGCGCAAAAAATCTGTATCGCTTTCTTTAAAAGTAAAACCAAGCTTTTCAGCCGTCGCCCGGAGCGAGATCGTTCGCTCGCGTTGATATTGCCGGTTTTGCAGGAAAACCCACACGACAAAAAATATAATCAGCAAAAACGGAAGAGTATAAAGCACAACCGATGCCGACTCCTTATTGTTATTCTACCGACAAAAACCCTGACCGAAACTGTTGATTGCTGCAGAGCAAAAGCAACCCGACTGATAGACCGGGTCGCCGAACCGGTTCAACTTTGTTCATGCAGTAATTCAATAATGCCCGGCAGCTTTTTGCGCCTGTCTGATCCCCACAATAGGTCGCTGCGAAGCAAAAATCAAGGGGAAAGTTTCGCTTTAAAGGCGCTTCACCTGACCTTGCCGGCGGGCGGGCGTTAATAAAATCAGCTGGCAATCGACCGTGTTTAAATTTAACTAAAGTACTTGACTTTAGTTTTTTGAAATGATGCAAAATTAATATCAAATAAGCCTCGATGGCGCGCTTAAAGGAGATCTTTGTTTTGAAAAAAATCTTTGTAATGTTTCTTTTTCTCTCTGTGGTTATGGCGATGACCGGTTGCAGTATTTTCGGCGACGATGACGACAACAGCTATGTCGGCCCGGTGGCAGTAAACGCTCCGGCCAGTGCCGCAGCGTTCAGCGGTGTGACTATGAGCTTCAACCCCACAATTACACTTTCAAGCGATGGCACAACCCATACCTTCACTTATCAGAACCTGGCGGCTGATGCCGGGCAGACGGTTTTCCCCGATGCTGCCGGCGCAACTCTTTCCGGAACCTATTCATACGCGCCAGACAGCAGTGATAAGGCTTCAGGCCAGCTAAATTTCGATTTCGCCGGTACCGACAAGGATTTTTTGGTTACCGTAAAAAACTTTACCGGGCTCGGAAACTCGATTACCAGCTTTCAGGTATTCAAAGTCGGTGACACGACCAATACTGCATACCCTGTAACCATTGTTTCAGGCACTCTCGCCCCGGCGCCCGCCACCCAGAACACCGGTGGAAGTGGCACAACGCCGGCAACGATCCCCGATTCGCTGAAAAGTCAGGTTAAAAAGCTAAAATTTTTCGCGGCTCAGCAGTCATATCCGACCGGCTTCCCTTATAAGGCAGACGACGTGGTCGATTTTACCTTCAGCGGCAGCGGTAGTCTGTCTGTAGGATCTTCATATCGGGATCTCGGAACCCCGGTTAAATACCCGGACTCTGAAGAATTGGTGTGGCATGACAGCGCGCATGGCATCTATTATGCCCTTTCTTTCAAGCAGGATGGCGCTTTCAATGAAATCAACGTCTATAGCGATCCGGCAAAAAAGCCAGAAACCTTCTACGGTCAGTTCACTGAATAATAAACAGACCTGAGTTTTGCCGGCTGGAGCGATCTGGCCGGCAAAAGTTTTTTAGAAGCGCAGAGGCTGCAGAATTGCGGCAGCATCGGGAATATAGTATATTCAGGCATATATTTCTTCTAAAATTGCAGCAGAACGGGAACCCAATGACTGAAAACGATATTCCGGCAGATGAAAAAGAAGTGCGGCAACAGCCGAACAACCCGCTTCACGGCATAACTCTCGAAAAAATACTGACGACACTTCGTGCCCATTACAGCTGGAAAGAGCTGAATCAGCGGGTCGAGCTCAACTGCTTCTTCAGCCACCCCAGTATCAAATCAAGTCTCACCTTTCTGCGCAAAAACGACTGGGCCCGCAAAAAGGTTGAAAACCTCTATCTCGAATTGCTCGCCAGCCTTAAAGACAGCTCTGCTGCTCAAAGCAACGCCACAACGCCGGCCCCCGCCCCCGGAAAAAAACATGTAAAACCAGACCCGGCCGGCGCGCGAAAAATCAGAGGCCAGGGTGGCTCAAGTGCCAACAGGGGATAACCAGATGGAACACGTAAAACTGCTGGAAGAACTTTCGAATCTGCATGGAGCGCCTGGCCATGAAGACGACGTGGTGAACCATATCGTCGCAGCCTTTGCCGATCTTCGAATAGAACGCGATTGCCTCAACAACCTGTTTGTCACCACCGCCGGCTTTTCTACCGGAAAGCCTGTCGTGGCCCTTGATTGCCACAGTGACGAGGTCGGGTTTATGGTCGAGGGAATCAATGCCAACGGCACCGTCAGATTTCTGCCGCTCGGCGGCTGGCATATAACCAATATTCCGGCGCATGCCGTAGTAATCAAAAACTTCCGGGGCGAGTATGTCAGGGGTGTCGTGGCTTCGAAACCGCCTCATTTCATGAGCCCCGAAGAAAAATCGCGCCTGCCGAAACTCGAAGAACTCGTGATCGACATCGGCTCCGGTTCGCGTGCAGATACCGAGAAACTTTATGGTATCGAGATCGGCAATCCGATTACTCCCGATGTCACCTTCCTGCACGACGCAAAAAGCCGGATCGTTCGCGGCAAGGCTTTTGACAACCGCCTTGGCTGTGCCGCTGTCATGTCGCTGATGCAGGATCTGAATAATGCCAGTCTGCCTGTGAACCCGGTGGGCGTCATCAGCTCTCAGGAAGAAGTCGGGCTCAGAGGCGCTCAGGTCTCAGCCGGCCGGGCCCGCCCCGACTTTGCCATAATCTTTGAGGGAAGCCCTGCCGACGATACTTTTCGCGATGCCGCGCAGGTCTGCGGCGCTATCGGTGGCGGTGTGCAGTTTCGCGTTCTAGATGCCGGAATGGTTTCAAATCCTAAAATTCAGGCCTGGGCCCGCAAAATCGCCGCTCAGAACGATATTCCGTTTCAGGTGATCGCCCGTAGTGGCGGCAGCACCAACGGGGCGCGCTATCATCTGGCCATGCAGGGCGTTCCGACTCTGGTGATCGGCATTCCGGCCAGATACATTCACACTCACCATTCTTATGCTTCTCTCGACGATTTTGAAAATGCCATTCGCCTCGGGAAAAAGCTTCTCGAATCGCTCGACGCCGAAATCATAAGCAGTTTTCAAAATGGCGGAACCGGTGAGTGCAGCACTCGATCAAAGCGTTGAACCTTTTGTTGAAACTCTTATCAGATCTGTATCTTCTCTAACAGATAAATACCAGGTGAAAAAATCCCCCGACCATTTCGGCGATCGGGGGATTTTCAGGCAGTAGCTGATCGGTTAATTTGCTGCCATTTCAGCGTATTTGCGATAGAAAGCCGCGCGCTCGGCTGCGTTCGGAATCTCTTTACGCGGCACGACCACGACATTCGGGCCCTGGGGCTTCGAAAACGACTGTTCCATGAACATTTTCACGATTGCGGGCGGAACCGGGTAAAGAATGTCGAAGGGGTCCTGTTCGGCTTTGCCTTCGCGGATCGCTTTGGTGCGTTCCATGGTTCTTTCGGTGTTGGTCTGAATGAGATCGAGTATTTTGCAGACATTCGGGCTCAGGCCTTTTCTATCGACCTTGTCGAGCGTGGTTCCCCACAGGTTGATCGCTCTGAGTTCGTTGACTTCGCTGCTGGTGAGGCTGACAGTCGGTTCAAAATAAACCAGTTTCATGCGGTACGGAATCCCGGCATACAACGGGTCAGGGTTTTCCATGGTGATGGGTGAGCGGTATTCAAGGTCGGTATTGACGCCGTTGTAGAAGACGCTGTAGCCACGGCTGAGATAGAGATCGGTCATGCGGTTAACCACGAACCATGCCAGTGTGCTTTCCCAGGGGGCGAAGCAGGGGCCGAATTCCTTGAACAGCATGTATCTGATGTTGTCGCACGAGGCATTAACAACATTGCCCAGTTCATGGTAAAAGGTCGATTTGCCGCAGCCGGCTGCACCAATCGGAATGATGAGCTTCGGGCTCGCAGAGGTGAGCGTGTTTTTGTTCCAGTTTTTGTTTTCTTTCAAAGAAGCCGCGATAAAGGCTTCCATGTGTTCTTCACCTTTTTTGAGAAGAACGTTCGGGTCCTGCTCTGTGATCTGGGCGATAAGAATGGCCAGGTAGGTGTTGATTACATGATAGGGGCTGAGTTTGAAGCAGAAGTCGAACTTTGCCAGGTCTTTTAAAGCCTTGTCAAAATCGGGCTCGGCTTTGATGAGATACTTCTTTTCTGCGGCATTTATCGCAAAAATCGGCCCGTTGTACATGTTCTTGGCGTCTTTGAGCAGTTCTTTCGTGTCGCCTTCAGCCTGGGCAGCTTTGAGAATATTGGCGATACAGATGGTGATGTCTTTTTTCCAGATTATGTGTTCGTCGCTTTTGATAATCTCTGCCAGAGCCGGCAGTTTGTATTTCTCAGCGATCTGTCCGAAAATTTTTCTGGTTTCCTGGTTGGTGCTCATTAATCTTCCCTTTCTTGTGAAAAGCTGCTTGTAAAAGTAATTTCATACTGACAGGCAAGCATCGCCGTATCTCAATTCCGGCCGATGCCAAAATTTTCTCAATCATTATACCCTATAAGAATCGTTTCCGGAATTATCCGATTTTTTGGGCGATCGTAATGATTCTGTTGTCTATAAGCTCATATAGGGCTATATTACCAGCACAGAACAATTTTGTGGGATTGTCCATCAGGGCCTTGAAAGGAAATATCATGAACCGACTCACCGTTTTATTTTGTGCCGCAGTCTGCGCCATAGCACTGGCATTGTCTGCTTCCCCCGCATCAGCAGGATCAGACTGCTGTTCCGCTCCCCCGACATCAACAGAAAAGCCAGCCGATTTTTCATTGAGTACCTTGGCAAAAGGCAACAGCACCTTTGCCGTAAAGCTTTATCAGCAGCTGGGTGCCGCCGGTGGCAACCTTTTCTTTTCGCCATTCAGCGTCTCTTCGGCGCTCGGCATGACCTATGCGGGTGCCCGCGAAAATACCGCTGCAGAAATGCAGGCTGTGCTGTCTTTCGGCCTCGACCGGGAACCGCTGCACGACGCATTCAAACAGCTGAATCAGAAACTGTCGTCAGCGGCCAATAATGACGGCCAGAAGCTCAACATCGCCAACGGCCTCTGTCTCACCGGTGGCGACGTGAGCGAAGAATTCAAGGCATTGCTGCAGAATTATTACGATGCCGAACTTTTTTCGGGCGACCTCGACAAGATCAACGGCTGGGTAAGCACAAAAACAGAAGGCAAAATCGAAAAAATCCTCGAGGCGCTTTCCCCGAACTCGGTCTGCGTTCTGCTGAATGCCATTTATTTCAAAGGCACCTGGGAAAGCCGGTTTGATGAAGCGGCAACCAGAGAAGCCCCGTTCAAATTGTCTGCAACAGAAGAAATCAAAGTGCCGCTCATGTATCAGAAGGGCAGCTTCAGACTCATCGAAAAAGATACTTTTAATGCCATCGCCATGCCCTATAAGGGAAAATCGCTGACAATGGTCGTAGTGCTGCCGCAGCAGGTCGACGGCCTCGCCGGTCTCGAAAAAGAACTGAGCGTCGAAAAGCTCGATGCCTGGCTGGCAGAATTAGATTCTGCTTCAGAACAGGATGTAAAGCTGTTTCTGCCAAAATTCAAGTTCGAAACCGGCTACGATCTGGTGCCGGCATGTGATGCTCTCGGCATGAAAGACGCCTTCAGGTCCGGCATCGCAGATTTCAGAGGCATGGGCTGGCCCAAAGGTGATTTGTGGATCTCGCAGATCAAGCACAAAGCCTTCGTCGAAGTAAACGAAGAGGGCACCGAAGCCGCCGCCGCCACCGCCGTCGAGATGTCGTTCAAATCAATCAGCATGGACCCGGTTTTTAAAGCCGACCACCCCTTCATCTTCCTGATCCGCGAAAACTCGACCGGCAGCATCCTCTTCATGGGCCGCGTCGCCAACCCCGCCAGCAAATAAGCCACTCCTGCAGAAATATCTTTTCATCCGGCCATGACCTGGTTAGCCCTTTCTGCAATCTGTTCGCTGATTATTGCCAATATCCTGCGCTATGCCCGCCAGCGCGACCTGCCGTTTATGCCGATCATGACGATAAACTATCTGCAGGCCGCACTGGTTTCAATTGTCATGTTTCTCTTAAACGACAGTGTAAGCATTACCCGTTTTGATTTTCCTCTCGGAACGATGAACTCTGTTCTCTATGTGGGCGGCTTTCTTCTCTATTTCGAAGCTGTTAAAAACTGCGGCATTTCGATTGCGGTTTCGGTCATGCGGCTTTCAGTGGCGCTGCCCGTATTGTCCGGGGTGCTGTGGTTCGACGAGACCCTTTCTCTCTATCAGTTTATTGGCCTGGTTCTTATGGCAGTCGCTCTGCTTTCGATCGGGCGTTTCAGTCGTTCTATGCTCAGCGGCAGGGCTATGGGCTGGCTTATCCTGCTTTTTCTGGTGATCGGCAGTTCAAGCGTCATTGATAAAGCCTACAATTTCTACGGAAAAACCGGGCAACATTTTTATCTGGCGACACTGTTCTTTACCGCCTTTCTGCTGGCGGCCGTTATAACCCGTTTTTATGGCCTCAGCTACTCAGGCAGAATTGTCGGAACCGGCCTGTTGCTGGGCATTCCCAACCAGGCTACCAGTCTGTTTCTTCTGATGGCTCTTTCTACCGTAGATTCGGTAGTTGCATTCCCTACACTGGCAATCGCTGTTCTTTCGGGGTCGATGCTGTGTGACCGTTTCATCTGGGGTGAATCATTCACCAGAGAAAAATATTTTCTGATCGGGGTGTCAATGATCGCCATAGTTCTGTTGAACATCGGCTGAAACCAGTCATTTCGCTTTTCCGGTCACCAGCTAAAGCCATGCCAGCCCTCAGAAACGGCGATCCGGTTGACTGTTTCCCCGATGACCGGGTCGGCGTTATTGCCGTTGGCAAGAATGAATGCCCCGCAGCCGCCCGACTCGTGGGCGATAAACATCGATCTGTAACCCTCGGTATTGCCGGTGTGCCCGAAAAAACGGCCGGGCCCCTTGTCGTTGTAAAGCGCGAATCCCAGACCGAAAAAGGGCTCGTGATATGGCGACAGCATCATTTTGAGCGACTGTGGCTGAAGCAGCCCTGAAGTGTTGCCCTGAAGTATTTTCTGCAGATGCAGGGCAAACTTCGCAAGGTCGGTGGGGGTTGTCCAGATGCCGCTGCCCGCCTGAGTCGGGTAGACGAACCAGTTGCCTTCTACCGGTTTGCCCTCAGAAGTGTGGCCGCAGGCCGCGTTTCTGCCCAAAGGCCCGTCGAGTGGCTGCGCAAAGCAGCTTCTGTGCATGTTCAACGGCTGCAGCAGCTCGCGTTGTACCAGTGTTTCAAAACTTTCGCCGGTAACATCCTGAAAAACCGTCTGTAGAATTTCAAAAGAGCCCGTAGAATAAGCGAACTGCCCGTCAACCGGTTTCTCAACGATTACCGCCGGCGCGTTGCATGCCCCGGTTCCGTTCAATACCTCTAGCAATGAGGGTATCTCGCCTGCTTTTTCAAAACCCCGGTAACTCGGCACGTTGATGCCTGAAAAATGGCTGAGCATACGCCTGATGGTTACCGGTGCCTTGCTGGTGCAATCGTTGTCAGGCAGTTTCCATGATTTCAGATATTCGTTCACCGGCCCGTCGAGGTCCAGCCTGCCTTTTTCAACCAGAATCATGGTTAAAACCGCAGAAATGATCTTGCTGATCGACGCAGCCTGAAAAACCGTATCGGGCCAGAGAGGTTCGCGTGATTCATTGCTGATAACGCCTTCGCACCGGGCATACGCCAGATGAAAATCGCGCAGAACTGCGATGCTGATGCCTGCGACATTGTGCCGCTCAAGTAGGTTTTTAAGTTCTTCGGCTGAAAGGCCCATTTTTGCTCACCTTTTCTGTTGTGTCTTGATTGAATTGGCTGTTTAAGCTGCTATGACTGCAAATCTGCAATGTCCGGAAAATTTATCCGCGATAATGGCCTCAGATGGCCCTGCCTTTCGGCTTGAGAGAGTCAGGGTAACGATGCGGCGCCAGGCCTTTCGTCTGATGCCTGACCGGCTGATTTA
>ERZ795061.3768-NODE-3768-length-13043-cov-5.900293_pt1 | contig 13043 bp, 10 predicted proteins | sample MGYA00375145_ERZ795061 | MGnify/ENA primary metagenome ERZ795061 (study PRJEB30190, sample SAMN05720144) | anaerobic digester metagenome | isolation source: active sludge of municipal wastewater-treating anaerobic digesters | place: USA | collected 2014-12-22 ... | reverse complement strand
GCAAATTCAGGACTTTATTGCACACCTTCACGATAGCGGGTTGAGTAAACGCTCTCAGGCCAGGATAGTTTCAAGTGTAAGGGGCTTCTACAAATACTTGCTTATTGAGGAGGTGGTTGACAGCGATCCAACTGAGCTTATAGAGCTGCCTAAAACCGGGCGAAAGCTGCCTGAAGTTTTAAGCGTTGAGGAGATTGATGCCATGGAGGCAGCCGTTGATTTGAGTATGCCCGATGGGCATCGCAACAAGGCAATCATCGAAACCCTTTACAGCTGTGGGTTACGTGTTTCAGAACTGGTAAACCTAAGGCTTACCGACCTTTTTTTTGATGATGGTTACGTGCGGGTATTGGGAAAGGGAAACAAGGAGAGGCTGGTACCCATTGGCCGTAAGGCTAAAGCGGACATTAACATGTACTTGTCGCAGCGCATAATGGTAAGCATTCCTGTTGATGCCAAGTCTGGGAACATCGTTTTTCTAAATCGTAGGGGAAAACAGCTAACCCGCGAAATGGTTTTTCTCATCATTAAAAAATATGCCAAGGCAGCAGGGATAACCAGGAATATTAGCCCGCATACTTTAAGACACTCCTTTGCCACCCACTTGGTGGAGGGAGGTGCCGATTTGCGTGCAGTTCAGGAAATGCTGGGGCATGAATCCATTCTGACTACCGAAATCTATACCCACCTAGACAAGGAATTTCTCCGTGAAACCATTTTGAAATTTCACCCAAGAGGTTAACTTTGTGCAAACATCCTTAAATCATTTAGCTATGGATACTGGAGAAAAAATTGTTAAAACCCTATCATCTGCCGGAAAACCGATGAAGGCCGGAGAAATTGCCGAGGCTGCCGGAATTGATAAGAAGGAGGTTGACAAGGTGATTAAGAAGCTGGTTGCCGATGGCAAGCTCCATTCGCCCCAACGGTGCTTCTATGATATTAAAAAGTAGCTTTAAACCGGGTTAGCCGCTAACCCGGTTTTTTTTTTAATCTTTCGGGTGATTTTTGACACCCTTAACATACAAGGGTTTACATGAATTTCGGGGAAGAAAAGTTAAGCGAAAACTTTACAATAAATGTCTTGCAGGCATGGTTTTCTCCTTTAAAGAATTTCAAACCTGTCGGCATCAAGATGAGCCGGAAAACTTGCACGAATTTCATGGAGTTGCTCCAATGAGATTGAAGCTTCAATAGTTGATTCGCTGTTGGGGTTTGCCTTAGCTACAATTTGTCCCATTGGGTCAACTACCTGAGAATCACCAGAATAATTCGTCCCGCTGCCATCAATGCCCACTCGATTGCAGGCGGCTACAAAGCACTGATTTTCGATAGCCCGTGCAACCAGTAGGGAATTCCACGCATAGCTTCGTTCATCCGGAAAGTTAGCTACGTTGAGCATCAGGTCGTAGTCATTCCTGTTTCGACACCAAACAGGGAAACGCAAATCGTAGCAAATGGTAAGAAGTATCCGCCAGCCCATGTAGCTTACTACTACCCTTTGGTTACCGGCGGAGTATTGGTTGTGCTCACCGGCCATCCTGAAGAGGTGGCGTTTATCATAGAAAACAACCTGTCCGTTGGGCATAACAAAAGCCATTCTGTTCACGAGTTTGTTTTCTTTCCGGGCAATAATGCTTCCAACAATAGCGGCTTTCCTTACCATGGAGGTTTGCAACATCCAATCAAGAGTTCGCTCGGCTTCACTTGCATCGCATTCCCTGGGCTTCATGGTGAAACCGGTGGTAAACATTTCGGGAAGCAGAATCAAGTTGGTATCTGTTGAAGTGCTTTCAATTTTGGCGGTAAAAAGCTTAAGGTTTTCCTCTATGCTCTCCCAAAACGGCGATGCTTGAATGATGGATATTTTCATCGTGCAGCTTAGGTGTTGGCTATTCGGTATAATGCTGCGAATATACCTAAATTTTTTTCTGGGTTAAGTTTTAGGCTTGGTATAGGCACTTGGCTGTTGTGAAAAAGCGCTTGGTCAACTGCTCAATGCTTAATTGAACACTCCCCGGAGATTTCTACCTTTCTTTGCAGGGCTTATTTGCTGCTTCCTGTGAAACTATGCCATTCGGCTTTTGATTTCTCAACCAGCCTTTCATACTCCATTGATATAGCGTTAATTACAGGTATGGAGGCGTTCATGCTCACGTTACCAACCTGTCTAACGGGTAGAACTCCTGGTGAAGTTCCTGTAAGAAAGCAACCATCCATAAACGCCAGCTCCTTAATGCCTATACATCTTTCTACTAGTTCAACGTTCAAGCTATGGCATATTTGCACAACTTTTTGTCTGGTAATTCCACTTAGCACTTTAGTTTCTGGCGCAGTGAATAATCTATCACGGCTGATAAAGAAAACATTGGAACGGCTTCCTTCGGTAATTTCCCCCTGGGCGTTTACCAAAAGAACCTCGTAGCATCCATGACTTTCTATGATCTCGTTGGTAAGTTCGCGCAGCGATTTGTTCTCAACTTTAACCGTCGGGTTAGGCCTTTCGGCATCAATACATTCCAGAACAACGCCTTTCTGTTTTTCAATTCTGGTGGGATACCTTGAAGGAATGTAGTAAACCGTTAAATTCCGGACCGGATGATTGGTGGATACGCTGTAGGTTATACGGACATTCTTTTCAGCTACAGGGTTTTTCTCAGTGAGCATTCTAAGGGAACTGGCAGCTGAATTATTTGCCAATGCAGGCAGGTTGGAATTTTTGATTGAGGCTTGCAGGCGCAATAAATGTTCAATTGCAAAAATGGGTGTTGAGCCAGCAACCCTTACTACTTCGTAAACCACCGTTTCGCCCTCAACCATGCTATCCGTAAAATTGGTAGTTGGGAGGAGTTGGCCGTTATGAACAAAAAATCGCTCGGTTAAATCAGCTGGAAAATTCAAGGCTTTAATTTGCTAGTAGTACTATAACTATCAACCATTTAGCTCAGGATGATCTCGGATTTCTGGGAATGTCCAGGTAAGTTGATTCTTGCTTTATACTGGTAACCCTGCAAAAATAGCAGGAAAAACTAAAATTCAGCATGGATATTTCTAGTTTGTTTCAGCGGAGTTGGGTAAAATCCGAAGGGGTGGGTAAATTAATTCCTCATAGTCTCGAAAGTTGGGAAAAGTGTTAATTTCCCTGTTTTCTCAGCCTATAAATTTGGTAACGGGGAATTGATAGCAGAATCTATGTGCATTGGTTTGTTCCTCCTGTTCGAATTAAAAGTTAACCTGTGCTGAGACATGGACTAGCTACTGCGTCTTATTTATATAGCTGTTCAGAATGTTTTCCATTAGCGGGGAGTAAAACTTGTAGAAGAATTGAGAATTTTCCGATTTACCTTCAAGCAGCTGGTTCAGGAATTTGCCCCCCATCATTTTAGAGGTGAACATGGTAACTTTGTTTTCGGTAAAGTCTCCGGCAAAGTAGAAGGTGAACTCATTTGATTTAGCTTGTATTACTGCGGGGAATTCATTAGTCAATCCAATTGCCCTGAGTTTTTGTAAGCCCTGTTGGGTAGTGTTAATCTTAAAAGTTGAAGGGGTAACAGCGTTACTACCGGGAACAACAAATTCAAACCAACCCGCGAATGGAATTTCCGAAATCAAACCAAAGCGAGATATTCCTGTATTGTCTGAAATAATTACCGGGAAGGCAGAATTTAAATCTTCACCATCAACTAGCACATCAACTAGCCCATCATTGCTGAGTAAGATAATGCCCTTACCTTCTGATGGCCATGGTTTAAGGTGTTGTGATTCATACAACTTGGGCATCCATGGTGCAGGGCCACCAGCCTCGTTAGGGGTTAAGTTGCGGCAGAATACTCCCGACCAACCCGTCCAGCTGACATTGAATAGCTCTTCGGCTTTACTTCTCATTAGTGCGTTGGTTGGAGTGCTGAACATATTATATTCTCCTATGATGAGTTTTCCCATATCCTTCATGCTCTTTAGAAGAAGGTAGTCGTTCTGGTTAAGGCCACCATAAACTTTAGAGGAACGTATAGGTTGGGCATCGTTTTTATACCATTCAAAAGAGTAAACACCATAACAATCGGCGTAGTATGCTGCATCGTATGCGGCAGCATAGGCATCAACCTCATTTAGCCGTATAGCCTTAAAGTCGAATAGCTGTTGGTTCAAATCAATGGGGAAAAATCCCCAGTAATCCTCATTAACCCGATAGGTCTTGCCATCGGGACCAACAATCCTGTCCTGGTTAAGCACCCAAACCAAGGCCCTATGCTCTGGCCGATTGCTCCGGGTAACTGTTTTGTCTAGGATATAGATATTTAGTTTTTTTGAGGGCTGAAGCTGCCAGAATATGAACAGCAAGATTGCCACTAGCCCAATAACGCTAATAGCAACCATTACTCCTTTATAAATCTTTTTCATCTATCTAATTATCTTATGGTTAGCTGGTTGAGGGTGAAAATGTTTGTCAATTCTGATGTGCTAGAGCGGCCTACTTAGCGCTGTTCGTTCTGACTGTCGGTTATTTGTCTTACATCCAAACGCCATAAATGGTTAACTTTAGGTAGCTTATGCCTGTATATTGATTATTTTTAAAAGTTAAACTCCAAAACGTTTAAATCCGCATGGTTTAAGTACGATACGGCCAATTTACGAAAAATTAATTATTCGGTGGCCAAATTGTTGATGGCTAAGACGATTTTTTACTTATACTTTTAATTTTACAGCCCGAAGAGCCAATACGCCTGCATGTGATTAGCCTTTATACAGGTTTTGCCACAGCTAACCCTCGGGTAAGTGCAAAAAGTTGGATGAGTGGTTGGTGCGGAAATATTATTTCTTAGAAGTTCGATGAGTTATTATGCAAGCCAATGCCATTAACAGCTTGAGCCACATCAGCGGCCGAGTCCATAGGGAGCCTGCAGGAGCTACCTACACATAGCTGAAATTTATGGTCAACCTTTTTAGCGATCAACTCAAAATAAATGTTAGGGTATATTACCCTGCCTAAAATGTCGTTAACATCGTTTGATGTGCCCTCGAATATGGTTATGCTAACTTCAGGAAGTGCAAGCGAAAGCATAAGGTTTCCCCAGCCATACAAGAATACTCCGTTGTTTTTAGTATTTTCAGCCAAATTGGCCAGCACCTGCATGGCTATTTTGCTGTAAAGGGGGTTTTCAATATGCTTAGCCAGAAAAAGCAAATTTCCGGTCATTATGGAGGATGAAGATGGAATAACCCCGTCAATCAGCTCCATTTTTCGAACCATCAGATCACTGCTTCCCGGGGTGTAATAGAACATACCTTTACCCTCATCCCAAAAATCCCGTATGGCCTCCTGCGCTAATGAATTTGCTTTAAACAACCATTTTTCTTCCAGCGTTGCCTGGTAAAGCATAATCAGGGCGCGTATGTAGTTGGCATAATCGTCGAGCAGGGCGTTACCATAGGTTTTACCCTTGCAGAAAACCCGTTTCAGGTTGCCTTCAACAAAATGTTTGGTTTCAAGATAGCTGGCAATTTCGCTGGCAAGCCCAATGAAACGTGGATTTTTAAAGGTGATGAAAGCCTGCGCCAGGGCTGAAACTAATAAACCATTCCATGATGCTAGAACTTTATCATCTATTAGCGGAGGAATACGCTTGTTTCTTATGCTGGCAAGGGTTTTTAGGCTGCGCTGCAGCCTGAACTGAATCTCCTGCGGAGGGATATCGAATAAGCTGCTTAGCTGATCATCCGAAGCGCAACGTTTAAGCCCATTTCTGCCATTAATATCTCCCGAAGGCGTTACCCCATATGCCGAGCAAAAAATTTCGCTATCAAATTCCAGGACTTCGTCAAGTTCCTGTTTGGTCCATGTGTAGAAGCCTCCCTCCAGTCCATTCGCATCTGCATCAAGCGAGCAGTAAAAACCACCATCGGGTGAATGTAGCTCCCTGTCGAGAAAATCAACCGTGTTAAACACTATGTTCAGGTATGATGGGTTTGGGTTTATCCGGTAGGCCAGGGAGTAGAGCTCAACAAGCTGAGCGTTGTCGTAGAGCATTTTCTCAAAGTGGGGTGTGTGCCACCTGGAGTCAACGGCATACCTAAAAAAACCTCCTCCAACATGGTCGTAAACTCCGCCATTGGCAATATTATCTAGCGTAGTGGAAACGAAGCTTTTAAGTTTTAGATTACCGGTAGCCTGTGCGCTCTGCATCAGATAGCCTAGCAGCCCCGGCATCGGGAATTTCGGGGCACCACGCGTTCCACCCAGGCCGTAATCTAAAGCAGGTTCAATAGATTGCAGGTTCCCCATTACTATTCCGGTAAAATCCAGCTCCGTCAGTTTCGTCTTGACATGGATTATCTCGGTGTTGGCAATTCCTTCTGCCAAGTCTTCCGCTACCTCGTAAACCCTTTCGGGTTCGCTCTTCCAGGTGGCATCCATGCTTTCAAGAATATTCAACCATTGATCTTTTGGGAAGTAGGTTCCGCCGTAAACAGGCCGCCCGTCGGGAAGGGCTATGCAGTTTAATGGCCATCCACCCCGGCGGGTTATTATCTGCACGGCGCTCATGTAGATGTGGTCGATATCGGGACGCTCCTCCCGGTCAACCTTAATGGAAACATACTTCTCGTTCATCAACCTGGCTACCTGCTCGTCGGTAAATGATTCTTTTTCCATGATATGGCACCAGTGGCAGCTGCTATACCCTATGCTGATCACCACCAGCTTATTTTCCCTTTTTGCAACCTCAAAAGCTTCGTTTCCCCATGGATACCAGCTGACTGGGTTTAACGAGTGCTGTAACAGGTAGGGGCTTACCTCATTTGCAAGTTTATTGGGCTTATCAAACATTAACTTTTAGGAATGTGGGTTTAGTAACTTTTGGTATTGCATTTGTTCCATTTATTTCAAAACAACTACCCGTGCACAATGTTGATGTATGTTCCGAGAATTATTCATTTTGCAAGTTTATTTTTCTTTTTTCTATTTTTGAAGTGAAAATATTGGTTGTTAATAAATTCATGTAACCATGAAAAATTTGCTATTTGCCCTATCGTTTTCTTTCCTTTCGTTTGGTGTATTTGCCCAAAACCACAACGGGTATAGAATTGAGATTAAAATTGATGGGCTGAAGGATACCACCCTGCTTTTGGGGTACCACTTTGGTGATAAGAAATTTGTGAGCGATACAGCACGTATAGATTCTAACGGTGTAGCCATTTTTGAGGGTGATAGCTTGCTAAAAGGTGGAATTTACCTGGTAATCCTACCGGACAAAACCTACTTTGAAGTTCTTTTAAGCAACAACCAGCGTTTTGGAGTTCAAACAACGGCTAAAAACATGGTTGAAAATCTGAAGTTTACAGGCTCAAAGGAGAATGAAGAATTTATTCATTTTCAACAATTTATGATGGGTGTTCAGGCTCAAAGCAATGAGCTATCGGCCAAAATGAAGGATGCCCTTACCGATTCAACCAGGTCAAACCAGCTTCGGAAAGAAATGAATGAGCTGGACGAGAAGGTGAAGGCCTACTGGCTGGAGGTCGAGAACAACAACAGGGGCACATTTCTGGCATCAATTATCAAAGCCATGAGAAGTGTTGAGGTTCCTGAATTTACGATTCCTGCTAACACGCCTGCTTACGATTCCTTAAAGTGGGTTCACAGCTATAATTTTAACCGCGATCACTACTTCGACAATATTGATTTCAGCGATTCACGGCTTCTTCGCACCCCAATTCTGGAGAATAAGATAAACATTTACTTCGATAGGGTGCTTATACCCCATCCCGATAGCATTGCAGCGGCAGCAGTTAACCTGGTTGAAAAATCGAAGGCAAACAGGGAGATGTTCCAGTACATTCTTTCATACCTAATTAACAAGTTTCAAACCTCAGAAAGGATGGGCATGGATGGTGTGTTTGCTGTATTAGCCGAAAAGTACTATCTTGGAGGCCAAGCTTGGTGGGCCGACCAGAAACTTCTCGATAAAATTTCCGAAAGGGTAAATGCACTAAAGCCCAACCTTATTGGTAAAGTTGCCCCCGACTTATGGCTACCCGATCCGAATGGCAAGTACTTTAGGCTTAGCAATATTAATTCTAAAATTACTGTAATTTTCTTTTGGGATCCTGAGTGCAGCCATTGTAAAAAGGAGATGCCGAAGCTTAAAAGCGTTTACGACAACTACAAAAAGTATGGCCTTGAGGTGTATGCCGTTTACACCCAGGGCGACCAGCCCAAATGGATGGAAAGCATTTCTAAGAACGACTTAACCTGGATTAATGTTTGGGACCCTACATTCAGCTCTAATTTCCGAAACCTCTACGACATTTACTCCACGCCTGTTATTTACGTCCTCGATTCCGGTAAAAAAATTATAGCCAAACGGATTAGCGTTGAAACCCTCGAATCGATTCTAAAGCAGGAACTCAAGCTGTAGTGATTTTTTCCTCAGTAAAATTTCAGCTTAAGGGTTGAAAAATCCTGAACATTCCCGTAAATGATTTTGACCAAGATTAGCAGACCCTTCACTGTTGTGTCTGGTTATTGGTCATGGTTGTCACGGTATATTTGTTGATAAATCCGAACAGAACGGATTGTTTTACTTTCATATTGTTAGCCAATATCCGAAATTTATAAAAATTATAAGCTGTTTTAGGCTAGAGGATGGAATTTTTACTATCTTGGCCGCAAAACTCTAATCAACTTAACATTTAAGATTTATGGAGAGCTTACTGACCAATACCTACTTTTGGGTAGTGTTAGCCTATTTTGCCGTGGTTTTGTTTATCTCGTTTTTTACAAAAAAGCTTGCTAGCCGATCGTCAGCCGACTTCTTAGTTGCCGGTCGAAACCTGGGGCTTCTGGTGTGTTCAATGGTGGTAGCCGCCGAATGGCTGGGTGGGTTGAGCACAGTTGGCGTTAGCGAAAAGGCATTCGACACCCTTACCCTGCAACCTATTCTCTATAATTTTTCCACAGCTATTGGAATGGTGATACTCGGCTTTACTTTAGCCAAAGCTTACCGCGAACGGAAGGTGAATACGGTGAGCGAAATGGTAGAGAGCATTTTTGGAAAACGTGCCCGAAGCATATCGGCTATTGCCTTTCTAATTGCTTTTATAACGCTTGCCTACGTGGAGCTAACCACTTTTGCAACTGTTCTTTCGCCAATTTTTAACATAAATTGGGTTTGGGCCGTCATAATTGCAGCTACTATAACCACAATTTACACTTACATGGGCGGAATGCACGCCCTCACTATTGTTGCTGTGTTCAACCTTGTTGTTCGGTATGTTGGGTTGGGAATTGCCCTAATTATTGGGCTTGTTGCAATTGGCGATTTTTCAAATTTAACCAACAGGCTTGTTGAGATTGGCGCTCCTCAAAATTTGTACAATCCTTTTAGCATAGGATGGAATGCTGCGTTGAGCCTTATACTGGGTGGAATTTTTGGTGGAATGGCTTCCCAAGCCAGCATTCAACCTATTTTTGCAGCTAAAAATCCTATTACCGCAAAAAGGGCTGCCATTTTATCGGCAGTTTTTATAGCTCCTTTTGGAATTATCACAGGAATTCTTGGTCTTATTGCCCGAAGTGGTTTGTTTTTTGAAGTTACCCCCGGGTTTAACCCCAAAATGGCCCTTCCACGCTTGCTAATGACCCCCGAATTTGTTCATCCCGTGATTGGGGGAATTGCAATTGCGGCAATTCTTGCGGCAATTTTATCTACCATCGGGCCGGTGAGCTTTTCAATTGTTACCATTGCTACTAAGGATATATACCATGGGTTGATAAACAAAAAGGCATCCGATGAGAAAATCCTCCAGTTTGCTAAAAGGCTCGTAATACTGGTAAATCTGGTAACCGTTCCTTTAGCCCTGTTTATGAAGGGCGCAATTCTTGATGCAGGGTATTTTTCCTATGCCATTCGAACAATTGGTGCAATAGTGATACTTTTGGGTATTTACAAATTGAAGTGGATTTCTACCCTGTCTGTTCAGCTTTCCTTTATTGGCGGCACGTTGGCCATCATTATTAGCATTGTAGCCAAAAAGTTTGGTTGGTTTGACATTGATAAAACCTATGCCAGCATCATTGCAACAGTATTTTTCATTATTATAGGCAACATCTACACGAAGTACTTTACAGGTAAACAAAAATCATCGGAGTTAAATATCAATGAATCAGCTACTAAATGACATAAGGGTTCTTGAGCTGGCCAACGTGCTGGCCGGGCCAAGTGTTGGAATGGCCTTGGCTGAGCTGGGCGCCAGAGTGGTAAAGGTTGAGAACTTACTTACCTTGGGTGATGTTACCCGAACCTGGAAATTACCATCCGAAGATCCCGATACAAATATTTCGGGATACTTCAGCTGTGTTAACTGGGGGAAAAAGTCGTTGGCCATCGATCTCAACAAACCCGAGGGGCTTGACATTGTTTACAGGCTAACCGAGGTTTCGGACATCGTGCTGGTTAGCTATAAACCCGGCGATGCCGAAAAACTGAAGGTGGACTACAATACCCTTAAACAATACAACAAATCGCTGATATACGCCCATCTAACCGGGTATGGATTAAAGAATGAACGCGCTGGATACGACGCAATCATTCAGGCCGAAAGTGGCTTTACCTACATGAATGGTGAACAAGGAGGGAAACCTGTGAAAATGCCCGTTGCACTGATGGATATACTTGCCGGACATCAGCTAAAAGAGGCAATTTTGCTGGCTCTGCTGAATCGCTTTAGAAAAGGTGAAGGGACTTATATTGAGGCGAGCCTTATTAAATCAGGAGTTGCCGCTTTGGCAAACCAAGCCACCAACTGGTTGGTGGGAAATTCTATCCCCCAGCGCATGGGTTCCGATCATCCCAACATTGTGCCCTATGGAAGAATTTTTTATACCCGCGACGAGAAACCTGTAGTGCTGGCTGTTGGCAGCGATAAACAGTTTGCCGAGCTGTGCTCAATCTTGGGGAAGCCCGAATTGGCTCAGGATCCTAAGTACTCTACCAACTTCAACCGCGTCAAGAATCGCAACGAGATTTACCCAATTTTACAGGATTTAGTTGCCCAAATAGACCGTGATCCTTTCTTAAATGAACTCGCCAGAAGGCGGATACCTGCAGGTGGAGTTTACAACATGCAGGAGGTGTTCGACCAACCCGAAGCGCAGGAGCTGGTTATGAGCGGAACAACTTCAGCCGGAACCCCGATAAAGGGACTAAGAACGGTGGCTTTTTCTTACAATGAGAATTCCAAGCCCCTAGAGTTGGCTGCTCCTCCATATTACGGTGAGCATACAATTCAAATTCTTAAGGAAACGCTTGGTTTCTCAAATGATTGTATTGAAGGTTTAATCAATAAAAATGTTGTGTATGCACCCAGGTAAAACCAGCTTGGCTTTTATAGATGGATCGAGGCTTATTACCGAATCGCTTGTTCGTGCCGGCGCCGATACCTTCATAGGTTACCCAATTACTCCTGCAAACTTGCTATACCTCTACGCCACAAAGAGATACCCAACAATGCTTGCTGCTCCCGATGAAATTACGACACTTCAATGGATGAGCGGCTTTGCCATTGCTGGACATGTACCAGTTACAGCCACTTCATTCCCAGGTTATGCCCTGATGCTGGAATCTATAAACATGGCGGCCATGTTTGAGCTGCCCATGGTAATTGTTCTTGTTCAACGCTTAGGACCGGCAACAGGTACGGCTACTTGTGGGGCGCAGGGCGATCTTTCACTGGTTCACGGTACCCTTTCCGGCGGTTACACCCTGCCAACATTCTCGCCAAGCAACTTAAACGATTGCTGGGATATTTCAGCTAAAGCCCTTCATACTGCCATCAGGCTGAGAACTCCTGTTGTGCTACTCACATCAAAGGAAATGGTGATGACCCTTCAGGCTTTCGACTGGTCACATTTGGCGGAGATTGAAACACTTAAGGTTAAAACGTTTAGTGGCAGCGATACCTACATTCCCTACAAGGTTGATGAATCGCTTGTTCCCGATTTTATGCCAGTTAGCCAAAACAACCATGCAGTGCGGGTAACCGCTTCAACACACGACACAAAGGGATTCCTTCAAAATTCAACTCCCGAGGCTATAGAAAACACGAAGCGGTTGGAGGCTAAGGTTACCAAGCACCTTCAGGAATACCTTTTATTTGACCTTGATGAGCAAGCAGGAGCTCAACATCTGGTTGTCTCGTATGGAATTTCTGCACAAGCTTCACGCGAAGCAGTTAGGCAGCTAAGAGCAAGGGGCGAAAAGGTGTCGCTGCTGGTTGCCAAGACCCTTCTGCCCGTTTCACGTGATTATGTTGACATTGCCAACCGTTACGAACGCGTAGTGGTGGTTGAGGAAAACCTTACCGGACAGCTGCGCCAGCTGCTTTTTGGCGCTGCTGGTCGTAATGGGTTAAGCGGTGTTAATGCTATTGCCCGTATGATAAGCCCTTCCGAAATTGTTGACGAGGTAATGAGAAAGTTTTAGAAATTATTTACTTATGCAAACCCTAATATTTGAATTTCGGAAATACTAGAATGAATCGGTTATATTTAAATCATAACGATTTTTAGAATGAACAACGTAAAATTTTTAACCGGAGGACAGCTACCCTTTTGTAAGGGCTGCGGACATGTTGCTGTTGCCCAGAACACCGAAAAGGCCTTACAAAAGCTAGATTTTAACCCCCTTGACGTAGTTCTGGTTACCGATATTGGTTGCCATGGCATTGTTGATAAGAATTTTCTCACCCACAACGTGCACGGCCTTCATGGACGCTCTTCGGCCTTAGCAGCAGGAATATCGGCAGGATTAAGTAACCCGAATAAGAAGGTCATAGTTTTTACGGGCGATGGAGGTGCAACTATCGGGATGCAGCATTTAGTCGGCGGAGCTCATCTTGGATTCGACATGACGGTGGTTGTGCATAACAACATGCTTTACGGCATGACCGGTGGACAACCCTCTGAGTTTACACCCTGTGGCTTCAAAACTCCAACCCTTCCTGAAGGCAGCACAAAGTCCGGCTACGATATTTGCGAATTAATG
>ERZ795061.3752-NODE-3752-length-13063-cov-5.076261_pt1 | contig 13063 bp, 14 predicted proteins | sample MGYA00375145_ERZ795061 | MGnify/ENA primary metagenome ERZ795061 (study PRJEB30190, sample SAMN05720144) | anaerobic digester metagenome | isolation source: active sludge of municipal wastewater-treating anaerobic digesters | place: USA | collected 2014-12-22 ... | reverse complement strand
AGATGGAAGAGAGTGACTGGAGTTCAGACGTGTGCTCTTCCGATCTTCTGGCCAAGTTCAGCCGCTGGAGGATAGTCGCTCCTTCACACACTCCTCTTCAGCCATCGCAAACTCGCGGCAGATCAGGGGCCGCTGCGCGTAAATCCGGCACATCAGGGTGTCGCGGTTCAGCGCGGCGCACCAGCCATCGTCCAGTCGCATCATGGTTCTCCCGCCCCATTGGTCGGTTTCGATAAAGCGTTCAGGCACACCCGTTTCGGTGATGAGCATGACTTCCAGGCGGCAGCAGCAGGCTTGGCAGTTGGCGCAGGTGACGGCGGGTTCGGGGGGAAGGGTGGTGGCAGGTATGTTCATGAGGAGGGGTGTTCAGGTGGCGGAGAGCGCGATGGCGCTCTGGCCTGAAGCGCGGGATGCCGGATCTGGTCCGGCCGCTTTCCCCGGTCGGACTTTTCCGGGTCCGATGGTGGGCTATGGCATGACCGGGTGAGGCTTGTGGAAATTTGGTGGGCCCACCAGGACTTGAACCTGGGACCAACGGATTATGAGTCCGCTGCTCTAACCAACTGAGCTATGGGCCCGCGAACGACCTGGATGCCGTGTGCGCGGCGATGATCAATCGTCGAGGAAACTGCGCATGTGCTCGGAGCGGCTGGGGTGGCGCAGTTTGCGCAACGCCTTGGCTTCGATCTGGCGAATCCGCTCGCGGGTGACATCGAACTGCTTGCCGACTTCTTCCAGGGTGTGGTCGGTGTTCATGTCGATGCCAAAGCGCATCCGCAGCACCTTGGCCTCGCGGGCGGTCAGCGAGTTGAGCACTTCGCGCGTGGCCTCGGTGAGGCTTTCCTGGGTAGCGGCATGAATCGGCGACGCGATGTTGACGTCTTCGATGAAGTCGCCGAGATGCGAATCTTCGTCGTCGCCGATGGGCGTCTCCATGGAGATCGGCTCCTTGGAGATTTTCAGCACCTTGCGCACTTTGTCTTCGGGCAGATCCATGCGCAGGCTCAGTTCCTCGGGCGTGGGTTCGCGCCCCATCTCCTGAAGAATCTGCCGCGAGATGCGGTTGAGCTTGTTGATGGTTTCGATCATGTGCACCGGAATGCGGATGGTGCGCGCCTGGTCCGCGATGGAGCGGGTGATGGCCTGCCGGATCCACCAGGTGGCGTAGGTCGAGAACTTGTAGCCGCGACGGTATTCGAATTTGTCCACCGCCTTCATCAGGCCGATGTTGCCTTCCTGGATCAGGTCGAGGAACTGCAGGCCGCGGTTGGTGTATTTCTTGGCGATGGAGATGACCAGGCGCAGGTTGGCCTCGACCATTTCCTTTTTGGCGCGGCGCGCCTTGGCCTCGCCGATGGAGAGGCGCCGGTTGATGTCCTTGATCTGCGCGACGCTGAGGCCGGTTTCGGCCTCGCTCACCGCCAGGCGTTGCTGAATCCGGATGATTTCTTCCTGATGTGTCTTGAGCGCTTCCGCATAGGGGACTTTGCGGCGGGTCAGCGTCGCCAGCCATTTGGTGTTGGTTTCATTGCCGGGAAAGGCTTCGATGAATTCGGTGCGCGGCATGCGGGCGCGCTTGATGCACAGCACCATGACGTTGCGCTCGTGTTTGCGCACCTCGGTGATTTTTTCCTGAACCTGGCGAATCAGCGGGTCGAACTGTTTGGGCGTCAGCTTCAGGTACTTGAACAGTTCGCTGAGTTCGGTGAGGTTTTTCTGGACGGAGCTGCTGTTGCGGTCGCCGCGCGCGAGGGAACGCTTGGTTTTGTCGTTCTGGCGGCGAATTTCGTCAAAGCGGCGGCGGGCCTCCTCAATGTCAAGACCGCCTTCGTCTTCCTCGACTTCCGTATCGGCGTCGGCCTCGTCGTCATCCTCGGCACTCTCGGCCTTGGCAGCGGCCAGTTCGGCCGCCTTGGTGGCGATCGACAGCGCGGACGGGACGTTGTCCATGGGGTTGAGATAGCCGGCGATGATGTCGGCGAGGCGGCGCTCGCCCGTGGCGATGAGGTCGTAGTCGGCGAGCACGGCGTCCACCGCACCGGGCCATTCGGCCAAGGCCGCCATGATTTCGCGGATACCTTCCTCGATGCGCTTGGCGATCTCGATTTCGCCTTCGCGGGTGAGGAGTTCGACCGAGCCCATTTCGCGCATGTACATGCGCACGGGGTCGGTGGTGCGATGCTGTTCGGTCTCCACCGCGGCCAGGGCGGCGGCGGCCTCGGCGGCGGCGATCTCGTCCGGAGCCGCATCGCCGGTGGTCATCAGCAGGGTGTCGGCATCCGGGGCAGCCTCGAACACGTTGATCCCCATGTCGTTGATCATCTGGATGATGTCTTCGACCTGATCGGGATCGGAAATGTCTTCCGGCAGGTGATCGTTCACCTCGGCATAGGTCAGGTAACCCTGCTCGCGGCCTTTGGTGATGAGTTCACGAATACGGGACTGCTGCTGGATTTCGCTCATTGATCGCTCTTGCTGGAAGGGGGCGCGCGGGTAAAGCGGCGCATTGTACCCAATTAATGGGGGGGCAAGCCACCGATTGCAACCCCAGGTCGGGATCTAATTAACGTCATAAAGATTGCGCAACACGTTGTTTTGCCTCGTTGATTATGGGGTCGTTCGGGGTGTGGGCGGACAGCTCCAGGATGAGCGCCCGGATGCGCGCGCGATCCTCTGCCGACAGGGCGTCGCGATCGAGCAACCCGCGCAGGCGCGCCGCCGCCGGCTTGTCGCGCTCGGCCAGATCCTGGAGCCGCGCGATGATCTCGCGCGCCTCCGCGAGATGGTCTCCTGCCGCGGTTTCCGGCGCCAGCAGCAGCTCGTTGGCGGCGATTCTGGCCAGCAGATTGCGCTGCTCCTGACCGTGCATCCCGTGCCAGTAGCTCAGCACATGGTTGAAGGTGTAACCCGGATTCTTCTGGAGTAACTCCTGCACTTTGCAGACGAGTTCCAGATCGGGAAGGGCTTCGCCGCGCAGGGACTCCAGTGCATCCGCGAGTTCCGCACACAGATGCGGATGGTGCAGGAGTAGCGCCAGCAAATGGTGGGCCAGCGGTGTCTTGTAGTTGCGGCCGGATTTTGAAGGTATGTCCCGGACGGGGCGCGCGGGCGTGGCCGGCTCAGTCACCGCACCCGGTGTCTTGCGATGCTCTGGAAGATCGACGGCACGGAGCCCGGCTGCGCTCGGCCGGGGCGGGGTGAGCTGCTCCAGGGCCGACGCTGGAATGCCGGCGCGGGTCGCCAGCTCACCCAGCAACAGTTGCCGCAACACACCCGGTGGCAGGCGGTGAATCATGGGTGCCGCGCGCTGGCAGAAGCGGGCGCGATCGTCGGGTAGCGCGAGATCCAGTTCGCTCGCCGCCGTAGCGAACAGAAACTCCGAGAGTGGCTGGGCCGCCGCGATCAGTTGCGCGAATCCGCCGCTGCCGATGCGCCGCACCAATGTGTCGGGGTCCTCGCCGTCGGGCAGAAACATGAAGCGCACCGCGCGGCCGTCGCCGAGCACCGGCAGGCTGATATCGAGGGCACGGCTCGCGGCGCGGCGGCCGGCGGCGTCGCCATCGAAGCAGAACACCAGGTCGCTGGTGTGGCGAAACAGCTTGGCGAGGTGGTCGTCGGTGACGGCGGTTCCGAGGGTTGCCACCGCGTTGCGAATCCCGAACTGGGCCAGGGCCACCACATCCATGTAGCCTTCGACCACCAGCAACGGGGCACCGCCGCGCAAGTGGGTGCGTGCCTCGTACAGCCCGTAGAGTTCGCGGCCCTTGTGGAATACCGGGGTTTCGGGGGAGTTCAGGTATTTGGGCTGGTCGTCGCCCAGCACCCGACCGCCGAAACCCAGGGTACGACCGCGCGCATCGCGGATCGGAAACATGATGCGGTGGCGGAAGCGGTCGTAGTGACCGTCGCCGGATTCCCGCGAGACGGCGAGTCCCGCCTCCACCAGCAGGGCGATTGTGTTGTCCGCGCCGTCCTTGTGGGTATCGTTTCCGACGTCGAGGAAACGGATCAGATTGTCCCAGCCGGGCGGGGCGAAGCCGATGCCGAATTCCCGGGCGATTTCCGCCGCTACGCCGCGCTGCGTGAGATAGGTCGTCGCCTGCGCGGCAGCGGGGTGTTCGTTCAATTGCGCGCGATACCATGCCTGGGCGCGTTCGAGGATTGCCAGCAGGGGTTCGTTGCGGCGCGCGGCCGGGGCGGCATCAGTTTCGCGGGGGATTTCCAGTCCCGCGCGATGGGCGAGGTATTCGAGGGCCGCGACGAAGTCGATGCGGTCATAGGCCATCACGAAGCCGATGGCATTGCCGCCCGCGTTGCAGCCGAAGCAGTAGTAGAACTGCCGTTCCTGGTTGACCGAGAACGAGGGCGTCTTTTCGTCGTGAAACGGACAGCGGGCCTTGTGGTTGCTGCCCGCGCGGCGCAGCTCCAGACGCTCCCCGATGACATCGACAATGTCGGTGCGATCGAGCAGGTCGTCGATGAAAGCTTGCGGGATGCGGCCGGCCATGCGGAGCCTATTGAAGCACGGCCTCGGGTACGGGAGAACCGGCTCGCCGGGAGCCGGGCGGTGCGGGCTTAACCCAGGCGGGTTTTTACCTGGGCGCTGACCGCACCGATGTCGGCGCGGCCCTGGAGTTCGGGCTTCAGTAGCGCCATGACCTTGCCCATGTCGCGCGCCGAGCTGGCGCCGCTGCTGGCGATGGCCTGCTCGATCAGGGCGGTGATCTCGGCGGCGGTCAAGGCGGTGGGCAGGAAGCCGGCGATGATCTCGATCTCGGCCAACTCCTGCGCGGCGAGTTCTTCCCGTCCGGCGCTGCGGTACTGGGTTATCGAGTCGCGCCGCTGCTTGGTCATCTTGTCGAGCACGGCAAGCACTCGCGCATCGTCGAGCTCGGTGCGTTCGTCGACTTCGATGCGCTGGATTTCCGCCAGCATCAGGCGGATGGCATCGAGGCGCGTGCGATCACGGGCGCGCATCGCGGTTTTCATTGCGTCTTTCAACCGGCTTTTAAGGCTGGACTCGGACATGTTCAGGGCTCTGACGGAAGGATAGCCCAGGAAGCCGGCCCCGTGCCGGCTTCAACCCGGAGGCCGAACGATCAGTACATTTTCTGGAACTTGCGGGACTCGCGCTGGAGCTTCTTGGCGTGGCGCTTCACGGCGGCGGCGGCCTTGCGCTTGCGTGCCCAGGCCGGCTTTTCGTAGTACTCGCGGCGGCGGACTTCGGCCAGGACTCCGGCTTTTTCGCAGGAGCGCTTGAAACGGCGCAGGGCCACGTCGAAAGGTTCGTTCTCTTTTACACGTACTGACGGCATCTATGCTCTATCCTGAATGACCGGGCGGGTAGGGTCGGGACGCGGATTTTACTGACTTAGTGCGCCGGTTGCAAAGCCGGGCTTTCGCGTGCTCCGGGCGGACCGGAGCCGATGCGGAACTCGCGCCCAAGCGCTGCCTTCCGCGCAAACTGGTCAGGGTCCGACCCCGGGGATTATCATGCCCCCCCGGTTGTAGCGAGCGATCATGCGGGTCCTGGGTATCGAAACATCCTGCGATGAAACGGGCGTCGCTGTCTACGACAGCGCGCAGGGTCTGCTCGCGCACGCGCTCCACAGCCAGATCGAGCTGCACGCCGAATATGGCGGCGTGGTGCCCGAGCTCGCCTCCCGCGACCATGTGCGCCGGCTGCTGCCGATGATCCGGGCGGTGCTGGCCGACGCCGGCACGCCGCCGCCGCAGATCGACGGCATCGCCTATACCGCGGGTCCCGGGTTGATCGGCGCGCTGATGGTGGGTGGCGCGGTGGCGCGAGCCCTGGCCTATGCCTGGCAGGTGCCGGCGATCGGCGTGCATCACATGGAAGGTCATCTGCTCGCCCCGATGCTGGAAGCGGAACCGCCGGCCTTTCCCTTTGTGGCGTTGCTGGTGTCCGGCGGCCACACCCAGTTGGTGCGGGTGGCGGCGATCGGCGCGTACGAAATGCTCGGCGAATCCCTCGACGATGCCGCTGGCGAAGCCTTCGACAAGGCCGCCAAGATGCTCGATCTGGGCTATCCCGGCGGCCCCGAGATCGCCCGGCTCGCCGCGTCGGGCGATCCCGCCCGGTTCCGGTTTCCGCGCCCGATGACGGACCGGCCCGGGCTCGATTTCAGTTTCTCCGGTCTCAAGACTTTCACGCTCAACACGGTTGCCGCGCACGCTGCCACCGGCGGCCTGCCCGACGCACAGACCCGGGCCGATATCGCCTGCGCGTTTCAGGAAGCGGTGGTGGACACGCTGGTGATCAAGTGCAACCGCGCCATCGAGCAGACCGGACTGCGCACCCTGGTGATTGCCGGCGGTGTTTCGGCCAACCGGTTGCTGCGGGAGCGCCTGGAGCGCAAACTCGCCGCCCGCGGCGCGCGGGTCTATTACGCGCGCAACGAATTCTGCACCGACAACGGCGCGATGATCGCCTATGCGGGTTGTCAGCGCCTGCTGCACGGTGGCGGCGACGATCTCGCCATCCGCGCCTTGCCGCGCTGGTCCATGACCAGTCTGCCACCCCTGGGAGCGGCCTGAGCCGCTGTCACGTTCTGGAATTACCATGGATATCGTCTACATCCGCGACCTGCGCATCGACACCACCATCGGCATTTACGATTGGGAGCGCGAGGTGCGGCAGACGGTTTCGCTGGACCTGGAGATGGCGGCGGACATCAGTCGCGCCGCGGCGACCGACGACATTCAGTACGCGCTCAACTACAAGGCGGTCGCCAAGCGCATCATTGCCCACGTCGAGAGCAGCGGCTGTCTGCTGGTGGAACGTCTGGCCGAGGAAGTCGCCATGCTGGTGCTGACTGAATTCCCGGTGCCCTGGCTGCGCCTGCGCCTCAGCAAGCCGGGTGCGCTGCGCGGCGCCCAGGACGTCGGCATCCTGATCGAACGCGGCGCGCGCCCCTGATGCCGCGCGTCTACCTGAGTCTCGGATCGAACATCGAGCCGGAGCGGCATCTCAAGGCGGCGCTCGATGCGCTGGCCGCGGAGTTCGGCGCGCTGATCCTGTCGCCGGTTTACGAAAGCGAGGCGGTAGGTTTTACCGGCGAAAATTTTTACAACCTGGTGGTGGGGATCGATGCGGAACTGACCATTGGCCAGCTCGCGGAGCGTCTGCGCGCCATCGAATATCTGAACGAGCGACGCCGCAGCGGAGAAAAATTCGCGCCGCGAACGCTCGATATCGACATTCTTGTTTATGGCGATCAGGTCGGCACTGTCGAAGGCATCGAACTGCCGCGCGACGAAATTCTGAAATACGCCTTTGTATTGCGACCGCTCGCCGACATCATCCCGGAACAGCGCCACCCCGTGGTGGGAAAGTGCTACCGGCAGCTCGCAGCGGAGCTCGATCTCGGCCGGCAGAAACTGTGGCCGGTGCCGTTCGACTGGCGCCCCCCAGCAATGCCCGATGCAGCGACGCCCGACGCAGTGACGCCGGACTGAGTGGCGTCACTGCGTTGCCGCGCTGGATCAGGTGACTTCGATTCGGCGTTGCTTGGGCTTGGTATCGGTCGCCTTGGGCGCTTTGAGTTTCAGTATGCCATTCTCGAACGTCGCGCTGATGTCGGCTTCGTGGATATCGCCGCCCAGATTGAAGCTGCGCATGTACTTGCCGTAGCGGCGTTCCTGACGAATCACCCGACCTTCTTTTTTCTCCACCTCGTCGCGGCGCGTTTCCGCGGTGATTGTCAGCGTGCCGTCTTCCAGTTCGATGTGAATGTCCTCGCGTTTCACCCCGGGCAACTCGGCAGCGATTTCGTAATGATCGGATTTTTCATGGATGTCGACCCGGGGCGCAAAAAACCCGGTATCGGCCTGTTCCAGGCGTTGCATTGGCGACAGAAAGTTATCGAATACCTGGTCCAGGTCGAACAAGCGTCCTCGTGGTACTAGTGGCATGGTAAACCTCCCGGTAATCATTTCAGCAGTGTTTGGTGCCGACTAATATTGTCACGGTGAATTTTTTTTCAAGGGCCATCTTGCGAAGGATGTTGCGCGTGCGGTGCGGAATTGATGCAGATCAGGCTGTCGCGAGCGCGAGATGCGCGCCGCCATCCACGGCGATCACCTGACCGGTGACATAGCTGGCATCGGTGAGCAGAAACCGGGTGAGCCGCGCGATGTCTGCCACCGCGCCAAGCCGCCCCAGCGCAATCGAGTGCAGGATTTTCTGCTGTGCCGAGGCATCCGCGGACGCGGGATTTTCCGGCCACAGAATGGCGCCCGGCGCGATCCCGTTGACCCGCACCCGGGGTGCCAGTTCGCGCGCCATCACCCGGGTCAGCATCATGTTGCCGGCCTTGGCGATGCAATAGATGGCATGTTCCGGAAGCGGCCGCAGGCCGTGGATGTCGGCGATGTTGACGATGGCGCCGCCGCTTTGCGCGAGCGCGGGTGCCAGATCGCGGCACAGAAAAAATGGCGCTTTGAGATTGCTCGCCATCAGGTCGTCCCATTCCGCAATGCCTGCTTCGGCGAGCGGCGTGGGGTAAAACGCGGAGGCGTTGTTGACCAGGGCATCGAGACGGCCCCAGTGATTGACGGCGGCTGAGGCCAGTTTCCGCACCTGCGCGAGATCGGCGAGATCCGCGGTCAGTACCGCGGCGGAATCGGCGCGAATCGATTGCAACTGGGCGCACAGCTCCCGTGCGGTGGCGAGCGATTCGCGGCAGTGGATCAGTACCCGCAAGCCCGCGCCGTGCAACTCGCGAGCGATGGCGGCGCCGATGCGCCGCGCCGCGCCGGTGATCAGTGCGACCGGCGCCTCAGCCGGCATGGGCGGTTTCCCAGCGGTAGGCTGCGATGGCGGCCTGGCGATCCCGGTTCAGGGCGTCGGCGAGCGCGGTGCCCGTCAGACCCGCCGCCACATGGGGCGTCGCGCGCACCGCCAGCACCCGGGGCACCAGTCCGCGCAACCAGGCCGCCGACTCGTAAGGCTGCATGTGCAGGCCGCCGCCGCGACCGCGCGCGTCGGCTTCGCAGGCCATGAGAAAGGGTTCGAGCGTCTCGATGCGGCGATAGATGTCCAGTTCCTGGAGCATTTTCAGGATCGTAATCGGGCGCAGCTCGCGAATCTTGTGGCACTGAAGGTGGAAGCGGGTCACTGCCACCGCCAGGCGCCGATACGGATTGGGAACCCGTAGTCGGTCGCAGACGCCATGTACCAGCGGCACGCCAGTGGCTTCGTGACCGATATGGCGCGGCAGCACGTCGGCGGGCGTCATGGCTTTGCCGAGATCGTGCATCAGCACCGCAAAGCTCACTGCCGGATCGGCGCCCATTTCCGCCGCGCGATCCAGCGCCATCAGCACATGGATGCCGGTGTCGATTTCCGGGTGGTAGTCCGCGCGCTGCGGCACGCCGAACAGCGCCGCCACTTCCGGGAGCAGCACGGAGAGCGCGCCGCAGGCGTGCAACACCTCGATGTAGGTGCGCGGCGACGGGCTGGCGAGCGCGCGCTGCGTTTCGCGCCAGATGCGCTCTGCGGAGAGTTGTTCGAGTTCGCCGCTGGCGGCGATGGTTGTCATCAGTGCCAGTGTCTCCGGCGCGACCTGAAAACCGAAGGGATGCAGCCAGGCGGCAAACCGCGCCACCCGCAACACGCGCAGCGGGTCTTCGACGAAAGCGTCGGAGACATGGCGCAGCACCCGATCTTGCAGATCGCGCAGACCGCCGCAGGGGTCGATCAGCAGGCCTTCGGCGCTCTCCGCGATGGCATTGATGGTGAGGTCGCGGCGCTGCAGATCCTGTTCCAGGGTCACGCCGGGCTCGGTATGAAACACGAAGCCGGTGTGCCCGGGTGCCGTTTTGCGCTCGGTACGGGCGAGGGCGTATTCCTCGCCCGTGTCGGGGTGCAGGAACACCGGAAAATCCCGTCCCACGGGGCGAAAACCCAGGGTGCGCATGGCATCGGGTGTGGCGTTCACCACCACCCAGTCGCGCTCCCGTACCGGCAGGCCCAGCAGGCGGTCGCGGATGGCGCCGCCGACGAGGTATGTGTTCATCTTGGACAGCTCACGGCGCTGTGATCCCGGCTTGAGAGGCATTTTCGAAAAATGATTATACGGAGAAAAATCAGTCGGCTCTCCACGGCTCACCGGTTTTGCATATAGCGATTTTGAAGATGCTTGGCCTGGCGCGTTTGTGCTGGGCAATACCGGTCATCGGGCGCCGGTCGGTCTCAGGTTTTCGTTCAATAAGCAGCGCGCAGGGCTTCCAGAAGATCTTGCACCAACGCGCCGTATTCGCGTTCGCGGTGGCGAAAGTGGGTTTGTTCGGCCAAGCGGTGCTCGCGAAAAAATAGTTGCGCGTCGCCCCATCGCCCCGTCGCATTCGCGTCGATCAGCGCACAGAGTGTGTGCCGTGGGCGATGACCAAGGTTCCCACGCCGGCCATCGATACGGCGCTGGGTTGCTACTCCACCGGCCAGTCCTCCATCAGATGCCGCTGCACTTTCCCGGCGGTGCTGCGTGGAAATTTCTCGAAAGGCACGAAGGCCACCGACACTTCGTTGTCGTCGGCGTCCAACAACTTCACCTGACACAGACCCGATATCCGCTTGGCAAGATCGGTGGGCACCTCGCCCACGGCGATGGTGGCGCCGGTGGCTGGCGGCAGGCCGGCTTCGGTGGAATCAAAGGTATTCACATAAGGGGCGTGCAGCAGTTGCGTCAGCTCGACGAGTTGGTGCGGTGGCGCCAGGTCTGCCATCGCGCCCACGTAGCGCACGCCCTTGGGCAGGCCGGTGGTGCCGCTGGTGTAGATGATCACCAGCCCGTCCTCGGGATCGGCCTCATAGGCCGGCTCGCGGTCGGATGCGGCGGCAAGCCGTGTTTCGTAGTCGGTTTCCAGGTCCACCCGGTGCTCGATACGGCAGGTGAGCGCGGGCGCCCGCATCGCGGCATGGGATCCCGATGCGGAAATTGCGCTTACTGTGGCCTTGAGTCTGAAAAACGGGAAAAACCGGCGGGCGAGAATTCCGGGGTAATACACGGTTTTTATTGGTGCCCAGGGGCGGAATCGAACCACCGACACGAGGATTTTCAATCCTCTGCTCTACCGACTGAGCTACCTGGGCAGGCGTGCGAAGGCGCGTATTAAAGCCGTTCCCGCCAGGGGCGTCAACGCTGGCTAACGGGAAGGCGGTACATAGCCCTCGGCGCTGTCGTGTTCCGCGCCGGCGAAGAATTTGTCGCGCTGTTCGTTGAGGTAAGCGCGTGCGGTGAGGTCCATCAGATTCAGGCGCTTTTCGTTGATCAGCATGGTCTGGTGCGCGAGCCATGCGTCCCAGGCGCGCTGCGAGACGGTGTCGAAAATTTCCTGACCCTTGGGGCCGGGAAATGGCGGCTGTTCGAGCCCTGGCAGTTCCTCGCGGTATTTGCGGCAAAACACGGTACGACTCATGAAGGGCGAACTCCGGCAAGGGTACGGACAAAATCCCGGTTGCCAGTTTAACGCCTGTGGAACTGATCGTTCGCTCGAAATTTACGGTTGGCGAGGCAAGGTTTTGGCCGGGGCGACGGGCGCGTCGCCCAGTTCCGCCAGCAGTGCCTTTACCGGTGCCGACAGGCCCAGGGCGTCGGGTGAGGCGGGTAGTACCCAGCGTCGAGTATCGCCATCGGCGACCGCGAAATCTGGCGCTACGGTAACCTCGACCGGGGTGTAGTCGAGCCGGTAGTGGCTGAATACATGGCGCCGCGCTGCCCCGGCCTGCCAGCCGAGCGCCCGATAGCCGAGGGCGTCGCACCGGCTGGCGATGTCGGCTTCCGGCGCGCATTCGGGGAAGCTCCAGAGGCCGCCCCAGATGCCGGTCGGTGGGCGCTGTTCGAGCAGCACTGCGCCGGCCGGATTGCGCAGGATCAGGAACAGGATGGTGCGGATCGGCGTCGCGGCTTTGGGTTTGCGCCCGGGGTATTGCTCCGGAACGCCTGCGGCGTGCGCCCGGCAGTCCGCCCGGACCGGACAGCGGTCGCAGGCGGGGCGCGTGCGCGTGCAGAGCGTGGCGCCCAGATCCATGATCGCCTGCGTGTAGTCCGCCACCCGCTCGGTCGGGGTAAAGCGCTCGGCGATTTCCCACAGGGCGCGGGAAATATCGGTTTGCCCGGGCCAGCCCGCGATGGCGCCGTGGCGGGCCAGCACGCGCTTGACGTTGCCATCGAGAATCGCGGCGCGCCGGCCGAAGGCGATGGCGGCGATGGCGCCGGCGGTGGAGCGACCGATGCCGGGCAGGGCGGTGAGTTCATCGAGCGCGGCGGGAAATTGGCCGCCGTATTGTGCTGCCAGCAGACGCGCCGTGCGATGCAGATTGCGGGCGCGGGCGTAGTAACCCAAACCGGTCCAGTGGTGCAGCACGCTGTCGATGGGCGCGGCGGCGAGTGCGGCGACATCGGGAAAGGCCGCGACAAAGCGCTCGAAGTAGGGAATGACGGTGCCGACCTGGGTCTGCTGCAACATGATTTCCGACAGCCACACGCGATAGGGCGAGCGTTCGCGTTGCCAGGGCAGGTCGTGGCGGCCGTGACGGTCGAACCAGGCGAGCAGGCGCGCGCTGAAATCCGCTGCCGTTGCGGTGCGCTTGCGCCGGGTTCTCTCCGCCATGCGCGCGGCGCTCAGTTGCGGTCTTTCTTGTCGCCGAGCAGACCCCGCAACAGGCCTTCCACGGCCTTGCCTTTTTTCGAATCGCCGTGCTTGTCGCGCAGCTCTTGCAGCACACGATCCTGCGCCAGCTGCTTGACCAGCTCGCCGTCCGGCGCGCACTGGGTCACCGCATCCTTGCCGAAACTGCCCTGGCAGCGCAGCGGGATGTCGCGCTCGCGCAGGTGTGCGCTGCTGACCAGGCAGCCTTCCGGGCTGGTGCGCTCGCCGCCGAGGCGGGCGGTGGCGATGATGTCGTAATGCTGCGCGCCGCGGTCGATGGTGCCTTCGCCGCGCAGAGCGAGATTGCCTACCCCCGTAATCATCCGCTCCAGTACCAGGCGCGGACCCGCGAGGTGGAATTCCCCCGCGATATCCTTGAACGCGGTGCCCT
>ERZ795061.3750-NODE-3750-length-13065-cov-3.769946_pt1 | contig 13065 bp, 9 predicted proteins | sample MGYA00375145_ERZ795061 | MGnify/ENA primary metagenome ERZ795061 (study PRJEB30190, sample SAMN05720144) | anaerobic digester metagenome | isolation source: active sludge of municipal wastewater-treating anaerobic digesters | place: USA | collected 2014-12-22 ... | reverse complement strand
ATTACAATCATCATCAATGCAGGAATCATTTGCAAAACAAAATTTGCCCAACCTATCCACTGAAATTGCTTTTGATATAATAAATAAACAAAAATTAGTAATGCTGCAATTCCTTGTCTAATGGAAGTTACATACCAAGGCTGAATAGTTTCTACAGCTACTCTTATTCCAAGGTAAGTTGTTCCCCAAACTACAGCAACAGTTAAGAGTGAAAGCAATAATTTTACATCAGCTTTTTTGGTCATTAAATAATACTGTTAACTGAAAACTGTAACTGAATACTGAAAACTGTGACTGAATACTGAAAACTAACTTCTAATTTTTTGTTCCCATTTCCAAGCCGAAGCCAAACTTTCTTCTAGTGTTAAGTTTGCTTTCCAACCAAGAACTGTATTGGCTTTATCCGTATTTGCGTATGCTTCTGTGATATCTCCTTCTCTTCTACCAACTATTTTATAAGGTAATTTTTTTCCTGAAACTTTTTCGAAAGCATTTATAACTTCGAGTACAGAACTTCCTTTTCCTGTTCCAAGATTGAAGGTTTCAACTTTTGCTAAATTTTTCTTATTCAAAAGTCTTTGCAACGCCACAACGTGCGCTTTTGCTAAATCGACAACGTGAATGTAATCGCGGATTGCAGTTCCGTCAGGTGTTGGATAATCATCTCCATAAACAGAAAGCTGCTCACGTAATCCAATTCCTGTTTGAGTGATAAATGGCACTAAATTTTGTGGAACACCTATTGGCAGTTCACCTATTTCAGCACTTGGATGAGCACCAACTGGGTTGAAATAGCGTAATAAAATAGAATTGATATTAGTAACTTTTGCAGTATCAGTAATTATCTCCTCTCCTATTTGTTTTGTATTTCCATATGGCGACATTGCTGGTTGAACCGATGCATCTTCGGTGATTGGCATTTTCTCTGCCTGACCATAAACTGTACAAGAAGAACTAAAAATAAAATTAGCTTCTGGCATTTTGGTCAACTCTTGAAGTATGTAAACCAATGCGTTGATATTATTTTCGTAGTATAGTAATGGATTTTCAACACTTTCGCCAACTGCTTTTGATGCTGCAAAATGTATCACTCCAACAACGTCATTATGCTTTGCAAAAAAACGTTGAACAGATTGCTTATCTCTCAAATCGAGGTTTTCAAATTCTGGCTTTTTACCCAAAATTTTTTCTAAACCATCTAATACATTGATTGACGAGTTTGATAAATTATCAATAATTACAGCTTCAAATCCTGCGTTGTAAAGTTCGACAACTGTGTGCGAACCAATAAAACCTAATCCACCGGTTACTAATACTTTCATTTTTTTATTTTTTTGGTTTTATAGTAAATTCAAAAAGTTTTTTCCCTTTCTTATTGCTGTATGAATACTGCAAGTTTATATTATTTTCTCGATACAATTTCATTGTAGAAGTAGTATCTAAATTAAATTGAGCATTTTTCATCAGATACATTTTGGCGTCATTCATATTTTCTGTTGTGTCAATATTGACCAACGTATAAAAATATCTAAACTTTCTTTCCTCAGCTTTCACGCTGTCCAATCTGGTTTCAGTATCAACCATTACTGGACATTTTTTATTTAATTGTTGGGCTGTTTCTACAAGTTCATCATCAAATGAGTTCATTTTATTTAAAACAACTTTTGTAACAAAAAATGCTACACTAAAAGTTGCAACAAAAATAATTACTTGAACTACTATTTTCTTATTTCCAAAATTCATTACTTCAAAAACGCTAGAACTGTAGAAGTGATATAGTTTATCTGTTCATCATCTAGTTCAGTATGCATTGGTAATGAAATTACTTCTTTTACCAACTGGTTTGTCACTAGAAAATCTTCTTCTTTGTATCTTTCATCCAAATATGCTTTTTGGCTGTGTAATGGTATTGGATAATAGATGGCACAAGGAATTTGATTGGCTAGCAAATGTTCCATTAATGCATCTCTTTTACCATTCGTTATTCGTAAAGTATATTGATGAAAAACATGACAATCACAATTATCACATATCATTGGCGCAATAATATGAGGATGATTTTCAAATGCTTTGCTATACTTTCTTGCAGCATCTTGTCGAGCTTTTCCATATTGGTCAAGAAATGGTAGTTTAGCATCTAAAACCGCAGCTTGTACACTATCCAACCTTGAATTTACCCCAACAACATCATGATGATAACGAACATACATTCCATGATTTACAATGCCTCTAATCTTGTGAGCTAGTTCATCATCGTTAGTAAAAATTGCACCGCCATCGCCATAACAACCTAAATTTTTGCTCGGAAAAAAAGAGGTTGAAGCAACATGACCTATTGTTCCCGCTTTTTTCTTTGTACCATCAGAAAATTTGCAATTGGCTCCAATGGCTTGCGCATTATCCTCAATCACGTACAAGTTATGCTCTTTGGCAATCGCCATTATTGCTTCCATATTTGCAGCTCTTCCAAAAAGATGAACAGGCACAATTGCTTTAGTTTTTGGTGTTATTGCTTTTTTGATAGCATTGATATCTATGTTCATGTTAACCATATCTACATCTACCAATACAGGAGTAAGTTGTAATAAAGCAATCACTTCAACAGTTGCTGCAAAAGTGAAATCGGCTGTTATCACCTCATCACCAGGTTTTAATCCCAATCCCATCATGGCAATTTGCAAAGCATCGGTTCCATTAGCACATGGAATTACATGTTTTACGCCTAAATAATTTTCGAGATTTTTTTGAAATTCGTGAACTTTTGGTCCATTGATATAAGTTGTAGTATCCAACACTTCTTGAATAGAAGCATCTACTGTGTTTTTAATTTTTTCGTATTGACTTTTTAGGTCAACCATTTGTATTTTTTTCATTCTGAAAAATAATTATTTTAGGCAAAACTACTAATAATATCATGTTTGACAATGAAATTTCTACAAACTGATGTATTTTAGCGACACAATTCATTAGTTATGTTTTTTCTGTACAATCTGTTTGTTCAAATTGCAAGTTTTGGAATTAAAATTGTCGCTTTTTTCAGCCCAAAAATCAAACTATTTGTTGATGGTAGAAAAAATGTTTTCAATATTTTATCTTCAAAAATCAATTCAAATGATAAATCCATTTGGTTTCACGCAGCATCATTAGGCGAGTATGAACAAGGTTTGCCAGTGATAGAAAAAATCAAAAAAAAATTCCCAAATCATAAAATTGTAGTTAGCTTTTTTTCGCCATCAGGTTACGAAGTAAGAAAAAACAATTCCGTTGCCGATGCTACGGTTTATTTGCCATTGGACACAAAATTGAATGCCAAAAAATTTATAAAAGCTATAAATCCTGAAATGGTTTTCTTTATCAAATATGAATATTGGCCAAATTACTTGAATGAACTGAAAAACGCCAACATAAAAACCTATTTAATTTCTGGAATATTTAGAGAAAACCAAGCCTTTTTCAAATGGTATGGCGGATTTTACAGAAACGCATTAAAAACATTTGATTATTTTTTTGTGCAAAATGAAAATTCCAAAAAGCTGTTAAATAGTTTAGGCTTTCAAAATGTAAAAATCTCAGGCGATACACGTTTTGATAGAGTGGTTTCTATTTTAGAAAGAGACAATTCTTTAGATTTTATTGAACAATTCTTGTCAGTTCGAGCGCAGTCGAGAACCAATCAAACCACCATCGTCATTGGAAGTTCGTGGCCAAAAGATGAAGAATTGCTTGTTCAATTCATCAATCAATCGAGTGATGATGTCAAATTTATCATTGCGCCACATAATATTAAACAAGAGCAAATCTCAAATCTCAAATCTCAAATTCAAAAAGAAACGGTTTTATTTTCTGAAAAAGAAGAAAAGAATTTATGCGATTTTCAAGTCTTTATCATCGATACCATCGGGATTTTAACCAAAATTTATTCCTACGCTGATATTGCCTACGTTGGTGGTGGTTTTGGAAATCCAGGTGTTCATAATATTTTGGAACCTGCAACATTTGGTGTTCCCATTGTTATTGGACCGAACTATTCGCATTTTGCTGAAGCAACTGCATTAGTAAAAATGGAAGGCTGTATTTCAATTGAAAACCCAAAAGATTTATACGAAGTATTTACCGAGCTAATTTATAAAATAGATATACGCCACGAAAAAGGCCATATTTGTGAAACATTTGTACAAATGAATAAAGGAGCAACTCAAACTATAATGAAACATATTCTTAATGAAACCTTAAATTGATTTTCAAAAAAAGAGCAAAAACATATCTTGCAACACTTAAAATTCATCAAAAATGAAATATTTCAAACTACTCTTCTTATTTATTTTCTTTCAAACCCAAGCGCAACAAGGCGGAATGTGGTTGCCAAACATGCTAAAAGGTGATCGCGAAACCGAAATGAAAAACCTTGGCATGAAACTCACTGCAGAGCAAATTTATTCTGTAAACAAATCAAGTTTAAAAGATGCTGTTCCGCAATTTGACGGTGGTTGTACTGCCGAAGTTATTTCGGATAAAGGGTTGATTTTAACCAATCATCATTGTGGTTACGACAATATTCAAAGTCATTCTACCGTTGAACACGATTATTTAACTAATGGTTTTTGGGCTTATAAAATGGAAGAAGAATTACCAAATCCTGGCGTTGTAGTAACTTTTGTGGTTAAAATTGAAGATATTACAAATAAAGTTTTAGAAGGCGTTTCTGCTTTATCTAATGAAGCAGACAAACAAAAGAAAATCCAACAAAACATTTCAGATTTGACAAAATCATTGCCAAAAGAAACTTGGCAAGAAAATCTAATCAAAACATTTTATGATGGCAATCAGTATATACTTTTTGTAACCGAAACATTTAAAGATATTCGTTTAGTTGGTGCGCCACCAAGTTCGATTGGTAAATTTGGTTCTGATACAGATAACTGGGTTTGGCCAAGACATACAGGCGATTTTTCTTTATTTAGAATTTATGCAGATAAAAACAATCGTCCAGCAGAATATTCTACAGAAAATGTTCCATATAAGCCCAAACATTTCTTCCCAATTTCTATAAAAGGTATTCGTGAAAACGATTTTACAATGGTAATGGGTTATCCCGGAAGAACACAAGAATATTTACCAAGTTATGCCGTTGAACAAATTGTAAACAATTTAAACCCAGCAAAAATAGAAGTTCGAGATGCAGCTTTGAAAGTTCAAGATCGTTTTATGCGTAAAGATAACGCTATCAAAATTCAATATGCATCAAAATATGCTGGAGTTGCCAATTATTGGAAAAAATGGATTGGCGAAACCAAAGGTTTGAAAAAATCGAATGCAATAGGTGTGAAACAAAAATTTGAAAAAGAATTAACAGAAAAAATTATTAAGGCTGGAAAACAAGCAGAATATGGAAGTTTGCTTTCTGATTTTGAAAAAAATTATGCTGAGATAAAAGATTATGCCTTGGCTCGTGATTTGTTTAGCGAAGTAGTTTTAAGAAATACTGAATTACTACAAACAGGTTATAAATTATACCAACTAGAACAATTACTTTCTACAAAAGGTGAACAAGCTTTTACGGATAGAAAAAATAATTTAATCAAAGGCATTGATGCTTTCTACAAAGATTATAACAACGAAGTTGACAAAAATGTTTTTGAACAATTGATAGCCATTTATGCAAATAAGATGCCGAAACAATTTTTGCCTTCAACATTAAATAATCTAAATGCATCCGAATTGGTAAATGATATTTATACTAATTCAGCATTGATTTCTTTGGAAAAATTTAGAGCATTACTCGATGGTGATACAAATACAGTTATCACAAAACTGAACAGTGATAAAGGCTACCAATTAGTAAAATCATTAGCAGATGGTTATGTGAAAAATGTAGCTCCAAAATATGACGAAATCAATCTAAGAAATATTGCTACACAAAGAACTTATATGAAAGCCATTATGGAATTGAGTCCTAAATCGGCAAGAATTTTTCCAGATGCTAATAGCACACTTCGTGTAACTTATGGAAAAGTAAAAGGTTATAAACCAAATGATGCCGTTTATTATGAACCTTTTCAACTCTTGACGGAGTAATGGAAAAATATATTCCTGGCGATTATGAATTTGATGTTCCACAAAAGCTAATAGATTTGTATAACACAAAAGATTTTGGGATTTATGCAAATTCAAAAGGCAAAATGCCAGTAGCATTTATTGCTACTAACCACACAACAGGAGGAAATTCAGGAAGTCCTGCTCTAGATGCAAGTGGGAATTTAATTGGCTTGAATTTTGATAGAGTTTGGGAAGGAACTATGAGTGATATTTATTATTCACCAGAGATTTGCCGAAACATCATGGTTGATACTAGGTATATATTGTTCATCATCGACAAGTTTGCTGGGGCAAAAAACCTAATTAACGAACTCAAAATCATCAAGAAAGAGAAAAAATAATTTTTTCAAAAAAAAACGTCTTTTGGCACGATATTTGTGAAGTAAATAAACGGAATTCAAGGATAGAATTTAAAAAAAGTAAAATAAATATTTTTCCGATTAAAAAAATTTATATCTTTGCTCCGAATTAATAATTAACCTTTTATAATTAAGTAAGATGAAAAAAGTATTTTTAAGTTTAGCTGTTGTTGCTGCATTAACTGTAGTATCTTGTAAACAAGCTGAGGCTAACACTGAAGCTGCTGCTGACTCAACTGCTGTTGAGGCTGTTGATACTGCTGCTGCTGTTGTTGACTCTGCTGCTGCAACTGTAGATTCTGCTGCTGCAAAAGTAGAAGAAGCTGCTGATGCTACTAAAGAAGCTGCTGAAGCTGTTAAAGAAGAAGTAAAAAAATAATTAGAAACTAATTGTTTTTAAGTCAAGCCGTTCAATAGAACGGCTTTCTTTTTTTATAGAATTTAAAAAAATCAGATGTTTTATAAAATAAAAAAGCTCCAAACAAAATTGTTTGGAGCTTTTTGTACTCAAGGCGGGACTTGAACCCGCACGAACATTACTGTTCACTGGATTTTAAGTCCAGCGTGTCTACCAATTCCACCACTCGAGCATTATTTGGTAATTGAGCGAAAAACGGGGTTCGAACCCGCGACCTCAACCTTGGCAAGGTTGCGCTCTACCAACTGAGCTATTTTCGCATTATCATTTTATGTAAGAACAGCAATACTATTGCCGTATTGCGGATGCAAATGTAATATTAAAATTGAATTCTACAAACCTTTTTTTTAAAAATTTCTGATTAAAACTCAACTACTTGATTACAAATTGATAACTAATTATTTTTTATTCAACATTCTTTTCAATTCGTTCAATTTCATCAATGCTTCTACTGGTGTAAGCGTATTGATATCTAAACCAAGTATATCTTCTCTGATTTCTTCTAAAAGAGGATCGTCTAAACTAAAGATACTCAACTGCATTTGCTGCGCCAATTCGCCTTTTCGGCTCGGGTCATCTTTTGCTGATTTTATACCATTAAGGACGTCTCCTGAATGTTCTTTTTCAAGTTTCTTAAGCATTTTTTGGGCTTTTTGTATCACCATTTGTGGCATTCCAGCCATTTTAGCTACATGAATTCCAAAACTATGTTCGCTTCCTCCTTTTACTAATTTCCTAATAAACAAAACCGTGTCTTTAAGTTCTTTTACAGAAACGTTATAATTTTGGATTCTAGGCAAAAGCTCCGTCATTTCGTTCAGTTCATGATAATGCGTAGCAAAAAGTGTTTTAGGTTTAGCAGGGTTTTCATGAAGATATTCGGCAATAGCCCAAGCAATTGAAATACCATCATATGTGCTTGTTCCTCGTCCTATTTCGTCGAGTAGAACTAAACTTCTATCTGAAATATTATTAAGAATTGAAGCAGTTTCATTCATTTCAACCATAAAAGTTGATTCTCCCATGGAGATGTTATCACTGGCACCAACTCTGGTAAAAATTTTATCTACAACTCCCATTTTTAGAGAAGTTGCAGGAACAAAACTTCCCATTTGAGCCAAAAGAACAATCAAGGCCGTTTGTCTTAATATAGCAGATTTACCCGACATATTTGGACCAGTAATCATTATAATTTGTTGAGTTTCTCTATCAAGGAAAACATCATTTGCAATATAAGGAACACCTACTGGCAGTTGTTTTTCTATAACAGGATGACGACCATCTTTAATATTTATCTCAAAACTTTCATCAAGCTCTGGACAAGTATAGTTGTTTTCTATCGCTAGTTGAGCAAAAGAAGTGAGACAATCCAGTTGTGCAATAAGGTTAGCATTAAGCTGAACTTGTTTAATGTAGGTTGCTCCCCAATTAATAAGTTCGTCAAACAATTTACTCTCTATTTGATGAATTTTTTCTTCGGCACCGAGTATTTTTGTTTCGTATTCTTTCAGTTCTTCGGTTATGTATCTTTCAGCATTTACAAGTGTTTGTTTTCTAATCCAATCTGAAGGAACTTTGTCTTTATGTGTGTTTCTTACTTCAATATAATATCCAAAAACATTATTGAATGAAATCTTCAAGGAAGAAATGCCTGTTTTTTCAGATTCTCTTGTCTCTATTGCTTCTAAAAATTCTTTTCCAGAAAAAGCTATAGCTCTCAATTCGTCTAGTTCAGCATTTACTCCTTTTGCTATTGCATTTCCTTTTGCAATCGAAACAGGAGCATCCTGATTTAACATGAATTTTATTTTCTCTCTCAACAAATCACACGAATGTAGATTATCACCAATTATTCTAACAGCATCTTGAGAACTCTCGAGAGCTAAAGTTTTTATTGGGATTATTGCATCCAAAGAGTCTTTCAAATAGACAATTTCTCTTGGTGAAATTTTTGCAGTTGCAACTTTTGATATTAACCTTTCTAAATCTGAAATTTGTTTTATTTGATGTTGAATTTTTTGAAGAATGTCTCGATTATCTTTTAGATAAGACACAACATCATGACGATTTCTAATTTTATACAAATCTTTTAACGGCAAAGCAAGCCAGCGTTTCAGCATCCTTGAACCCATCGGCGATAGTGTTTTATCAATTACATCGAGTAATGTTACCGCATTTTGAGCACTACTATTATAGAGTTCAAGATTTCTAATGGTAAATTTATCCATCCGGACATAAGCATTTTCTGCTATACGCTGAATATTAGTTATATGCTGTAATTTGTTGTGCTGTGTTTCTGAGAGATAATATAAAATTGCCCCAGAAGCAATTATTCCATCCAACAATTCTTCAACACCAAAACCTTTTAGCGAGTTGGTTTGAAAGTGATTTGTCAATATTTCGTTGGCATAATCTTCCTTATATACCCAATCTTCAAGGTAAAAAACATTAAAATCTTCACCAAAATTGATTTTAAAGTCACTTTTATAATTCTTTTGAACTAAAATTTCACTTGGCTGAAAGTTTTGCAGAAGTTTGTCAATATATTCAGAGTTTCCTTGAGCGGTTAAAAATTCTCCTGTTGAAATATCTAAAAAAGAAATTCCAAGTAGTTTTTTTCCAAAACAAATCGAAGCTAAAAAATTATTGGATTTTGATTGTAAAACTTCATCATTCATAGCTACACCAGGTGTAACCAATTCTGTTACTCCACGCTTGACGATGGTTTTTGTCATTTTAGGATCTTCCAGTTGATCACAAATAGCAACTCTTAATCCAGCTTTGACTAATTTGGGTAAATAGGTATTAAGCGAATGATGAGGAAACCCTGCAAGAGCAGTTTCGGTGTCACTTCCTGCACCTCTTTTTGTCAATACAATACCAAGAATTTTTGAAGCTCTAATAGCATCTTCTCCAAAAGTTTCATAAAAATCCCCAACTCTAAAAAGAAGACAAGCATCGGGATATTTACTTTTTATCTCGTTGTATTGCTTCATTAGAGGCGTTTCCTTGGGTGCTTTTTCTTTTGCCAAAACAAAAATTTATTTAATGAGACAGCGAATTTAAGTAATTTTAAATGATTGGACTTTTAAAATTAATTTAATATTAAGAATAAAAAAAGTAAAGCAATTATAAATTTGAATAGTTTTGTTTCATAATCATTAAACAAATAAAAAAATGAAAAAAATAGTACTTGTGGCAATTTTAGCAATTGCTGGTTTAACAACAACTCAAGCGCAAACAAAAAAACAAGCGCCAAAAAAAGCTACTAAAGTAGAAGAGAAAAAAGTAGAAACACCAAAGGTAGAAGGTCCAGGAATGGTTTTTGAAAACGAAACTATTGATTATGGAACAATCAAAAAAGGTGCTGATGGAAACAGAGAATTTGTTGTTTACAACAATGGGAACAAACCATTAACTATCACAAACACTCAAGGTTCATGTGGATGTACAGTTCCTACTAAACCTTCAAAAGACATTAATCCAGGTGAAAAAGGAGTAATTGGTGTACACTATGACACTAACAGAGTTGGTCCTTTTACAAAAACAGTAACTGTAACTTCAAATGCTTCTGAAACTCCTAAAGTTTTAACAATAAAAGGAACAGTTGTTGCTGATGAACCAGCTGCTGCACCTGTAAAAAGTTAATAAATCTTTCTTAATTAATTTACTGATAAATCACGCCAATAGGCGTGATTTTTTTTAAATATATTTGCAATAAAAATGCGAAAATTAGAAAATAAAGAATTGGAAAGAAAATCAGTTTCTGAGTTTAAAGAAGCTAAAAAAACACCAATTGTAATCATTTTAGACGATATAAGAAGCCTTCACAACATTGGGTCTGTATTTAGAACTGCTGACTCTTTTTTAATTGAGAAAATTTTCCTTTGCGGAATTACGGCCACACCTCCAAACAAAGAAATACACAAAACAGCACTCGGAGCAACAGAAACCGTTGAGTGGGAATATTTAAAAAGCACAGCTGATGCTATTGAAAAAGTAAAAGCTGAGAATTATAAGGTTTATGCTGTTGAACAGGTAGAAAATGCGACATTTCTACAAAATTTTGATGTTTCAAGAGAAGAAAAATATGCCTTGATTTTTGGAAATGAAGTTTATGGCGTAAGTCAATCTGCTATTGAATTGTGTGATGGTTGCATCGAAATTCCTCAAACTGGCACAAAACACTCTTTAAATATCTCGGTTAGTGCTGGAATTGTAGTTTGGGAATTTTTCCAAAAACTTAATTACTAAATATTTTAAGATTTTTTTGAATTCAAAAAAATTTTCCTTGTTGTATCTTTACAAAATGATAAAATACATATACGCCATATTATTTATTTGTAGCCAAACCTTCGCTCAAAAAGCAGCAGAAAAAAACACTTTTTCAAACATTGCTCCAATACTTACTGCAACTGGAAATCAAATTTATTGTCCGGGCACTTCCATGAAGATAGTCACCGATTTCAATATTGTTGATCCAGATGATACAGGTATAGATGCCGTATATATTCAAATTTCTTCGGGCTATGTAGCTAGCCAAGACAATTTATCCCTTTCTGGGAATCATCCAAATATTTCAACAAGTTGGGACTCTTTAGCAGGAAAATTAACTTTATCTGGAGTATCTGGTCAACCCACCTATTTAGAAATCATCAATGCCGTAAAAGATGTTGTTTATTTGAATTATTCCGCCACTCCATTTGGAGTTAGAACATTCTCGATAACAATAGGACAAGCAAATTATTTGCCTTCAACTGACCATTACTATCAATATATCCCAAATGTTGGAATTACATGGTCAAGTGCAAAAGCTTTGGCCGAGGCAAGCACATACTATGGTTTGCAAGGTTATTTAGCTACAATTTTAGCAGCTGATGAAGCTCAACTTTGTGGCGAACAAGCTTCGGGTGCAGGTTGGATTGGAGGAAGCGACGAAGAAACTGAAGGCGTTTGGAAATGGATGACTGGACCAGAAACTGGCATTGTTTTTTGGAACGGAAATGCCTCAGGAAGCACACCAAATTATGCGAAATGGAACACTGGCGAACCCAACAATGTTAACGATGAAGATTATGCCCATATCAATGGAACTGGCGTTGGTTTTGTTGGTTCTTGGAATGATCTATCAAATACTGGCGAACCTTCGGGTGATTATCAGCCCAAAGGATATGTAGTAGAATATGGAGGAATGCCTGGAGATCCTGTTTTGAATATCTCCGCTAGCACAACGATAGTAATACCTAGCATCACTTCTTCTACACCAGATACAAACTGTGGTAGCGGAACCATTGTACTACAAGCAACTTCAAGCGGTGGAACTATTCATTGGTATGATACAATTTCTGGCGGAAGTATTCTAGGCACAGGAAACAACTTTTCTATTAACTTGAATAATACAACCGTTTTTTATGCAGATCCTTTTGAACTAGGATGTCCAAACGCCATCAGAACGCCAGTAACAGCAACTATTAATGAAATTCCTGTTTTGAATGTTACAACTCCTCAACCCATTTGTTATGGAAACCAAGAAACAATTAATGCTAACACAACAGCTGGAACAATTTATTGGTATGATTTAGCGACAGGTGGAAATTCAATAGGTACAGGAAATTCCTTTACAACTCAACCTTTAACAGGTAACATCACTTTATATGCTGAAGCAATAAACAATGGTTGTTCTTCGGGTAGCAGAATTCCAGTTTCAATTACAGTAAACCCAAATCCAATCCTTGACCAAGATTTAACTATAGATGATTGCGCAACAAACCCTGTAACACTTGATGCAGGTATTTCGGGAATGGTTTACAATTGGTCAACAGGTGAAACTTCTCAAAGTATAATTGTCAATTCTCAAAATCAATATCATGTTGTGGTAACTGATCAAAATAATTGTTCTTCTACAAGAAATTATGATGTTATATTACACGATGCTCCAGAGATTACAGATGTAACCATATTGGACAACACAGCTACCATTACAACTGTTGAAAATGGTGCGTATGAATTTTCTACTAACGGCTCTGATTTTCAACTGTCAAATATTTTTTATCATTTGCCAGGAGGAAATTATACAGCAACTGTAAGAGAGATAAACGGTTGTGGTGAAGATACTATGCCTTTTTGGATTATCGATTGTCCATCTTTTTTTACTCCTAATTGCGGCCATCGCTGGCCGTGTTGGTTATTACA
>ERZ795061.3743-NODE-3743-length-13080-cov-9.378042_pt1 | contig 13080 bp, 2 predicted proteins | sample MGYA00375145_ERZ795061 | MGnify/ENA primary metagenome ERZ795061 (study PRJEB30190, sample SAMN05720144) | anaerobic digester metagenome | isolation source: active sludge of municipal wastewater-treating anaerobic digesters | place: USA | collected 2014-12-22 ... | reverse complement strand
TGAAGCCCTGGTCGTCGTAGTCATACGAGCCGATTACCTGGTTGGCCGCGTCGCGGACTTCATTGATGCGGTTGTCGGAATCGTACCGCATCTGCTTCGTAATGTGCTTCGCATAATCGTATTGGGCCGTCATGTTGCCGGCCGCGTCGTAGCCCATCCGGAACCGATTCCCCGCCGTGGTGGTCGTAATGCCGGTGACCGCGTGGTTGCGGTACTCATAGCGCCAGTCGTCGTCGACGCTTCCGGTGTCCGGGTCGTAGACGGTCTTCCCGGTCAGGTTGCCGTTGGCCGCGTACCGGTATCCGCGCGAGAATTTCCTGACATTTGAAACGCCAGGCTGTCCGTTGGCGACCTTCGCCTTTTCATAGGAGCCGTCGGCCCTGACCAGGCGGTTCAGGCCGTCGTATTGATAGCTGTATTTGATGGACGACTGAACCGCTCCGTCCGACGCCACATCAGGCGTATTCACCATTTCCGCGATGCTGTCGTCGGTCTTGAAGGAGTACTTCACGTCCTGCACGGTCCAGGTCTTACCGTTGTGTTCGGCCGTGGTTTTCAGGTTCGCGAGGCGCTGCTTCCGGTCATAGGCATAATAGGATATGCTCCCGTTCCCCCTGCGCACCTCGGACATCTGGCCGAACTCGTTATATGATATGGATTGTACGATATCTTTTGATGACGCGCCGTTATTGACCGTAACAGCGGTCACGCCCATGGGGCAGTGCTCGTACGAGACCGTCACATAGTTCCCGTTCGCGGGATCAGCCGGATACCGTATAGCGGTCTTTCTTCCCACCAAGTCATAAGTGAACCGTGTAATATAGCTCCCCCTCTCCCCGGGGGAGAGGGGGTCGGGGGGTGAGGTCTTGACAATTCTCGTTTCTTCCTTCACGCGGCCGAGTCTGTCGTAGCTGAACTGCTTGGTTTCCGTGGGATCGTCGATATACACGATCCGGCCCAGGGCGTTCCCGCTCCCTTGCTTCGCGTCATAGGCATACCGCACCATGCCTTCATTGCCGGGAAGGTATTTCGCCGTCATGCGCCCCAGACGGTCATAGGCAAATGATGTCGTGCGGTTCAGGGCGTCGGTCCGTGAAGTATTATCGCCAAAGGCATTGTATTCCATGTGCGCGTATCCAAGGTCCGGATCGCTCATGTCCGTCATCTGGCCGAAGGCGTTGTAGCGCCAGACGGCTATGTTGCTCCCGGAGGTGTCCTTAACACCCGGTGCGAACAGGTTTCCCGGCACATCAATGTTCATGCCGCCCGCGCCCCCTCCGGGGGACGGGGGGGTCGACAGGTCCATCTTCTTCACGCGGTTCCCGGCAATGTCGTAGGCAAACCCTATTTTCGCGCTAGCGGATGCGCCGTCGTCGCCCGTTCCGGAATCCTCCACATACAGCACCTGGCCCCGGGAATTCCGCACGGTCCTCTTGGACCTTCCCGCGCTGTGGAATTCCACGACTTCCCAGGGATCATTATAGGTGTAGGAGACCGATGTTTCCGGCTCGCCGTCGTACCCCTGCGGATAGGTAACGCGCGCCACGCGGCCGCTCGGGTCGTATTCGGTGACAGTGGGGTTCTTTTCGATAAACGTGCTGTTGAAATTGTCAATTTCATCGTCACCCGTAAAATACGGCTGCAAGGAGCGGATCACCCGGCCCGCCTTGTCGTAAACCACGATCCCCGATTTGACATACCGCTTGCCCGGTTCCCCTGTCGCGCTCCGCACCATATGTAAAACGCGCCCCATGCCGTCTGAATACACGCGTGTCTCTATTATGCCCCCTCCGGGGGTTAGGGGGGCTACATCCGTGTGCTGTACCGTTTTTCCCGACAGGGGGAATTCAGTCGAATACTCGTACTCGGTCATGGTCGCGACGCCGCTTTCCACGTCGGCCCGCTCCCTGCTCAGGCGGCCGTACGCGTCATAATCGAAATACACGCTGTTCCCGTTCGGGTCCGTTTTTTTGCTTATTGAGCCGAAGGCGGACCCGTAGTTTATCTCATACCCGGTTGTGAGCGTGATTGAATCGCCAATGGCACTCTCTTCAATGACGAACTGGTGGAGCAGGGCGTCGAATCGTTTTTCCGTGACGCGCGACGGGCTACCGCTTGTGTCGCTTTCCCTGGTCCGGTTGCCGTAGCCGTCATACTCATAGGTCCTGGTCCGGTCGGCAGCGGCGGGAAGGCCCGACCCCGTGTAGCGCACCCTGCTGTGCGTCATGTTTCCGCGCAAATCGTAGTCATAGAAGGCTGTCGTCTCATGGGCCGTACCTTCAAGGGAAACCTTTTTCACCAGGCGCATCTCGTTGGTGTCGGCAATATTATCAAATTCGCTATAGGTGGAAAGGGTTTCCGGATGATGGACGCCGTCATCATAATGATCGATCACGGTTTCCGTTTTCGATTTCATTTCGTATTTGTTGTCCGCCAGCTCCACCGCGGACGTGCGGGTCTGGGTCAGCTTTCCCCGGCTAAATTGTTCTATCTTCGAGGGGACCACGAGGAAGCTCGGCGACTGAGCGCCTGACTCAGCGATCTGGTAGAGCATGTAGCTATAGCCGGCGCTGTCGTATTCCACATTGTCGTTTCCATAGTGATGGCTTTCCTTGATCGCCCCCGCCAGGGCGCGGTTTTTTCTAAAATCGTCAAAAGGAGCGTTATGGTACAGGCTCACGTTCCGGTTGCCGTAGGCGTCCATGACCGTGAACTCCCCGAAGCCGAAATAATCGGTTTCCTTGCGATCATTAATAAATCCGGAAAAGGCGTATCCGTGGGCATAGCGGTAGCGCGTCTCCACCGAGCGCCCCAGGCCGTCGCTGATTAAAAGAGAGCTGCACACCCGGTAATTCATCGGGAGGCGGGGGATGCCGTCTTCATCGGTATTGTCGAAGGAGCTTGAGTTGACATATTCGAAGGAATAACTCCCGCCGATGCCGTTATCGACCCTGGTGAGTAAATCCGGTATCGTCCCCTGGGTAAGGGCGAAATACCACTGCCTCTCTTTCAGGTGGAAAAAACCTATGTCGGTCTTGCCGTCGCCGTTGTAATCCCCCTGGAGCCAGCGGAAAGGATAAACCTTCGTAAGGAGATCGGGGCGGTCCATGCGGAATTCGGCGCCGATGGTTTCCAGTTGGAAACCGGAGGTATTCAAGATCACGCGCTTGGCAACATTATCAATATAAACAACTGGATTGCCGGTATTGTCAAAATCCCCCTTGAAAACGACGCCCGTGTCCATCACATAATCCCGCACCACGGTGACGCTGTTTGGCTGCACATTCAGAAGATGGAAGGCGACCCGGTCCGCCGGCATGGTTGTGTATACCAGCTGGGATGATCCGGTTCCTGGATTGACATGATACCCGAGGAAGCCGTCGGCGTAATACCGGGGGGTCCCGGTAAGGCGTGTAAAGGAAATGGCGGAGCCGCTGATGGTGCCCAGGTACCACTGGTGCACGGTCGTGGAATAATCGATCAGGAGGAGCTGCGCCTGGTCGGAAGAGGTGAAGAGGCCGCTGATGATTTTCACGTTATTCTGCCGGCGGAGGTTTTTGAAGTAGTCCGAAGATAAACTTCCTCCCGCGATCGACAGGCGGGTCGCGGAAGCGCCGTTGTACCGGACAAAGGCCGGGGTTTCCGCCTGGTCGTCCAGCACCAGCACGTATGAATTGGCGGTCCCGGTGAAACGGTCGATCCAGTAACGGCTTGACGCCATGTCAAAATTGAAGATGTCGGTGTCGCCGGTCCCGTCGGAGAAGGACGCCATGGTTTCCCTGACAATGCCGGTCCCGGTTCCGTACGCGATGGTGAAGGAATGCGTTTTTCCGCCGAACACGCTGCCCTCGACATTGTACCAGGCAATGCCGTCATTTGCGCGATAGCGTACCGCTTTCCCTTCGCCAAGGACCCTGACGCCGTCCGCGGACAGATCGATATTGTTGAGCTTGAGGGCGGGCTCCCCCGTTCCCTGTTTCAGGTACAGGGAGTTCTCGGCCCGCTTGTAAATGAGCATCTCCGGCGTGGACCCGCCGCTGAAATACCCGGCAAAGACCTGTTCGCCGCTGTCGTGATGATAATTGCCGTCGAATTGATAGAAAATCGGCGTGGTGCTCACAGCATTTGATACCACCGTGCGCGCGTCCATTATGGTCACCTCGTCCCGGGGAAGGGGCGCATCGAGAATCCGGGTGGAATTGGGACAGGTGGCCAGGTTTGTGTATATCCGGTAGCGGAACCCGTCAGGCGTTGCTTCCCCGACCCAGATGTTGTTATCGGTTTTGGAATAGAACCCGATGTCGGTCCTGCCGTCGCCGTTAAAGTCCCCCTGGAGCCAGCGGGTCACGTCCTTGAACTCCGGCGCGCGCGAGAAGACCCTGAAAATTATGTTCCGGTCGCCGGTCTCGCCGATCCACCATTCGCCGCTGGACCGGTCGAACAGGAGAAAATCGCTTATGCCGTCGCCGTTGAAATCGCCGCTGAAACGGTCATTGGCGAAAAGTGTTTGTTCCGGCGCGCTGAACTCCTTGTATAATATCCACTGAAACTGGAACCCGGGATTGTAATCGATGCGGTAGTTTTCTCCGACCCACCACCGGCCGGTACGCGCGTCATATATGGAAATATCCGTACGGCCGTCGCCGTTGAAATCGCCGCTGAAGAATTGAACCTTGTCCCGGTGCTGGCCGAAGTCGCTCGTATCGGACGTGGCCGCGCTGTTGTTGCCGCTGTCGGGATTAAAATCTGAACGAAATATATTCTTGAACTGCTTTGACAGGGTAACGAAATCGAAATATCCGCCCCGGTTCCGCATGAATATCCACTGCCCGCTCGGCTCGTCAAAGAGGACCGCGTCGGAAAGGCCGTTGCCGTCGAAGTCCCCGGAAAACCATTCACACTTGAAAAGATCAATATTGATGGTGAGCCTGCCGTAGTTTTTAAAATCAAAGGTCCTGCCGTTATGCTGGGCTACCCAGAATTCCTTCGTTACCGGCGTATAAAAGGCGATATCGCTCCTTCCGTCCCCGTTGTAATCGCCGGTCACCCCGCCCTTGAACCACTGAATCCTGTCTGTTCCCTTGTAGCCCCGGAAGCGGTTGCCGTAGGTTTTATGAAGGTATCCTCCGCCGGGTGCCGCCTCCGCCGCGGTCCAGTCACCGGTATCGGGATTGAAGAAGACCATGTCCGAAAGGCCGTCGCCGTTGAAATCGCCCTCGAAATACTGGATGTCGTCCGGGTTGCCCTCGGGATCATTGGCGCGCGGGTTATCCACGCTCTGCCATACCAGGTAATGGTTAGCTTTCTGATACACGAATTTCGGCTCCGTGGTTGTGCGCGAAGATTTAACCGTGGTGAGGATGGGACGATGAGAATCCTCGGAAATCCCGTACACCATGGTGTAGCTCCAGAGTGTGTCGGAAAAAACGCCGCCCGGATTGTCCCAGCCGACCTCAACCTCGTCCAGGAGCCTGTCCATTTTCATGGTAAAGCCCGGGGCCTTCGACACATAGGCATCGGTTCGATTTTTATAAGTGAAGCGCACGTACAGATTGGCCGCATCGCCGGTCCTGCTGTTTCCGGTATAGCGTATCTCCTTCAGATACAGGATATTATTCTCGCGGTATTGCGATGAATCATAGAGGGCGGTCATGTAATTGCCGTTCAGGTCGGTTGAACGGTTGAAATTCCAGATATAGGTCCGGGAGGAATCGTCGGGGCGATAGATGCGGCTGTCGGCGGTCTCGCCGTACAGGGTCACCGCGCCCGATTTATCGTACACCTTCCACACGCCGCCGGACTCCGCGCTGGAAAGCTCGAAGCGGGAGAACCCGGATTCGATCTCCAGCCGGTAGGTCCCGTTCTCGCTCGACGCGGGACCGCTCACCTTGACCAACCGCTTGCCGTTGTAGGTAAAGGTGTCGCGGTAATCGTAATAGAGCTCGCCGTAGCTCGTGGAGCGCGAGATGACGCCGAGGCCCGTTGAAAGGCTCCACCCGATGCCGGCGAGCCCGTCGCCGCCCGATGACGAATAGGAAAGGCCCACCGACGGCTGCATCCCGGCCCTGCCGGGCAATGTGTCCATAGGGTAATTCAGTGCGACCGTGCCGTAATTGTTGATCTGTGGAGGCCTCACAAAGGCCGAACCGGCGAGGCTGTCCAGCTTCGGCTGCAGGATGTTCTCTTTGCTCGAATGGTTGGTGGAGGATGAAAACGCGTCATTGCCTTCGCTCGAATCTTCATCGCCGGTCAATGGTTTGTCATGGGTTGCATGGTATAATAAAAAACTATTTATCAGTTTTTGAAGTTCAGCTTTTTTAAGAAAATCGACCTTACCGCATCCGAAAAAAAGAGAGGCGACAAGAATCAGATATATGTTAAATAATTTTCTTATCATAGTGATTTCACTTGAGTTTAACGTACATGCATCCCTCTCGATTAAATCCGATACCCCGCGTTCACGGTCAGCGACATGCTCTGCAACAGTTTACCGGCCGTAAATGTTATGCCGTATCCCGCATCAACACCGACCAGTACCCCTTTATATACATCATACAGGCACCCGGCCGAGAACCCGAACGTATTGATGTATTCCGTGACCTTATGTTTAATAAAGGGATAATAGGGATCACTCGATTTATAATGGACCCTGGAAACGCCGTCCCAGACTCGCCCATACAGGATCAAAAAGCGGTCCGATGATTTCGGCAATCTCCATTCATGCCGGTACATGATCGCCGGAAATAATTGGAGCTGTGTTATATTCGACGCTCCTGATAAACGGTTCTTCCCGCCGGCCATGTCGGTATAGCGAATAGTTACCTCCGGGCAGAACCCCCAGAACGTGAGGTAATATACAGGCAGCGAGAAAGAGCCCAGATGAGCTGAACGATACTGTTTCCCATAATCGGCAACGGGAAAACAACCGCCATACCCGGCTATAAAACCGACATGATGGCGTTTTTCCCCTTTAACATCAGAAAGAGGTGTCTTGTCTTTGCTTTCTTCTTTCTTTTCTAACAATTTTTTTTCGCTTATCGTTTTTTTCTCTCGATCCTCCCGTGTCTGGGGTTTTCCGGTATTATCAGATTTATTTAATGACTCACTATCGCCTGTGATCTTTTTATTCTCGGGTCTTGGTTCATTAACATTGTTCTTCTTATCTTCCTGGACTGAATCCGCCGAATTGGTGTTCGACATGGCATCATCGGTAAGTATTCGGCCATCTTTATTGGCAGTGCGTTTCAAACCGGATTCATCTTCATTGAATAACGACCCGGCCTGCGCAATTGCGACATGGCCAATAAACAAGATCATCATAAAATATTTAAATACCCGTTTCATTCCATCTCTCATCTGGCAACCGTACGGCGAAATAGCGTATCGGCCGGCGGAGAGCGCAATCTCCGCCGGCCGATATAATCGTATCGACTCCTATTCTTTCCGAGGACATTCTAATGAAATCATTTGCCCAACAACCTTCTTTGATGTTATCACATTATGGTTTGCATCATATGCTGTGATGGTATAGGTGATGTTATAACCATCGTTTTTTTCTATATTTATAATACCCAGCCACCAATGGGTCATGACAGTAAGTGCCGTGAATTTAGTCGTCGATGCGGCATAATTACTGATAGTTATCGGTTTGGACTTAAGTACAACCGGATTATAGAGCCAACCCTGTTTGCTGCTATAATTAAGAGCACCCGTAATGGAATAACTGGCGGTTCCGGCCGGCAGTGATTTGATTTCACACAACAGATCAGAATTGACCGCTTTATTCAATGAACCCGCAGGCCATGAATACTGACCGCCTGAGTCCTGGAACGACCATGCTACCCCCAAATCGCCTTCCATGCCGGTCACCGCCTGCTGGGTCGCTTCAGGCCCCTTCAGGTTGTTCACGGTCATCGCGTAGGCCTTTACCGAATAGGCCGTCAGGGGGTTCAGATTGGCGATCTTGTAGGTCATGCTTCCCCAGAACAGTCCGCCGTTGGTATCGATGTAGCTGTCAAACCTGTTCCAGACCGGGTCGGCCGCAGACTTCCACTCGATGATGAAGCGGTTCTGTTCCGGGTCAGGGGACGCCAGCGACACCATGATGTTTCGGGTCGTGGCCTCCGTCGCCAGGTTCATCACCGGCGCATATGCGGGATTGTGGTCCGGATACGGCATGATAAACTGGATATTGTCGCATGATCCGTTCCTGTCATAGGCGAACCGCGCGTCGCTTGTTCCGCTTAACCCCGCATTGGTTCCGACAAGGGCGACAACATAATACTGGTTCGGCGTACAATTGGGTATGGTGTATGAGCACTTGCCGTTTTCATCCACTGAAATATCGGCGTGCTGCCAGTTGGCCGCGTCAGAAGCAGCCGGCGCGTTGTTCGCCTTGTCCCAGAATATTTTATCCGATGCGAGCGGGTATTCGTAGTTTGCATTTCTGCTAAAAAACCGCCACCATACCCGATACGAATCGGCGTACCTGGATTCAATATTGTTCAGGTAGATGCATGCCGGGCCCGGCGCGACCTTGAAGGTCGGCAGGTCGAGCTTTGTCGGCTTTGTTTCAACATAATCATTCGGATTGGCTAATGTAGCACTTATATAATACTTCCTTTCCTCCAGAGGCGAGAAAAAGTAGTTGCTCAAGTCCGTCACTCCCTCTACAAGGCCCGGTAACAATCTTCCCAGGAAATCAAGAGGTGATGGAATTCGCCATGATGCGACGGTGCTCTCGAATTTTGACGCATCGGTCTCATCAAGCGTATTCCAATAATTTATTACGTCACCGATCGTGGAGTTTGTCATCAGGGCGTTCATACCCGATTGAAATACGGTGTTTTTATCAATCTTCTTCAGCCAGAAGGTATCGCGATACCGTTTCTCCGCAACCGTCCGGATATAGAGGTCCACCTCGTCATCGCTGCTTTTAAACACGTTCAGGAATGATCCGTTCTCCCCCGCGGGGGGTTTGAACAGGATCTTGAAATGCTGACCGCGGTAGTCCTGGACCATGCTTGTGAACCGGCATTCGATCTCTTTCCCGTTTGCTCCCACATCGTCATTGGCGAGCTTCAAGCGGTACCAGCCGGAGCCCTCGTTGAAATTGACTTCCAGGTCGATCGCGTCAAGATTAAACGACTTCGTATGGGCATTTACATTGGTATCACGTTCCGCTTCCGGAAGCCACTTATAAGGCGCTATGACCCGCTGATTCACATAGTGCTGATATTCCACTTCGACGTTCACGGCGCCGATACGGGATTCCGTTTGCGCTATAACAGTTTCAATTTCATCATTACCGGCATAACAGTTCCTGTTAATCGAATACACATGCACCTCGTAAACCCCCGGATCAACGGCTTCCTGCAAACCATCGTAAGGATGGTCAAGATCGATTATATTAACCCCCATATGGCCGCGTACATCCTTAACTCTAACCGGCTGGTCCTGGTTATAATTGAAGGGGCCGATGATGCGGATGAGATAATATTCTGTATTGGGCGGATCCTGTATGCATACTGTCAGCTTTCCTTGATACAGATTAACCGCATTATAACTGAAATTCGAAGTCGGAAGCAGGGTTGAAGCGTTCGTAACAATTGCCTGTCCAACCGTCGTACCATTAGAGGTGCTCCGGGTCGTTACCGGATGGCCATAATCAACGCCATGAGCAAATACCCTCACTTCATAATCCGAAGGACCGATAATGCCAATGGCATTACCATTGACATCAAGGGTTTTACTGTTTATATAAACATCGCCTCCAAGGATCGGCAGGTCCTTCGCTTCCACGCGGATCTGCCTTTCCGACGCTGGAGAAGCGCCCAGATCTATAAGGTGAACAATATAATACTGGGCATTGGGAGATTCTTCGATATGGACCTTGATACTGTTGACCCCGCCCTCTACATTATGGGTGAAATTACCGGGTATTCCCGTTATGGTGGAGTCAGTATTATCGAAGGTATAATTAAAATCCCACCAGATTTTAGGAGAGCTTGGATCTGAAGGGTCCAGGGTTGCAGGGATGCCGTACCCGGTGTCGCTCGCTACCGAAGGATCGAACAGGAAACGCGACTCTTTGAGATACACATCAAGCTGTATTACATCACCCTTGTTCACCTTTCCCAGCCTGGTTGCACGTGCCAGCTGATCGGTGTTGTTCACCAAGGCGTTCCAGCGCGTGTCGAAGGGCATGAGTTCGCCGCTTTGCAGGGGAGTATAAATCAGCTCCTGGAAATGCTCGCGGAAATCCTGCATGTTAAACAGAACGATTTCATACCTGTCGCCGGGCCATATGGGATCGTTGATGTCGCCTTCAAAATATTTCCCGTTGTGCATGACGACCCAGTATTTAGTTTTCAGGAGTTGGTCTTCAGTTAATGATTCATTGTCATTATATTTCGGATTATCGGTTTTGTTAAAAGGATTGTATTTTTGATTTATATAATTTCCATATAAATCTTTCTCATTTCCGATGCGCTTGATGGTCTCAATATGCTTGAGATTGTTAAATTCGTCAGTATAGGATTTTATTTCAGTCGCGAAATAGTCCCAATCGTTACCTTCCAGATTGGATGAATATATATACTCATGGTTTGACGGATCAGATCCGGAATATTTTGAATGCCACCATTGTCCTTCTTTTTTAACTGTCAATGGATTGTTATTTATATCACAATCCCAACGCTCTCCCTTTTTAAGGGGGGAACGAAAAATATTATACAATGCTTTCTTCAGCGATATGCCCGGTGATACGCATGAACCGTCACTGTCAAAGGCGGCCACACGATAGAGCTCCCGTCTGTTGGGCGCGCTTATCTTGATGACCGCGGTTCGATTTTTGGCCGCTTCCTCCACCTGTTTAAGATCAATTACACCAGGCTGGTAGGTGGAACCGTCCGGAACCGTCATATCATAACTAAAAATGCTTATAACGGGAATGTAGCCGTTTTTCAGGGCGGTTTTAATAGTCGCCGAGTTGATTCCATCCACCACAACCGCATAAGGAGGGGTTTCATCTGCGCCGCCTATTTCGACTTCAAATGGATACCCATCCTGGTCTTTCAGCAGAAATGTCGATAACACCTGCAAATTTCCATTAGGCATTTTAAGCAACGCGGTACAACGCACGTTGGAAATCTTGACCGGCTTGTCCCTGGACTCATTCTTGAAATACATCGCAGCCCGGAGAACACCGGCATTCTTATCTAACGTTACCGTCTCGCTTGCGATCTGGCTCTTCCGGTATTTATTCTCCATTTCCATAACCTTGGTGTCCTTCATTTCCACACCTGAGCTGTCCATGTTGTCATGGTAGGTCACATCGTCGAAGACCGTCTTTTCGCTCATGCTTGAACGACTATAACTGTTGGAGAAGCTGGTGTTTTCACTGTGGCTCGTTGACTGGGTGTAACCCATGCTGCCGCCCATTGCGAACATCTGCACATACGAAAAATTAAACGCGCTGTTGAAGCTCATGGATTGCGAATCCGAATATCCGTATGAATTGGCCTGGCTTCCGGAATCGGACTCGCTTCCCTTCACGACGTACGGCGTTGTCTTGAGGTTCAGCTTGTTATAATGGTTTTCGTCCATGTTCCTTGTTTTAGTGCTTTTCGTATCCTGTTCGTCAATGTATTCCGAATACGTTTTGCTTTCACCGGATATGTTATATTGCAGTTCCATGATGACGGGAAAACTGGTCCGTACGGTAATTCGCGGGTAATCGGTGACATAGGGATTATCCCCCATTGCCGTTTCTTCACTATTGGAAACGCCATCGCCATCATAATCATTAGTGATATTCAAACCGGTTGCGTCACAATAGGAAGATACAAGATTTGAGGAGATTTCCGTACCCGGGGTTTGAGAAAAAAGAGGATGGACAATACCATCATCAACAAAATTTATTGTCTCCCCTGAGCCTCCAGTTTCACCACTCCCGCCAGTACCTGTATTTCCGCCAGTACCTGTATTTCCGCCTGTTGGAGTATTGATTTTTTCCACACCCAGAGGAATCGGCTCCTGTTTGAGATAATCATAATTACCGCCGCAGCCGGGAATAAGCACCAGGCCAATAAATAATATGACCATGATTAAATAATACACCAAGAACGATTTTTTCATAACGGCCTCCCTAATTGTGAGAAATACAAATTCCCTCAAGATTGGAATCCTGAGTAAACACTTTATATATTTTAAGAGTATAATTGGAGTGGGAGTGTATTTTTGAGAAGACACAACTTAAGAACCTCCCGATTATTCTTCGGCAGTTAAATTTGGTCTTTTCTCTTTGATGATTCCAATTACTTCATCATCAAAAAACCAACACTCAAACACTCAAGTTATAATTGAATTTAAATATACCGCCACCCATTATCTAGGACACATTATTTTGTATACAACAAATCTCACAACACACTCTCCTCTATTATTTTTTTATTTTTTATCTTATCAGTTATCCAACAATAGGATGTATAATAATTAAAATTCAGCCGGGTGAGTTTTTTAAAATTTTCATTAATACTCTTACAGGCAGTATACACCGCTCATTTTTCTATTTCTCACTTGTCAATTTTTGAATTAGACATTATTCATCTGTGAATCTAAAAATTAAGTAGCACTTTCTTGTTAAAAATGACAAAATTTTTTTAAATAATGCAAATTATAATAATTTTCACATATTTGCATTATTCATTCTATATATTATTAAAATCTTATTAAAAACAAGATAAATGACTTCTATAAAATTCATATAAAAACTTTATATTATTCCTCTCAGAGCGGTTTCAGAAGAAATCAAGGCATTTAAACAAGCAATGGACATACTTTGATCTCTCAATAGTTTATACAGAAACCATCATAGACATCACAAATCTGTTAGTGGCAAAATTTATGATAACGATGGGAACACAAATAAAATAATCAACATTGTTGATTCCGTAAATAAGCAAAACTAATGAGTTACTTATCAGTAATTTTACTTATACATATTGAAGATTAAATTTCTTATGACACTGCTGTCCCATAGATTTGTGGGTTTGAATAAAAAATGCTATTAATTTCCGC
>ERZ795061.3722-NODE-3722-length-13118-cov-10.216183_pt1 | contig 13118 bp, 9 predicted proteins | sample MGYA00375145_ERZ795061 | MGnify/ENA primary metagenome ERZ795061 (study PRJEB30190, sample SAMN05720144) | anaerobic digester metagenome | isolation source: active sludge of municipal wastewater-treating anaerobic digesters | place: USA | collected 2014-12-22 ... | reverse complement strand
GTGAACGCAACCGCCACACGGGGTTCCTTGCGGCGGCCCACGCGCCCAAGATAGGCCCATGCGAAGCGCCGTCGTCCTCGGGTTGTGCCTGCTGTCGCTGGGCGGCGGCGCGCTCGCGCAGGCGAAACCGGCCAGCAGCACGGTCACCGTGTATCGCTGCACCGATGCCGGCGGCAAGCAGGGCCTGCGCGACACGCCCTGCCCGAAGGGCCAGCAGCAACAGGCGCGCGAGATGCTGCGCCCGCAGGACGCGCCGAAGCCGAAGCCTGTCCCCGTGCCGACGCCCGTGCCCGGCCCGGTCGCGCCTGCGCCCGAGGTACGCACGGTGTACCTGGCACCACCCCGGCCGATGTACGAATGCACCACGCCCGACGGCGACCGCTATACCAGCGAAGACGGCGTCGGCAATCCGCGCTGGGTACCGCTGTGGACGCTGGGCTATCCGGTGGTGGGTCGACCCATCCGGCCGCCGCGCAGCGGCATCGGGCCACCGTCATCCCCACCGACGGCAGGGATGCACCCACCGCATGGCGGCGGCCACTGGCCGGTGATCGGCGGCGGCGGCACCTGGATCCGCGACCAATGCGCCTTGCTGCCGCCACGCGAGGCCTGCGCGCGGCTGCGCGACCGCCGCGACGCGATCCGCACGCGCTTCTTCAATGCACAGGAAAAGGAACGCGATGCCTTGCGCCTCGAGGAACGCGGCATCAACGCCCGCCTGGACGACGACTGCGGTGGCCGCTGAGATGCGCCGGTTCGTGATCGCCGCCGTGTTGCTGCTTGCCTCGCTTGGCGCGCAGGCGCAGGAAACCGTCTTCTACAAATGCACCGATGCCAAGGGCAATGTGTCGATGCAGAACGGCGTGCCCTGCGCCGCCGGCATGAAGCAGGAAGTGAAGCGCATCGGCGAAGTCCGCACGGTACCGGTGCCGGCGAAGAAGCCCGCCGTGGCGGAAGCGCCGGAAGCAAAACCGGAATACGGCGAATTCGTGATGGTGCGAGGCCCCGAAGTGAAGCGCGCGCCCGCGCCCGAAGCCGCCGCCTTGCCGGCGCCACCGGCGCTGTTCCAGTGCCGCACCTGGGAAAACAAGGACTACCTTGGCGAGACCGGCACCCCGGAACCCACCTGCGCCGCGCTACAGGTCACCGGCATCGACGGCAGCGCCGCGCTGGGCATGGGCCGCGCCTGCGAGATGAAGTACGACACCTGCACCGCGATCCCCGCCGAGCAATTGTGCGCGGCCTGGTATCGCCACCTGGACGATGCCGAATTCAAGCTGAAGTACGCCGGCGACGACAGCCGCCCGCTGCGACAAGCCGCGTTCGATGCGATCGACAAGAAGATCAAGGCCAGCAACTGCTCGACGATCGCACCCGCCGCACCTGGAACGAAATAAGCGTGCCGGGACGCCGCTCATGCTTGCGCATGCTCCCCCGTCCAGGTGGAAACGAGCGACTCCATCCTCGTTTGAAGCGAGGCAACCTTGCAGCGCTTGGACGCGGAACCTGCGGACAAATCCCGCGAGGCGGCGGAACGGGGTCCGCTTTGGCAACGGGTCAGGCCGCGGAGCCGTTGGCGTCCGTGGACCACGTTTCCCAATAGTGCAGCACCAGTCCAAGGCCGACGGACGTCTCCGCCTCGCCCCTGGTGTAAGGCATGGCGTCTTCCCATGCCAACTGCGATAGATCCTGCATCGCCGACGTGGGCGAATGCGTGAACCCCATGTGCCACGACTCGAAGAACCTGCCTGCAATCGGCCCCTGGCTCAGGACGCGAATCTCTTGGTGGGCCCGTGCACGGGAAATTCGATCGAACACCTTCCTGACCGATGCTTCCTCGCCCTCCAGGAGTTGGAAGAAGCGCTCATCTCCGTACAGCAGGACGCCCGTTATCTCCTCGGCGGCATTGAACATGCGCGCCTGAAGCAGGATCGAGTCCAGCTCCTCGGGCAGCAAATCACGCGCCGCCCTGCTCAGGTAGGTGAGTGCGAAGAGGTCAGCCATGATCCTGGTGCCTGCGCCCTGACATGCAATTCAACCACTGCAGTCGACGGGACGCCATCGTTCGCATGCGATCAAGGCTTCCCCGCGCGCCGCCGACCCGACTGCATCACTTCCACCATGTCGATCATGAGTTGCTGGCCGCGACGCGGCAGGTTGCGGAAGCCCGCCAACAGCACCCGCTCCTCTTCGACGTCGACGAGTTCCGCATTCGCGGTGGGCACGTCCTCGAGTGCGTCGGCATCCACCGATATCGGACCGCGGCCCGTGCCGAGCCATTCCAGGGAAACGCCGCAGGCCTTGGCCACTGCCAGCAGGCTCTGCATCGAAGGTACCACTTCGTTGCTGGTGGACTCCCAGTTCGACACGGCGCTGCGACGCACGTTGACCAGTTCGGCCAACCGCGCCTGCGACAGTCCCGCGCGCCGGCGCGCGCGACGGATTCGTTCCTGGATCTTCACTGGCACCTCCAATGACATTGAACGTGTCTGCCATGCGCCATGCGTTCAAGTTGTTCACAACCACTGTCTTTCATGCGTGAAACGTCCGCCCGCTGATTGGTTCGAGTCCTGGCGGATCACCGGATCGACGTGAGTGCCGCAGGCCATCCCACCCGCTGCAATGGAACACGGGAGGACATCTGCAGCGGTGGACATCCACTGGCCGCGAGGCCTTCGATGCACAGGAAGATTCCGGCATCGATCCGCTGCACGCTGGCCAACTCGGCGAGCCCTGCGGGTGGAAGCCTAACGCGTCGACGCGCGCGGCGAATGCGCTCCTGCATCGTCATGCGCACCCGATGACATTCACCGTGTCTGCCACGAAGAGTGTCGTCAGGTTGTACAGAATCGATGTCATTCAACCGTGAAAGCCAATCCACGCGTTGCGTTCATGTTGGGGACGACAGCGGGAATGGCCTGCCGACCGAATGTAATTTCGCGCGGTTCGACGCAGGATGCCTGCAGCATTCATCGCGGCACGTCGCTCACTGCTCGAGGGATCGAATCTTCCCGGGCATCGATGAGCGTCCATCCACTCGAGACGCGGAGCAACCACGATGTCCATCAAGAAACACCGGCATCTCCATCCTCAAAAAGATGACACGGGTGACGACGGAAACAGCCGCTCGCCCGTTCGCAACACCAGTGCGCTGACGCTGATCCGCAACGCCGGGTACGTCCGACCCGAGCCGCAAGCCGCCGACAAGGGGCGCGGATCATTGCGCGCGCATTCGCAAGGCCAGGTGAACGATGGCGACGATCATTCGCCAGCACCGGCCATGGTTCGGAGGCCCTACCTGAAGCCGGCATTCCAGTGCGACATCGTCTTCAGCAGGCGACTCATGCCGCCGGATACGAAGCCGGTCATCGCATAGGCCTCGTGTCGTTCGCAGATTGGCGGAACCGGCCCGACCCGGGCACGAACGCTTCCGGCCCTCGCGATCCCCGACAGGGGATGGAGGGCCATTGACGATGTAAACAGGGCATCGGCAATCCCGCCAACCCGTGGAGGAAGACGGCCGCACCAGGTCGGGATCCAGCACGGGATGCGGCACGTCGAACGGATTGCATGACATGAAACAGGGAGGCAATTCGCGCACGCGCAGGCGCGGAACGCGACGAGGGTCGGCGCGGTCGTGGGGCGCCTGCATGATCGTCGCGTTGCTGCTCGGGTGGACGCAGGTCGGCGCGACAACAGGCCGGGGCGGGGCACCGGGCGAGCTTTCGGCCTTGCTCGCAGGGAACGGAAGTGCGCAGCGCCATACCCGCGCGCTGACGCTGGCGACAGCGGAGGCGCAGCGTCCCGCCCGCCGCCATGCGGGCGCACTGGATGCCACGCCCTGGCTTCGCCATGCACAGGTCACGGTGGCGCTCGTGATCCTGGTGTTCATGGTGGCGATTCTCTGGGGACTGGTCCGCCAGTCCCGCGGGCGGTCTCGCGCCGAGCATCGCCTCCGCGCGATCGCCGACGCCGTGCCGGGGACGGTTTACGTATTGCGCCGCACGCCGCGCGACGTCTTCACCTTCGAATTCCTCGGCGTGAACGCCGTGGAAATCCTCGGTCTTGAACGCGAAGAGGTGTTGCGCGACACCAACGCCGCAAGGCGCGTGATCCTGCACGAAGACCGCGATCGCCTGGCGACGGCGCTGGCGCGCTCCGCGGACAGCATGTCGGTACTGGAAGTGGACTTCAGGGTGCGCAAGCCCGATGCCTCCTTGCACTGGGTGCATTCATCGGGGATTCCTGCCCGCCGCGCGAACGGCGACGTGGTGTGGAACGGCTATCTCTCCGACATCACGCCCATCAAGGAAAGCGAGCAGGCGCTGCACGATGCGTTGCGTCGACTCGACGATGCGCACACCGTGGCGAGCCTGGGCGACTGGACCTGCGACCTGGCGACCGGCGCAGTCACGTGGTCGCCGCAGATCTACCAGATGCTCGGACGCGATCCGGCGCTGGGTCCGCCCGACCTGGCCGAGTCGGTCGCGCTGTTCGAGAACGGCGCGGAGACGATCTCCGAAGCCTTCTTCCGCGCCCAGGAAACCGGGCAACGGCAGTCCTACGAGCTCACTGCGCGGCTGGCGAATGGCGAGGCGCTGACGCTGCAGGTGTTCCTGCTGCCGCAAGTGGATGCGAGCGGGACCATCGTGGGCATGCGCGGCACGATCCAGGATATTTCCAGCCGCAAGGCGCTGGAAGACCGCCTGTACCAGGCCAAGGAGGCGGCCGACAGCGCCAACCTGGCGAAGAGCGATTTCCTGGCGACGATGAGCCACGAAATCCGCACGCCGTTGAACGGCATGCTCGGCATCCTCGAACTGATCGACCAGACACCGATCAGCCCGGAATTGCGCGGCGCGCTCGACACGATCCGCGAGTCCGGCCATTCCCTGCAGCGCATCATCGACGACATCCTCGATTTCTCGAAGGTGGAGGCGGGCAAGCTCGAGATCCGCCCGGAACCCACCTCGCTGGTCGACCTGGCCGGCGCGCTGCAGCGCGCGTACGCAGGCAGCGCCAGCAGCCACGGCCTGGCGTTGCGCCACAAGGTCGATCCGCGGATCAGCCCCGCCGTCATGGTCGATGCACTGCGCCTCAGGCAGATCCTGGGAAATTTCGTCAGCAACGCGATCAAGTTCACGCCGCGCGGCCATGTCGAATTGCGGATCAACCTGACCGAACGCGACGAAGGACGCGAGTCGCTGTGTTTCGAAGTGCAGGACACCGGGATCGGGATCTCCCAGGAGCGCCAGGAACGCCTGTTCCAGCCCTTCGAACAGGCGGACATCGACCTCGCTTCGCGGGTGAGTGGCACCGGCCTGGGGCTGGCCATCTCGCGCAGGCTGGCCCGGCTGATGGGAGGCGAGGTCAGCATGGCGAGCGAGCCCGGCAAGGGCACCACGCTCTTCCTGACCCTGTCGGTGTTGCCCGCGGACCCCGCGAACGTGGCGCCAGCGCCCGCCCTTGTCCCGGCGTACGCACCGCCATCCTCGATCATCGACGGCGCACTGGAACGGTCAGCGGCGCACGCGGCCAGCGGTGCGCCGCTCGTGCTCGTCGTCGATGACCACCCCATCAACCGGATGGTGATGAGCAAGCAGTTGCACGCGCTCGGCTACGCACCGGAAGACGTGGAAAGCGGTGCCGAAGCGCTCGAACGATGGACGTCGGGGCGGTTCGCCCTGGTGCTGACCGACTGCAACATGCCGCGCATGAGCGGCTACGAGCTGGCGCGGCATATCCGCCATCGCGAATCCGCGGGAGGGCTCGACCGCACGCCGATCATCGCCTGCAGCGCCAACGTGATCGGCGGCGCGCGCGAGGCCTGCCTGGAGGCGGGCATGGACGACTACCTCCCCAAGCCCACCAAGCTGATGGCGCTCGCCGACATCATGCATCGCTGGTTGCCATTGCCGGCGAAGGCGGAAGCGGCGCCTGCCCCGCCGGAAGACCTTGCTGCGACGGATGCGCCGGTTGCGGACGCTCCGCTGGACATGCGCGTGCTGCATGGGATCTCGAATGGCGACCAGGCGATCGAACGACGCGCCCTGGCCCATTTCCGCAGGATCAACGACACCGATTCGAGGTTGTTGCTGGAGGCGGTGGAACGCGTGCACATGGCATCGATCATCCATCTCGCCCACCGCATCAAGGGCGCCTGCAAGTTCGTCGGCGCGCACGCGCTGGCCAGCGCGTCGGAATCGCTCGAGCACGCGGGGCGAAACGGAACCACGCGCGACCTCGATCGACTGGTGGCGCAATTCCGCACCGAACTGGAGAAACTGAATGCCTATCTCGACGCACGCTGATCCGCTGGACGCGCCGCGATCCCATGGGGTGCCCGCGAGCGAACTTTGCTTCCTGGTGGCCGAAGACCACGAGTTCCAGCGCAGCATGCTCGTGCAGATGCTCGAGAACCTGGGCGCCACGGGCGTGTACGAGGCCGAGGATGGCCGCGCCGCCATGGAGATCACCCGGGAACTGGAGCACCCCTTCGACATCATCGTCACCGACATCGACATGCCCGGCATGGACGGCCTGTCGTTCATCAGGCGCCTCGGGGAGGCGGGCGTCGGCGCCTCGCTGATCGTCACCAGCAGCCTGGACAGGCCCCTGCTCGACACCATCGAGACGATGAGCGCGGCGTACGGCATGCGCTTGCTGGGCGCGGTCGAGAAACCCCTCTCGCAGGAGCAACTGGCGGAACTGATCGCCCTGCACTGGCGGGCCAAGCCGAATCCCGAACGCCCTCGGCCGGGAGCGGCGGCCTTTACCCTGGACGAGATCCTGGCGGGACTGCGCGCGGACGAGTTCGAGCCGTTCTACCAACCCAAGGTCGAACTGCGCACCGGTCGGGTCAAGGGTGCGGAAGCATTGGCCAGGTGGCGGCATCCGCGCCACGGGATCATCCTGCCGTATGCCTTCCTGGGCCTGCTGGAAGACAACGCGCAGATCAGCGAGCTCACCTGGTCGATCCTGGCCCAGGGCGCGCGCGATTGCCGGTCGTGGCGCGACGCGGGGCTCGACCTGGACGTCTCGGTCAACCTGTCCGGGAAACAGCTGGCGGACCCGGGCATTTCCGATGCCATCACCTGGCAGGTGATCAACCAGGGACTCGAGCCGAAGCACATGATCCTGGAGATCACCGAATCCGCCGCGATCACCGACGTGGGCCGCGTGCTGGAAAACCTGACGCGACTGCGCATGAAGGGCTTCGGGTTGTCGATCGACGACTACGGCACCGGGTATTCATCGATGCAGCAACTGACCCGCATCCCCTTCACCGAGTTGAAGATCGACCAGTCCTTCGTGATGCATGCCGCCCGCCAGGAGTCCAGCCGGCTGATCCTGGAATCGAGCCTGGACATGGCCAGGAAGCTGGGCATCGTGTCGGTCGCCGAGGGCGTGGAGACGCCCGACGACTGGAACCTGCTCAGGCAAAGCGACTGCGACCTGGCGCAAGGCTTCCACATCGCCAAGCCGATGCCGTCGGGCGACCTCGCGGAATGGATGCGCGGCTGGGGCTGATGCGCGTGCGGCACCGCCGCACACCGTGAGGGACGGCGGCACGAGGCGCATGCCCGCCGCCGTCCAGGCCGTATTGAGCAGGATGTGCCGGTGCTATGCTCGCGCCGCCGCCGGGGCGTGGGACGGCACGGAGCAACACGATGCGCATCGCGGGCCTGCTGCTGTGCTGTTGCGCCGCCCTGCTGGCCGCGGGGTGTTCCGGACAGGATGCGCCCGCGCCGACGAAACCCGCGGCCATCGCGCCCAGCGTCGCGCCGCAACCGGCCATCGAACCGAAGATCGTCGTGCAGCTCGGGCACCAGTCGCCGGTGCTGGCGGTGCGCTGGATCGATGCTGGCCGCCACCTCGCATCGCTGGCGCGCGATGGTTCCATCGTGCTCTGGAACGTGGCCGACGGCACGATCCTCGACCATGCCCGGGTGCCGCTCGATCCGGCGCTGTTCGAGGGCGATGAAGCCCCGCTCCGCTTCCATGCCTTCGCCGATGCGCCGGATGCCGGCACCCTTGCGATCACGTATGCGGGGACCACGGATCGCGACACCGAACGCGCCTGCCCGGAGGCACGCCAACCCGGCACGCGCTGGTGCGCCTATGCGCTCGACCTGGCGACGCGCATCGTCCGCGCGGATCCCGGCTTGCCGCTGCCGGCCGCGAGCGCGAACACCACCGCTTCGTACTGGCCGATCTCGCCGGACGGGCGGCTGCGACCGGAACCCAACCACGCCAACGGCCGCCGTGGCCTGTTCGACCTGTCCGACGAGCACATCGACTTCCCCGATCCGACCTGCGTGTCGCCGCAACGCTGCCGCTACGGCGTCACCCTGCTGCCCACCGGCAGCGGGGCGCCACGCGCCATGACCGGCGAACCGCGCAGCTATTTCCTCGACGCCGACCTCTCGCCGGACGGCTTGCGGCTGGTGCGCGTGGAAGGCCTGCAGTCCGAGACCCGCGCGCGGGTCGAGACGCTCGACCTGGCCAGCGCCAACGGCGACCGCACCTTCGAGCCAGCGCGCGCCTACCACCACGCGCGCTGGCTCGATGCCACGCATTACCTGCTCGGCAGCCACGGCTACGACGCCACCAACGACACCGATGCGGCGATGGCGGGATTCCCGCCGGCGCTGGTGGTCGATGCCGCCTGCGCAGCGCGCGGCGACTGCCCCACGATCGACAGTCGGTGGCAGATGCGGCCGCTGGCGGATGGCGGCTTCGTCGCGCTGGGATCGCTCGCGTCAGGCTGTTTCGGCAGCGGTGGCCGTCGGGTTGATGACGTGTTCTGCCCCGCCGCCGAGGGCCACGCCGACGACGGCAACGTCACCTCCGATCCACCGCCGACCGGCCTCGCATGGCGCGCACCCGGCGCCAGGCAATGGCAGCCGATGGCGCAGGCGGCGTTGGCGGGCCAGGTCATCACTGCGATCGAGCCATCGCCGGACCATCGGCAACTGGCGGTGGCGACGCGCACCTGGGACCGCGCCGACGCTGCGGATCCGAAGCAGGTGCTGCGGCTTTGGCTGCTCGACCTCGCCGATGGCGTCGCGACCTCACCGCGCCGGCTGGTCGAGATCGTGGATCCTGCGGGCGGGCGGATCTTCACCGACGCCGTCACCATCCGCGCCCTGTCGTTCAGCGCCGACGCCCGCCGCATCGTCTTCACCCATGCAGGGTCGGCATGGGCGGATGCCCGTGGGCTCAAGGCCGATGCGGACCTGTACCTGGTCGATACGGACGCGGGGGCGCGGATCCGCAAGCTGCGGGGCTTCGCCCGGCGCGCGGTCGCGATCGGCGACGACCGCGTGCTGGGGCTGGATGACGGCACCCTGCTCGACCTCGACAGCGGCCGCGTCGTCGCCCGCATCGCGCTGCCGGCGCCGCTGGTGCGGGCCGGCTGGATCGAGCGCAGCCGCCTGTTGTGGGCCACCACCGACGACGGCGCGATCCACTTCTTCGATGCCGGAAGCGGCACGCCGCAACTCACCCTGCAGACCTTCCCCGGCAATCGTTTCTTCGCGCTGGCCCCCGGCGGCCGCTACGACAGCAATCTCGGTGCCGACACCGCGCTGGTGCGCTGGGTGGTCCCCGACGCGCCGTGGCAGAGCCTGGCCGCGCAAACCTTCATGCGCGACTACTACGAGCCCGGCCTCTACCGTCGCCTGCTGGACTGCCGCGCCAACGACAGCTGCGCGACCGCGTTCAAGCCGCTGCCGGCGATCGCCAGCCTCAACCGCGTGCTGCCGGCGGTGCGCATCACCGGCGTGCGCGCGGGCCGCGATGCGGCCGAAGCGGTGGTGTCGCTGGAAGTGCGCGAGGGCATCGATGCCCATGCGCCGAACGGCAAGACCCGTTCCGGCCTGTACAACCCACGGCTGTTCCGCAACGGCCGGCTGGTCGCGACGATGCCAGTGCAGGTCGATGCCGCGGATGGCGACCTCACTGCATGGCGCAGGCGCAATGCGATGCAGGCGACCAACGGGGTGAAGCGCCTCGCGTTCACCGTGCCGGTGCCGACCCAGGCGGGCGAAGCCGCACAGGTGTTCACGGCCTATGCGTTCAACGAGGACCGCATCAAGGGCGAGACCGCGCGCTTCGCGTGGACGCGACCCGCGGTGGCGACGCGGCCACGTCGCGCCTATGTACTGGCGATCGGCATCGACGACTACGACACCCCGCGCTTCCGCCTGAAGTACGCGGTCGCCGATGCGCGACTCATGGCCACGCGGCTGTCGGCCATTCCCGGTCACGACACCCATGTGCTGGTGCTGGCCGGCGAACGCGACGCCAGCGGCCGCCGCACCCGCGTGGATCGCGCAACGCTGGGCCGGGTGCTGTCGCTGCTGGCCGGCACCGGCGACCGCGAGGCCACGCTGGCCGCATTGCGCGCCGGCGGCATCGAGGCCGGCATGCTGCAGGCGGCCACGCCCGACGACGCCGTGATCGTCAGCTATTCCGGCCACGGCTGGGCGAATGCGCAGGGCGACTTCTATCTCATCCCCGGCGATGGGCGCTGGGCGGACGGCGCGGCCACGCCGGACCTGGCCAGCGTGTTCGCCACCGCGGACCTGGTGACGCCATTCCAGGCGATGCAGGCGGGCGAGATCGCACTGGTGATCGATGCCTGCCATTCGGCGGCCAGCGTCGCCGACGGCCGCTTCAAGCCGGGGCCGATGGGCGACAGCGGGCTGGGCCAGCTGGCCTACGACAAGGGGATCCGCATCCTTGCCGCGACCCAGGCCGACGACGTTGCGCTGGAGGATGCGCGGCTTGGCCAGGGCCTGCTGACCTATGCGCTGGCGGTGGACGGACTGGGCGACGGGGCTGCCGACCTCGACCGCGACGGCCGCATCCGCATCGACGAGTGGCTGGCCTACGCGGTGCGGCGGATGCCGGCGCTGGCGAGCGATGCCCGCGTCGGTCGCATCGCCCCGGGCGGCGACGGCGCGCGCGGGATCACCTTCAGCGACCTGCCGGCGAATGCGCCGGCGCGACGCGTGCAGCAGCCAGCGCTGTTCGATTTCAATCCGCAGCCCAGCATCGTGGTGCTACGCGGGAAAACGCAGTGAAGCGCGCTACGCCGTTGGCGTGGCTGATCCTGGCCGGCTTGCTGGCGGGCTGCTCGCCTTCGCCTGCACCCGCGCTGCCAAACGGCGATGCGGCATCCACGCGACCCGCAGCGGACACGCGCCGCCTGCATGCGCTGATCGTCGGCATCGACCGCTATCGCTTCTCCGATGCACGCCAGCCGGGCGCGGTGTTTTCCGACCTGCGCGGGGCGGTCGGCGATGCACTGCGTTTCAAGCAGGCGCTCGCGGACGTGTTCGGCGTCGATGTCGATGCGCCCGCGGCCGGTGCCTGCGAGTCCTCCAACGCCGCGACCACCACCCTGACCGACGACTGCGCGACGCGCGCGCGGATCCTCCAGGCGCTGGAGGAACGGATCGCCACGCTGCGCCCCGGCGACACCCTGCTGTTCTATTTCGCCGGCCACGGCTCGCGCTACCGCGACGACGAGGCGCGCGACCAGGACACTGGCTACAACGGCACGATCCTGCCGGCCGATGCACGCAATCCCGACGGGTCGCCGGGCGACCTCTTCGATGTCGAACTGAAGGCGCTGAAGGATCGCGCGACCGCGCGCGGGCTGTACTTCGTCAGCGTGTTCGATGCCTGCAACTCCGCCACCGCCACCCGCGACGGTGCCGGCGGGCAATCGCGGAGTGCGCCGCCATTCGCGGGCAGCGCGCCACCCGCGCTCACCACGAGTGCATCCGGCGGCGACGGCTACTGGGTGCACCTGGCGGCCGCGCAGGACGGCGAGGAAGCGCAGGAAACCGGCGGCGCGGTGGGTGCGCGTGCCGGCGTGTTCACCACCGCGCTGGTCGATGCCCTGCGCATGCCGGGCATGCGCGACGCCACCTTCGGCGACCTGATCCAGGAGGTGCGCCTGCGCGTCGCCGCCCGCGGCCACGCCACGCAGACACCGTCGGCGGAAGGCGCGTTGAACGCGGCCTTCGGCGCGCGCGCGCGCACGACGGTGCTGTTCGATGTCGCGCAATCCGACGGCACGCCGGTGTTGCAGGCCGGCGCGACCAGCGGCATGACCCGCGGCTCGCGCTTCGCGCTGTACGCCACGCAGGCCGATGCGATGGCAGGGCGTGCGCGCATCGCCACCGCGTCGATCCGTCGCGTCGATGGCGCGACTTCGACACTGATGCTCGACAGCGAAGTCAGCGGCAAGTTGCCGAAGCGACTGGTCGCCGAACAGGTCGCGCACTTCCTGCCCGTGGACGCAGTGACGGTTGCCAACGACCTGCCCACCGGCCCGGCGCGCGATGCCGCCGCGAAGGCGGTGCAGGCGACCGGTTTCGCCAGCGTGGCGGCCACGGGCAGCACCCGCCTGGTCGCGATGGACGGCGATCCCGACGCCGTCGCGCTGCGCGCCGACGACGGCCTGCTGCTGGCCGAACTCGGGCGGGTGGACGATCCGGCATTCGCCGATCGCCTGGCCGAGGCCCTGCACAAGATCGCCCGTGTGCAGCAACTGCTGGCATTGCGCACGAACGCATCGGCATCCGCCAGCGACCCCTTCCCGATCGCCACCTGCATCGCCGCCGATGGCTACCGTCCGACCGCTTGCCCGCCCTTGCAGGCCGGTGGCGTGCGCCGGATCGGCCCGGGCGAGCGGATCACCGCGACCGTGATCAACCGCGGCACCGTGCCGGCGTATGTCTACGTGCTGGCAATCGATCCACGCAATGCGGTCGATGTGGTCCTGCCGAAGCCCGGCGAGTTCGACCGGCCGCTGCCGCCCAACCAGCCCTACCGGCGCTCGGGCATGGGCTTCGATACACCCGGCGCCTATCGTTTCGTGGTGCTGGCCAGCGCCACGCCGGTGCGCGCGGATGCGCTCGCCCAGGCCGGCACCGGCAGCCGCGACCTGGCCGCCTGCACCTCGCCACTGGAACGATTGCTGTGCGCCAGCAGCGAAGGCCGCCGCGATGCCGGCGTTGCCGCGGTCGGCGACTGGTCGGCGACGATCTCCAGCGTGCTCGCCCTGCCCGAGGAGCCTGCCCCATGAAGCGATTGTGCTC